>Ga0116227_10010519_pt1 | contig 16104 bp, 9 predicted proteins | sample S1TSphgellanicum_FD_89693 | JGI IMG/M metagenome (GOLD analysis project Ga0116227, IMG submission 89693) | Host-associated microbial communities from peat moss isolated from Minnesota, USA - S1T2_Fb - Sphagnum magellanicum MG | ecosystem: Host-associated > Plants > Peat moss > Unclassified... | reverse complement strand
TGCTCTGCACTAGGAAGATTATGTGTAAGATCTTCATCCAGAAGGGAGCAGGGAGTGACAAATTATGGTTGTGTAAGATGTCCTCAATTTTCACTAGCAAACCTCAGAGGTTGGTGATCGGCCGGTGTACAGAAGGCAAAGCCCGAGGACCAGGGTGGAAGGCACATTCCCCTTCAAACAAACAAGGTGATCTGACAATTCAAATCACCTTATGCGTAAGCTCCCTAGGGAGCTTCTGCATAAGATCTCGCTCCAGAAGGTAGCGGGAAATTATGTTGCGGAAGACATCCTCAATTTCCACTAGCAAACCTCTCAGAGGTTGGTGAACACATCATCCTGTGAACCCAAGGCAAAGCCCTAGGTCCAAAGGTAAGAGGCACCTTATGTACCTTCACCTTCAAAAGCAATGAGGTGATCTGACAGTTCACCTTATGCCCTGCCCTAGGCAGATTACAGGGAAGATCCCGCTCCAGAAGCGAGCAGGAGAAATTATATGTTGTGTAAGACGTCCTCAATTTCCACTAGGAAGCCTCTCAGAGGTTGGTGAAGCTCTCATCCTCTGACCTGAAGGCAAAGCCCAAGGTCCAAGGTGGAAGGCCCCCTTGGCATTTCTAGACATGATTTGGGTCCATGCCATACATGTTTTGGGCATATTAGGGGTGCTAGGGGTATGTAACATGCTTCAAGACCCTTGGCACATGCTCCCTTACATGTTATGTGGCCCTTAATACTCGTAACAGGGGAGGTTATGGGTACAAAACATGACAAGGTGAAAAAATGAAAAGGCCAAATGTGGAGCAAAAAAATTGTGGCATATCTCTTGTACTGCATCAACAACTATGGGCAAATGTAATGTTAAAGAGGAAAAGCCTCCATATTACTTAGGTGCCCTTTCCATGTGATCTATTCACCAACTATTTTCTGAAAAATAGTTGCTGGGTGAGATTTTCATGTGCATAGTTTGATCCACACACCCATTACTTTCTCCCCAGTACATTGGAGGTATGCCCACTATTATGATGAGACTATTAATAACAAGTGTTCAAAACATATATAAATTATAAGGTCATTGAGATGTGGCTTTGCCGTTAGATTTTAGCTGATTCATTAGTAGGTGTTCTAAAAAATAATACGTGGGTAAGCCCATGGAAACTGACCCATACCCACATGAGCTCGGTGTGCTCTTTGTCAACCTGAGAGGTGCACAGAATAATATTTGCACTCTTCTTCAACGGTAGAGTTTATCTTGTTGGTCTTTTCAAAATTAACCAGTTTTGGGCATTGTTACTTTTTGTCAAATTTGTTATGCAGCCCAGGTCCATAAAAGGACAGAGCCAAAAATGGCTATCAACAACAGGATGGAGAACAAAATGGCACTCATCGATAACTACCTATCCAGACATCCTTCTCTATTTTGACTACGTATTAAAGAAATGGTGGTGATTTCCATAAATAGAACTTAAAAAAACTGGCAAAAATCTGACAACAAAAGCCACAAAATCAGTCTTCTCTATTTTAAATTCACAAAAGGGCCAAATTTTGCACACAAAAAATCTCTGCTATTGGGAGTATTACTGTTGTACTTTTTGTAGGTTTCTTGTCCTTGCAGACCAAGACAAGATATTGTGTTTAGATTCATTATAGGAGTATAGTAGCTAAAGGGATTTTGGCCCTAGGATTTTTGAAATGTGATATTTTGACTTGTTTTGAAAATTGAGATAAGTTATATAGTTATAATATCTTGATCTCTTTTAGAGGATTTTCTGAAAATTATATTTTTGTATGGTGGAATATTTGAGTTTCCATAATTCTTCTTTTGCCATAAGATACTTTTTAATGTAAATGGCAAGGCCATACTCTACTACACCCATTGTTCTGAAGGTGAGACTATGGGTGGTGGTTTGCAAGCTTTACTTTTGTAGGTTCCTTGGTACCTAGGAGCCTAGGAGTGTACCATGGGGAATCAATGGTGCAAACATTAGTTACATTATGAATATGCTAAATACATTGGGGCTACATTAATTCATGATTTTATTTTTGAGTGTGTTGTTGTGCTCCCATGTTGCTGGCATGTTGTTCTTTCCTTTTCTTCATAATGAATTTTTTTCATTTGGTCGAAAAAAAATTAAAATGTGCTAAATACACTATCATATCACCTTAGAACCATTTAAGTACCCTTGAAATCATTGGAAAGCCCTTGATGAGTACCTGCTAAAAAATGGGTGGCCTCTTTTGGGCAAAATTTCCCCATCTAATGACTGAAAAAAAGGGGGACTACCAATCCTACAAAGGATTTCTTTAATAAAAACAGCACAAAGTCACTATATTTCAAGGAGAAAAAAGTTAAATTTGCCACATTTAGACCATAGCTTTTAGGATGTCGCCAAAATATTATAGTAGGGTTCCAAAATATTTCATATTGAGTTGTATACCCTACACTTGGCTAAGTCCTCTCTTGAAGGATTACCTAGCTCACAAATTTGAAAAAAAAGACCTTACTCTCAACTAACACTGTTTAAATAAAAGCATATTAAATTTACAAATGGCAAAGAATAAATTTGAGGGAACCTGAGAATGACTTCCCACATGTAAAATGGACAACAATAGCATTCAACACTAAAGTCTTGCTTTAATCTCCTAAGGAACCTTGTACCTAAAGAAAAAATGAATTGCAAGCTGTAGCCACAAATAATGGAGTTACCTTTTTGCTACTTAGGTTTTCATATGGATGAAGAAAGCAATAGGGAGTTGTGAAATGTCGTCATGTCTTTCACATTTGCATAAAAATATATATGAGTCTATAACTTGATGTGTAACTTGATGTAATTACATAATTACTTAGGTAATTGTTTAAAGGGGTAAGTTGAGTGATAGGATTTTATAGTTTGGTCATGGTGCATTAACTTTCACATATTAATTTATGTGAAAGTCATGTGAGTTCATGCTTAAGATTCTTTGCGAATCTTCTTAGATTTCCACAAATCTAATTTTAGTTCATGCTTAAGATTACAAGTAATATCCAAAAGCAAGTTTGGGGTCAAACAAAATGACTTGTGTTTATGGTCTTCATGATGCTGCTTTACGCACCCAGTCGTGCACCAAACTCGACTTGGTTTACCTTTTGTGATTTCCATTGCCACAAGTTGAATCTCCTCCACCCATGTTGTCAAATTTGTCCATGATTCAGGGATAAACAAGTCACCTTGCATCTTTCGTTTTTTTTAAAAAAAACAATTATTTCATTTTCCTCTTTTCTTCTTACTAAACTTTTAACGATAGAATCAAGTTCCACAACACAAAGAACATAGACTCGGGTCTTGATTGCGGAACTAAAAAGATGTGCAACAAAAACAGGTTTAGGACCGAAACTATGTTTGTTTATTACATAGCTATGAAAATCTATGTTTTTTATTGTAAAAATATATTTTCTACCTTCTATTGTTTATGCATAACAATATGTCTCCCCATTTTTTTATCGTGAACTAAACATAAACACCATCCCCTTTCAAAACAAAAACCTTTTAAAATCAAAACTTCAATTTTAGTAAACTTTGCATTCATACAATAACTTTGTATAAGTGAAGGTGTTTTTCAAAGTCACAAACACGCACTTATATACCAACCAAAAGGAAATTAGTTAAGAAACTTCTTAAAGTCTATCCACCACATGGTCCCCCATATGATTTCACATAAAATAATCACGAGGAAACATAATCACATGATCCCCCATGTGATTCCACAATTAATCACGAGGAAATATAATCACATGGTCTACATGATTTTCACATAAATTAATATGTGAAAATTAATGCACCATGACCAAACTATAGAATCCTACCACTCAACTTACCCCTTTAAACAATTACCTAAGTAATTGTGTAATTACATCAAGTTACAAGTCCTTGAACTGCCTAGCCTTGCTTTTCTCAACTTAATTAGTTGAACAATCAAATTGGTTTCAAAACATTTTGTGACCCTCCCCCTCTAGATGTAATTTATTTGACTTTAATTATACGTTGCAAAACTTTTTACAAAATTCCCTCAAAATGGTTGGCCCCATGGGTAACTTGACAATTGTCACACAAAGCAATAAACAAGTTGACAATGTAAAAGCTGCGAAATCTGATTCAGAATTTCTTGATCCTTCAGGGAAAATTTTGTGCAAAATTCTCTCTTTCATTTTCAATTCACACAAATCTTTTCAGATATGCTGGACTGCCACAAATTTAGGTGAAGGGCACAATATTGCAAAATGATTTGTAGCATTTCCAATAATGTCTGATGCAAGGGGTAATTGCTGAGTTAGCCCATATTTTTAACATGCTATAATGTGTTTTCATTCAGAAATCAAAGATTGTGTTGATTTAGAACATTCGTTTACATTAGTTCTAAATAGTAATGATGTATGCACACCCACTTCTAAGCAAGAGTCAAGTTATGTTACATTCTTGAAGGTCTTGCAATAATTTTTGTCAAAGGATTTATGTTGGAACTATTGATGACATGAAAATGGTTTTGTACAAGAAAAAGGAGGCTGTGTGAACGTCACATACCTTCCCGGTCAAAACAAATGAGGTGATCTAACAGTTCAGATCAGCTTATGCTCTGCCCTAGGTAGCTTATGTGTAAGTTCTTGCTCCCTTGCGTGTGTAAGACGTCCTCAATTTCAACTAGGAAGCCTCTCAGAGGTTGGTGAACGTATCGTCCTGACAACAGAAGGCAGGAAATGAATGCAGTCAGTACAAAAGTACTGCTGTTTAATATTTCCTTGGCCTGTCGGGACTCAGAGGATGGAAAGTCTAACAAGATAAACTCTAATGTGATGGAGCAAAGTGCAGGTAGTAGTACTTATGCTGTAGGCCTGTGGGGTTGTCAGGCACCACACCCAAGGCTGCAGCCCATGTGAACAATTATAGTGGTAGGCCAATCAAAAAGCTAGAACCACCCATGCCCATATAAATGTCAAACCGACTTTTTTTTCTTTCTTTCCCATAAAGTAGTGGGATCCCCAGTCAACTTGACAGAAAAAACAAAACAAAATCGGTTTCACAGAATCATGTGAAACACTAGTTACGTGCTGTGCACCAACCTCTGAGAGGTTTCCTAGTGGAAAGTGAGGACGTCTTACACAACAAAATTTCCCGGACATTAAACAGGCCAAAGGAAATGAATACAGTCAGTACAAAAGTATTGCTCCCATTTTTTCCTCCAGTCTGCACTTTTGTACCATCCCTATTTTCTCAACTCGGTTCGACAATACTAAGGAATATCAAACGGGCGCTTATTTTGTCATGTTGTACTTTCTCACTTTACTCTTTTGTCAACTTCCCATTTACCGTTTTCCAAGTTAACATCCTCATAATGGTAAGTTTGCTAGGTGCACACTGCTACAATGCCTACTGCACTTTGCTATGTGGCCAATTCAACATTTGACAAATTGCCTAATTTACAACTTCACATTCTCAAATCACCATTTTCACATCTCCAGTTTTACATTGCAAACCTGACAAGTTTACATTATTTTACGTGCTGCCCAAACTGTTCGGACTGTCCTCAAAAAAATCCATTGATTGCCCAATATTTTTTAAAAGTTTTCTTTGCCCAAACTTTGTCTTTTTGGGCTGTTTTCTTTGGAGGTGGGTGGGGGGCTTGGATTAGTGGCCTACTCTCCTACCTCCTAGGCTACATACTCACTAACTTACATACCCACCTACTTAGGCTACCTATGCACCTACCTACCTACTTACCTGGGTGTAGACCCCCATCCTCACCTACCTACAATTTAGGATACCAACTCATGACCAAGTTTGCAAGTATGCAAGTTTACAAGTTTGCAAATTTACAAAATCAAAAAGTCTAAAAATTACAAATTCATAATTACAAATTGCAAGTGTGCATTTGCAAGTTCACAAGTTTGAAACTTTACAAGTTTGCAAGTTTGCAGATTTACAAATTTACAAAACCTACAAATTACAAATCAATAATTACAACTTACAACTTAACAAATTGCAAGTGTGCATGTTTGCAAGTTTACAAGTTCGCAAATTTATAAAATTAAAAAATCTAGAAATTAATAATTAATAATTATGAAAAGCAAGTGTGCGTATGCAATTTGCAAGTATGCAAGTTTGTGAATTTAAAAATTTACAAAATCTGAAAATTACAAATTAATAATTATAAATTCTCAACTTAACAAATTGCAAGTGCACATTCGCAAGTTTGCAGATTTACAAAATTAAAAAATCTAGAAAATTGTAAATTAATATTTACAATTTACAATTTTATAAATTGCAAGTGTGTATTTGCAAGTTCACAAGTTTGCAAGTTTACAAAATCACAAAATTACAAGTTAATAATTACAAATTTACAATTTAACAATTTTAAGAGCCCATTTGCAAATTTGTGCAAGTTTACAAGTTTGCAAATATACAAAGTTACAAATTGCAAGTGTGCATTTGCAACTATGACAAATCACCACGTTACCAAATTACCAAATATAAAATTATAAAGTTACAAATTGCATGTGCTCATTTGTAAATTTCAATTTTTTAGATTTTTAGAAAGACTTTCAAATACATGTTTGCAAATATACAAAATTGCCAAATTACCATAATTACCATAATAACAAATTACAAATTACAAATTTACAATTTGACAAATTGCAAGTGCATTTTTGCATATTTACACATTTGCACATGCTAAATTTGTACATTTTTATACTTGTATTGAACCCCAAACCCCCACAATGATAAACCAAATCCTTATAAATGGACTACACCATCAAAGGTGTTCAACATTTTTCAAGTTTTCTATTTCACATGTTTATTTCATATCACTAAACATAATGGTTAAAACTAAGTGACAACTAGTAACTAAAATTAAGTTAAACATAATGGCTAAATGTAGTGGCTAAATTTAGGTGATTAATCTAATGGCTAAACTTTGGTGAAACCTAGTGGTTGAATCTAATGGTTAAACATAATGATTAAACCTTGGCTGAACATAGTGGTTAAATTTATAAACTAAGTTTAATAGTTAAACTTCATGGCTCAACTTTGACTAAACTTAATAAATATAATGATTAAATTTTGGGTAAACATAGTGACCAAACATATGGCTAAATAATGGTTACATATAATGATTAAACATTAGTTAAACATAATGGCCAAATTTAGGGTAAACCTAATGATTAAATTTAATATTTAAACATAATGTCTAAACATAGGCTAAAGTTAATGGCTAAACCTAGTGGTTAAACATAATGATTAAAATTCAACTAAACATAATGATTAATCCTAGGTTTAATTTAATGGTTAAACATAATGATTAAACTTAAGTTAAACCTAATGGGTAAATTTAATAGTTAAATATAGAGGTTAAATGTAGGCTATACCTCATGGTTAAATTTGGGCTATATTTAGTGGCTTAAATTGAACAATTAAATTTGGCCTAATGGGTAAATCTAGTGGTTAAATATAGTGGCTAAACCTAAGCTATACCTAGTGGTTAAAATTCGATTAAATTTTCAATAAACCTAATGCCTAAACATAGTGGCTACACCTAATGGTTACCTTTAATGGTTAAACTTAAGTAGGTGGGTGGGTAGGTAAGTAGGTAGGTTGTATGAAAATGAAAAAATATAAGTATGTACATAAGTAGGTGGGTGGGTGGGTGGGTGGGTAATAGGTAGGTAAATAGCTAGTTATGTAAATAGTGGGTGAGTAGGTAGGGGGCAAATACATAGGGTAGTATATTATGTCACATTTGATTAAATGTTCAACTTGATTCAAAATCATTGACCATTTTGACTAAGGTTGTATAACTTGACTATAAATATCTAATCAAATAAACCATTATAATCAAGTTGATCAGTCAAAAAATACATGTGTCATTGAAGCCAATGGCATATAGTCAAAATGAACATGTCCAAAGTTTAAAATGACAAATTAGTCAACTTGAACTTATTAAAAAATCATGATTTGTAATAGTGGATTCAAAAATACAACATTTAATGATAACTTGTCCATGAAATTTTACACATACAAAAAAAAACCATAAAAAATAATCTTTCCGATCAAAGTTTTCAAATTTTTTTAAGGTTGTGGAGTTTAGATTAGATAATGTTTAAATGTTCATCAATACATCATGGTATGATAATGCTAATGATTACTTTTGTTTTTGGTTGAAAAGTGTTCTTTTTTTGAAGATTTATTTGGGCTGACTATTTTTTAATCATTTGATAAAAAATAAGACAAAGTTTTAAATTATTTTTAAATGGAAAATTATTGTCAAATGATGGGTTTTTAAAAACCTTTATTAAATTTTTGGTGTACATGTACAAAAATTCATAATTATGATTCAATTTCATATTCATAATTCTTGTGACTCCTTTTAATTTTGAAGCCTAAGTCATTTGTATCCGATCTTTAGAATAATTCAAAATGAATGAAATCTTAAGTGTTATTACTTTTGATACTATATGCAATTCCAAATTTTTCTCAAATTATGTACTTCATAGTGTGCATTCACCCCATGTGACATTTATGTTATACATAAACATAGGTCATTTAGGTTAAAGTACATGGCACCTATAGCTTAAACTTAGGTGTCATGGACAATAAATTATAAAGGAAGTTTTTAAAAAATTCCAAGAATATCCTTAAAACATTTAAATTTTTTTTTTAAATTCCCAAAAAATCCATGAAAAATATGTCAACACAAGTTGTAACCTTTGTGTTTTTAGTTCATTTCATGCCTCGCATCATGTTTTGTTTAAACGATAAAATTGTTTATTCATTACCAAGTTCCATGTTTGTTAAGTTTTTTTGTTTTTTGCAAGTTGTGTCTTTATTTTATCCTTAACATTAGGCCACATGGCATTTAGATTAGGTTTAAACTTAGGCCACATTATACCTAGGTTAGGTCTAGATTTACATTAGGCTTAGTGACTGCCAAGCGATTAGCCTTCCTCTCCCACTTGGGATGGGAAATCACTTAGTGGCCACTAAGGGATTTCCATTTCACTATAGAATAGACATGGAATTGCTTTGTGACCAATAGATGATTAAAAATTACTTTCTCATTAAAATGGGAAATTGCCAAGCAGCCACTTGGCAATTTCACATAGAAAGAAATGATGTGATATGGCCTAGTGGTCCCCAAGTGATTCCATGCAGAAAAAACCATGCAATATCACGTAGATGCTCCTAGGCGATGTCATGTAAAAACAAATAGCACAATATTGCTTAATGGCCACTAAGTAATGTCGTGTAGAAAAAAATAGCGCAATATCACCTAGAGGCCACTAAATGATGTCATGCAAAACAACAACCTGATATCTCATGTTGGTCACCAAGGGATGTCATGTAAAAAAAAAATGCAATACCACCTAGTGACTATTAAGCGATTTCCTATAGAAAAAATTGCAAGATTGCCTAGTGGTCGCTAGGTCATATTGTGCAAAAAAAATAGCATGAAATTGTTTAACGGCCATTAGGTGATCTTGCGTTTTTTTTGGCCCAATATGATTTGGTGACCACTAAGTGATGTCGCATAGAAAAAATAGTGTGATATCATGTAGTGGCTACTAGGTAATTTCTTGTAGAAAAAAATGCAAGATCACATGGCAACTACTAGATGATTTCGCATAGAAAAAAAACACAATATTGCCTAGCGACTGCAAAGTGATTTCACGCCAAAAAAAATACACATTATCACCTGGTGGCTACAAGGTGATTTCCCATAAAAAAAACAACGTAATATTGCCTAATGGTTGTGAGGCGATTTCACCAAAAATAATGCGATATCACTTGGCAACTGGGAGGCGATGTCATGCAAAAAAAATAACACAATATTACTTAGTGGTCATTAGGCAATTCCATGCAGAAAATAAAAATGCAACATCACTTGGTAGTCACTAGGTGATTTCATGTAGAAAAAAAACATGATATCATGATTGCCAACCAAACTCACGCAAAAAAAACAAGATATTTAATAGAAATTTTTTCTTCATTAAAGATATATCCCTGCTTTGTTCATGAAGGTGGTGGGAAAAAATCTTAGGTTTCACATCCACCATTCGAAGGTGACAATTGGCATTTGGGAGCTTTAAGAAAAAATTGTGTGTGGGTAATCAAGTTGGTGGAGCATCAATTTCTACCATTCCAATTCTATTTTGGAAAAAATGGAATGGAATACACGGTCAACCAAATGCCAATCCATGATATAGCATGGTGGGCACCATCTCCAGAAGATGTGATCTTGTTTATTGAAGATCAATGCACAAAACAACTAGTTGGATTTGTGTGTTTGGTAAAAGAATTAGACGATGCACTTGCTCCAACCAATGCAAAGAAAGGGTTTGAGGTTGACAAAATTAAGGACCTTAATGCTAAGGTTGTCCTTAAGAAATGGATTAAATTCAAGGAGTTCATTGAATTGGAGAGCGAGGACACCAAAGAGATTCCTGAGGTTGTCAACACACTATAATAATGGTTGAGAGCTCCACTACAAAGCAGGTTGTAAAGCAACCACAAAAGGAAGAAACAAAAAAAGAAAAAATATCGGGGAAAATTGTAATGGGCAAGGAGGCTAAAGGTTTCGACCTTATTGAGTGTCACATAAAGACGCAATGATCGGCAAGGAATATTCAAATTTGTTTCCCCTTGGTTTTTCCTTGGTCCAAGCTGTGAATCTACCCATCAACTGTTTTAAAACGTCACCCCCAAAGATTATTTACCACCTTCTCTCCAAAGAACATGTAAATGAAATCAAGATGCAAATTATTGTGTATAACAAATTTGACACTAAGGTCCCAATATTTGCCATTCTAGAAGATCCGGAAAGGTCAAATTGCATTCTTCCATGTTGTCCCAGGAAGTGGGAGTACATTCAAAACTTTCAATTTTTGATCGTCAGTGGGTAACATATGATTGTTGCTATAAAGGTTAGTTTTCTTTGTGTTATATTATAACATTTATAAACTTTGCAATATTTGTTCCATTATTGACAATGTTTTTCTAAAATTCAAGAATTGGTGGAGGACCTCAACATTGCACATGATGTTTTGGACAAGTTTAGTATATTCAAAGTCATCGTTGTGTGGGAGTTGGATTTCATAAAAATTGTTAGGATGTTAAAAAATTTAAACAAGGATTGTAACTTGTCAATGAAATTTTCATACTACAAGAGCCTATCACATGCACATTGATTTGGATTTCATATGACAAGCCTATCCCAAATCTAGATGGGTCCATGTGGCTTAGTGAAAAATACAAAGTAAGTTCTTTCTTTCTATATTTCAGGAACTAATTTCAATGCTAGAGATTTATCTACGATCATTCTTGATTGTTTTTTTTTGTTACCGTATAGTAATTTGAGGAGATGTTGAAGCCTATGTTCAAAGTCAAATCTACCAAGGAATGCATGACTATTTTCCTTCTTTCAGACCCGGTTTTCCACATGTGGGAGATGGGTTTTGTTGAATGGGATAATTGTTATGTTTTGGACAATACTAGATATGTGTCAACTTGTCTTCTAGCACCAATCGAAAAATCAACTTTTGTCTACCTTTCAAATTTGAAATAAAAGTAATTGGAAAAGTTGGCTCAAGGTTTTTTTGCTAAGACAATAACTATCTGTGATCGACTAACAAAGGGTGGAAGATAACCCAACTTGAAGTCAATGTATGAGTTTACGAACCAATTGAAAAGAAAGGCGGTAATTTGAAATGAAATTATGATCCATTTCGGTTTTCCAAAACCAATTACCAATAATCAAAAACCATATTCTAATGAGGCGTGGAGAGAGAAGAAGCTAACACACAAGCTTGACAAAAAAAAATTTCTCAACTCAATAAGGAGTTCATACCAAAAAAATGAGATTGAACCCTTCTAACAAAGCACCGCCTTCAAGTTTCAAAACTGCATTAAAAAGGTGGATAGGAAACATTGTTCCAAAAGGAATTCTAGCTAAGTGCATTCATTTGGACACCCATTATATGTATGATAGGGTCAATGACATGATGGAGCTTCTAGATGTTATTGACAAAACAAACTCAGCTTCTTTCTTATAGGATGATAGTACAAGCATTTTCACCATTGTTTCCACTATGCACATAATTAAAGAAGTTCATGTAGTGTGGAGAGGCCTAGACTGGAAATCATTTCTGAACACTCTGTTCAATGCAAAGGTCACTCCAAAGGTGGTCATCTACTTGTGTAATTGGGAGCCTTTTAGGTTTCTTTTCACCATTGCCATGAAGTCAACATTTATCACAAAGATGTGGTTCGAGTTTGGACAGTACATGGTAGGAGTTAGAAAGGTTGAAATCTCTCTCCCAAGCTTTATGAAAAAGCTTGTGTTTTAATATGTTTACATAATTTCAAAAGGGTCAGGTAGTTAATGTAGGCTGATATTTTGGGGAGCAAGAAACTCTTGTTAATCATTGAAAACGGAGTGTCCACTTTTGCTGAAGATTGGTAACTTTATAGAAATGAGATCTGCTTTGAAGCCCTTGCAAAACATTTGGAGCCCATTATATGTAACAACATGGTTTGTTTTAACATCTTTAGGGGAGGCGTTGTGACATATGTCTATTTAGTATGTTTATCTATCTATTTGACTTTCTATTCATTTTGCATTCTATTTATTTTCAAATTTGTAAAAACATTTTTTTTCAAAACACAAGAAAAAAAATGTAAAGTTTTGGAGATTATCCTTGATAATCTTGATAGAAATTACTATGAAATCATCGTTTTTGTGTGTCTTTGGATGTTTTCCGATGTTCTTACAACAAATGTCACAATTACTGGGGATGAGCAAGTTTGCATCACAGAAGGTGTGCAAACCATTGATGCCAATGTTAGTGATGAGGAAGGTTTTGGAAGGAGCAAAGGGGAAGACAAATTGTAGGCCTTTACTGTGTGTGAAATTCTTATTCTTCCACCACTAGTTAACAATGGTAGGTTGGGTTACGTCCAAAGGGGGAAAGGTTTTCAAGGCCATCAACAACTAGGAGCAAGGCTCCAAAAAACAAGACAAAGAAAAAAATTCCTTGTCATAGATTCAGGCCACCAAAGTTGACCCAATCAATGTGAATCTACAAGTTGATGAAGACTTGTTGGCATCTCTGAACTTTTAAGGTGTTCGGATTTCAATTGCATCATTTGCAAATGTTGTTATGAGGGACGAAGGTGATGGGCAAGAGAAAAAACGTATTGGTGAAACATTACGAGATATCGAACCTTTCGATACCTTGAACCCATTATAAAACCAATAATAATTACTGTAATTTTTACTCATATGGAAATATGGTTTGGCTATGTTATATCATTATGTTATTTAATATACATAATCATATTGTGAAAATACAAAATGATGTTGATGTGCTCATGTACTACCTTATTGATCCAAAAATGTAATAATGATTAAGATTCTTTTTCTTTGATGGAAAGTGGTGAATTTTAAAATAAATTCGTTTTTCTCTATGCTTATGAATGATGATTTTGATAACAAATTTCTAGATTTTCAAGTCCTAAATTCTGATTCATTTTAGGCTCCCAATTTCCATTTTAGTTGTTAGCACCTTGAGAGTTTTTGTGCTTTTGTAGCCTTACATTTGCTAGGCATTTGTTTTTCCTATTCCATGCCTAGTGGCCACTAGGCTTTGATTGCTATTTCACAAACTTGTGTGGATTTCTACTCTCGTTCGCCTTATGGCCAATAGGATTTCAATTTTTTTTTGGTACACATGGTGGCTGCCAAGTGTTGGTGATTGTTTCCTCCCTTTTCATAGCAAGAGTTTAGTTTTCTAATTGTCATTTAATGTTTTGTAGGATTTTCCCCGATTGGATCTATGTTTTATTTAATGTTTTGGAATTTTGTGGTTGCTTTTAACTTGATTTTTTTCAGTTAGATGATCAAATCAATCCTTGTCAAATTGTCAAATGCAAAATGAACAAACAGGATCATATTGAGTCATTTGTTATTGAGTTGTTTATTGATTCTGAGGGTGCTTGCATTATGTTTGTTGGGCTTTCAACATGTGTCAATTCTGCTTGTGGAAGCCAAGATGACTATGGGAAACTTATGGGCCCAAATTATGGCTCATTTGGTTTGCCATCGTTTGTTGAAAAAACTAATGATTAAGTGAATGGTTATTTCGTAATTGTCAATATCATTTTTGTTTTTTTTTCCCAATTTGTTTACAAGAATTATAGTTTATGTTTTAAATGGGTTATTTCAATTTTGTTTATGGTTTTAGATTGCTCTTATTTTTTGTGGGGATGCAATGGCAGTTTTTTTGCCTCCAAAAAAGGGTATGGATAATGTCCTTTCTATTTTGGGTCTTCAAAGTCAATCTGAATTACCAAGATCTCCTCTTGCTGAGGTGAATCATTTACATGTCATTTTTGACTTCAATGGGGTTTTGGTGGCAAAGCAAACTTTAGGTTCTCATACGTAAATGAAGACCAATTCTATGTTTACATTCATGTTTAGATTGAAAGATTTTTTAACAAGTTGTTTATCTCAGTTCAAAGTTTATATTTAGTCTATTACATGACATTACAATATTGACAAATATTTAGACAAAATTAGAGAAAAATATATATTTCTTTGGATCCATCAAGAGTTCTTAAATAAGAGTTGTGCTAGAAAAATGATCTTTTTCTCCCTATTGATCCTGAGAAGTTGATTTTCCATAAGAACTTTGATGTTTTCTTTTTGAAATATCTTGACACATGTTGGGAACACTTTACTTACTGATGATACCCCATATAAATCTATATTTAATGATTCGTGTAATGCTCTATTTTTGGAATCGTTTGAAGGTGCAGGTAGCGATGGGGATTACTTGCTCTCCATCGTTCTTCCTTACTTGGTTTCATTTCACTTTTCTGGGTTTGATGTTCAAACTTACCTAAAACATAATCCTTTTAGGACTATTAAAAGCATTAGTCAAAGTGATCTTTATTACAAGATGTTATTTGAAGATTGTAGTGATAGTTGTGATGTAATGTACTATACAAAAGCAAAACTGAAAATTTTAAAATATATATTTACTATTATTCTTAACATATCAATTTAACACTGATTTTCGATACTTTCTTGATTAAAATAATATGTTTAAATTAAAATTGAAGCTAGCAAAAAATTTCCAGCATGTTGTTTTCTAATAAATTTTCCCAATTAATGTAGTTTGTTGTATTTTTTTTGCTTACATTTCAAGAATGTTTCTATTCTCTTTCATTAAACAGCTTAGGATTTCAATCCATTGATTGCCTTCTCTCATTTTATTTTTAATAATCGCCTTTGTGGCCATAAGGCATTTGCTTTGTTAGTTTCATTTGAATTTTTTAATTCATATGGATAATGTATGTTTTGTGCTAACACATCTTCTTATTATTGTATTTCAAGGTTTCAAAATGTATTTTAGTGATGAGTTCATGTCTATGTTTGCAAATTGATAAACCCAAGAAATTGCTAATTTTAAGCACAACAATCTGTTGTGTTACTTCTCGCATTCGATTGTTTGACATGGGAATGCATGAGTATTTGGAAAAAATATTGACATGAACAAAGTGAAAGTGAGAACATGAATGCAACATTTCCTCTCTTAGGCGTTCAAATACTTTTACATTGCAATTTGGTCTTGTATGAAGTTGGAGGATGTGCTGGAAGTTCTTCCCATGCTCATGCCTAAACTTTTTTGGTGTGATTTGTTTTCATTTGGGGACATGAATAATGCTTCAAAATGTTTAGCCAAATTTCCCCTAGGTCTCATTATTATTTGAAAGATTTGAAACAAATGTATTATGCATGTCTTGGACTACTTTATGGAACAAAGGATTAAACATTATTGATTGACAATGAATCTACCAAAGCACTTTAGAATCTAAAGTGGAGTGATCTTTTTTGACGCACTCCCAACTCCTCGAAGGATTTAAATGTGAGTCTAAGTAGAAGACATCGGAAGAGGGAGGAGTTGGGGCACGCTCCCTAGTTCACAACACTTTGAGGGGTAGAGGGGCGTGTGGGAGCTCCGGGATGGGACTAGGAAGAGTTGACAAGCTTCACTCACTCACACGGGCTTGCACACAACCC
>Ga0116227_10010518_pt1 | contig 16111 bp, 12 predicted proteins | sample S1TSphgellanicum_FD_89693 | JGI IMG/M metagenome (GOLD analysis project Ga0116227, IMG submission 89693) | Host-associated microbial communities from peat moss isolated from Minnesota, USA - S1T2_Fb - Sphagnum magellanicum MG | ecosystem: Host-associated > Plants > Peat moss > Unclassified... | reverse complement strand
TTTTTTTTATTTTTTTTTTAGGGGTGGGTTTTTTTGTTTTTTTTTTTTTTTTTTTTTTTTTGTTGTTTATGTGGTGGGTGGGGGGGGGGGGGGGGGGGGTTTCATTCTAAAAGATAGTTGATGGTGGAATTTACATGATAGACTAGTTGGGCTCAAGAGTGAAGCTAGAGATATTTAATTCCTCTTGGTCCATCACTCAATTAGGGTAGATTAAAGGTTATTGTTTTGACAACATTATTTTATAGTTTTGTATTAATGCATAGATTCTCCAAATTGCATTTTTTCACTGTTTTTTTTAGCAATAGAAGCAACATTAGGTAGCCTTTTCTTTTAAGTGACAATGGTACTAAATACCATATTAACCTAATATCAAATATTCAAATATACCTCTTGATACCATTATACATTAGTGGTTTTTTTTTCAAAATCCCAAGGTCTATTGGATGGCTACAACAAATATGATAGGGAGGTACAGGTGGCAACTTGGAAATGCAAATGGTATGTGGCACCAATGAGGATGGATTTTATGGAGATACTTTGTAGATACTTATGCATTAAGGTGGTTGAGTATGAACGACAATGCAAAAAAAATTGATAATGTCAATTGGCAAAACCAATTTTTCATTGTTAGTTTATGTGGCAATCCAATATTTTGAAACGTTTGTAATTTGGCAAACATTTTAGATTTTTAAAAATCAAATGGTGATATGGTTAACTTGGAAATAGGACCTCAACAATAAAACCCAAAATGAAAAAAAAAATCAAGACGTAACTTTAAAGAAAACAAATAAACAAAACCAAGGAGACAAAACCATAAAAGTATGATGGATTAGGGGGGGGTGGGGGGTGAACCTCAATCCTTTTGGATCTTGTCCATTGCAACCCAATTCAGTCCTACACAAGCCACATACATTAAAACCAAACCTACATGCCCACATTAATATGTAGAACAATACAAAATGTAGTCCAAATTGCAAAACAAAAATGGACTAAACCCAAATTTAGCAACAACCTAAAAACATAGCCAAAATATGGAACTTTGATTAAATAATTCTAAGAAGGAAAATAAAAGTGGGAAGGAAAACAAAACTTTAGATTTTTTTAAGGTTATGAATGTTGCCAAAAATTGGCATACATCAAACACCAAGCTAAGGTGTCCCAATTGCCAATAAACTATAGCAACTTCATGCGACTACAAATTGTTGCTACAATGGAAGATATAAAAAACTAGAAAAACAATCATCGCAAACTACATATTGCAACTACCAAAATCTAACAATCAACTACATACTTTACCTTGTTATCTACCCAATCCTTGGTGGCATCCCCAAAAGGAAATGTATCCAAAGTGTAATGGTCTTGCGCAAACATCCTCACAACCAAATTGAAGTGTGTTGTTAACCACTTATGTAACTTTGATTTCATGAAGGATAAGGTGAAAAACAACATTCATCTTCTACATTCCCTAAAACCAGAATCGCTACAACCTCCACCAATGTTGAATACTTTGAAAATAGGTGATGCAATAGGCTACTAAATGTAATTTTGGACCAAGCCCAATGGTAGGGTTGCATGGCAATGGGGGTTCCAACACAGCAACATGGTTGTTCTTCATAATAATTTTGAAAAAAAAAGCTGAAACATCAAACCTCCCCTCATAAAAAAGAGTAGGGATTTTCACCTATTCACTTTTTGTGCTAATGACTTTTCAAAGAAAAATTCAACCTTCAATAAAGCCAAATTCTTTCAGAACATTTCGTCAACATGAGGATTTGACCAATATTGAAGATAGATGATGCATGTTGCATTCATCAAATCATGATTTGGGAATTGTCGTTCAAATTTAACAATTAAAGACACGATAACATGGGAACGTGCAACCTTCACTGCCTCAAAACCCATTGTCCAGTCATCTCGTGTAACTTGGGTGATGATTCTAATAAATGGACACTTCTTGTACAACTGATAATGTTTACCCATAAAAAAAAATATGACATATTGAATGTTTGTTGCAAGATCAGTCCACCAACCAATCAAAAGCTGGTCATTACTACATTCATGCAAATCCAAGAAAAGCTTGAACCCCTTCTTGGCATATTTTTTTTCTAGAGCAACATGTACATGTTGTAAAGTTCAACACAACACGTCTTCACAAATGTAACAAAGTCACACAAAACTATCCTTCAATTGTGCAAACTTTATGAGCACATACACTACCTTTAACAAAGGCATAATACATGTTAAGCCCATGACCACCTTAACGTCACAAAGGTACCCCAAATTTGTTTGAACAACCACCATGACATTCATATCATTAGTCATCTTCACCACCAAAAATTTGTACTCAACAAGAATTCACTTCATAGGGAACATCGAAATCCACCTAATTTTTACATTCCACAATAGTTTCATGCCTTTGGTTTCCAACAACTTGGCAAGAACACATTGTTCAAGATGCCGCTTTGGGGAAAAGGAAAAATAAATATACATATTTTGCAAAAAACCTTATAGCTTAAAACCAAGGCAAAGTAGAAAGAGTTTGCATCATTAAATTAGTGCAATGTGCCATCTAGTGCACTGCAATAAAAAAGGTGTCACTTTAGACTTCAATTGAGCAGCAACACCCATGTGGTCAGTAATAAACACCAAAACACCATTTGAACCAAAACAAACCACCTTGTTGGCAATTTGCTCAACTATCAACCCCCCATATTCCTCCAAAGACCTCAAGTTCAATAAGGTCAAATTATTCGAAAAACCTCCACCAAGCACCCTCTCAGATTTAACAATGATGACACCTTCCTAATGCCTAAACATAAACATGCACACTACACCACGACTAGTTGTCAATTGTGGTAACTTTGTCTTAATTAATGGCAATATACTTGGTTGTTTACATTGCAACTTTAATGTGTTTGATGACAATTTGGTGCATGGTTTCAACCATTTACCAACTAATGGAGTTAGACCAATGCTTACAGGGTGTGTTTTTCACCTGAAAAAACTCAAAATAATTCCTTCATTTTTTCAAAATCTGTGAAAAGTCAACCAAGCTTCAAGATCCGAAAAATAACAACAAATTGAGTGAACTTGCACTTATTGTCTATAGTAACTCCCCTAACACACACCATCTTAACAACAATGTTTGGACCCCTACTAACCCACAACCATTTGTTTTTAGCATGTTTGCTGTCTATTGACATGAAATACTGCCCCACAACACATCCAGGACATGGAACTTTGCACTTTTGCCTTCCTACATGTTTTTTGCAAATTGTCTAATTTTAGCACCAACAATTTTTCTTGACCCTCGATTTCACTACACACCTTGCATCGAACCATTGTCAATTTCCCATCACACCCAACTACAACCTCTGCCTACGGCAATTTTGGAGCCCACATTTCTTGGAAAACATGATTCAATTCCCACTCCCTTTTTTTACGCTTCCTCTTTGGATTTTCTAGGATTGGCTCTGAAGAAAAAATACTAACATTAATAGAAGGTTCGACAAGATTAGAAGATGTTGTAGGTGAAAATGGACTAGATACATTATGGGACTTCTTAGATGACAAAATTATGTTTGCTAGCATTAGACCTAAGGCATTAAAAAAAAAAACTTATACTTAAAACCCTCAAGTGGATGTAAAGGGCTCATGGTGAAAGAGCTCGAAATGTCTAAAAAATTAAAAACACAAAAAAGAAGTTGACAAATATTACAAGAACCTTTAAGGTTCTTTACCCGAAAAAATGTCATAAACCTAAAGCTCGACTTACTAAACCCCAAACTCAACCTCACAAAGATGCAAATTTGAACAACAATGCAAAAAATCAAGAGAAGAAAAAAAGAATCTAATGAATGCAAAGTTCATAAGAGTAGGTAAAGATTTATCTACAAAGATGGAGTTCATTACAATCTTCACAAACTTTAATGATATAACATACTTTTTGAGCTCCATCACTTGTGCTTATGCAATGGCTTGGGTTTGTACTTTAATAAAATTAAACCAAGCCTCTTAAGCTGCTCAATGTTGGTTAAGAAAATTGAAACCCTGCAATAAACCTTGAAAAGCGCTTATTCTTTTCAAATGCACTTGCTATTGATGCCATTACCCCTAAACCATATTTCAATTTTGTATAATTATTACTGACCTACAAAATGATGGATTGGCGAACTCCAAGTTCATCAACACATAGAGGATGTCATACAAATTAATGGAAGGTTAAAGAATGGCAATGATTTGGGGTCATGGAGTAGTGGGGAGGATGGTTACAAAGTTCAAGAAATGGAGAAGGGGAGGTGATAAAACAAGATTTCAAGTGGCCAGCTGCCAACATGGAAAAGAAGGAAATGAAAGTGAGACGATCTTTGATAGCACAACTTCACCTCGTCTATGATGTTGTCCATTAGGGCAATCGAGATGGCTAGCCCTAGATTTGATAGTTTGAAATGTGGCGAATCGATGGGAGATAAATCTTTGGATTTAACAAAAGGATGTAGAATGGTCTTCGTAGAACTCACCACTTGACGAAATTTCGCCAAAAAAAAACACTGTTATACACCCCGCCATACCAAATTCTAATTTTTTTGATGAATACCATGTTAGTCTGGTATCAGAATTTTTTTTTAATATATCATGTATTCATGTTCCTTTTTTCCCTTGTATCAATCCTTCATCCTCTATTGGTATGAATTATTATGTAAGTGTAAATATTATAGTTTATTTGACCTATAGGTACTTAAATATATTTGCAACATATTGAAAGATTTGGTGGCTTTCTCATAGTGTGTGCTTTTTTCTTTGCTGCAAGTAGGTAACCAGGCCGGTCACCGAACACTTGGTGTTTCAGACATCTGTGACTTGGTGTTTCAGAGATCTGTGAATTTCTGGAGAGTGCACTTTTAAAGTTCATCCTCAAGGAGGAATTGTAGCCCTACTACTTGCGCACCCACAGAAAGTTGAATCTTTGAAAACAATGAAAAGATGAGTCAGTTGTGAGCCTCCAAAATAGGGGAGGGGGTTAAATGATGAAAACGAAAACCCACCGAACACTTGGAAGACTATTACCGAACACCGAGAAACGTCGTTGAAAGTAGCTCTATTGCCTTTATGGTTCAAAGATGATTTGTAGATCATAAGGTTGCGCTCTTATAGCAGTTTAAATCACTTAAATTGAACAAGAAATGAGAAAGTTATGAGCATTGAAAGTAAGAGGCGTAGAAGAGAAGAAAAACGCGATTTATAACTTTGAAAAACTTATTTTTCTTCTTGCTCTTCTATAATTACTCCTTTGTCTCTGCGGTTCAAAGACGAATTGGAGAGCTCAAGTTAGCGCTCTCATAACGTTTTAAATCACTCAAAATTAAGAAGAGACGAGGAAGATGTTACTAAGGTGTCCGGTTATAGGTGATGCTCGGTAGTAGGGCAGGAAGTCATGCTTCTCCTGCAACGTGAGTGTGAACAGATGTCAGCATTCAATGGCTGATCAGGTTTATGAATATGTCAAAAGTGCATCATCAATGGGGCCATTATTGATATTAGAGTGAATACATATACCTGTTGATATCACAGTTCATAACATATATGTTGATACCCAATGCATACCCATTCCATATTCTCCAATTGTATATATCATACCATACTAGTGTGGCCTGTGCTGTTGGCCCAAGTGTTACCACGTCCTCAACTGATTTTTCCTTCCAAAACCTGGTTTTTTGGGAATTTATTTCAATTTTCAGCAGAAATGACTTCAAAATTAATATCTCCCACATTCCGAATCCAAATCTTACCAAATAAATTCCATTAAATCCTGCTCATCAATATCTTTCCAACGACACCAAAGGCACATTCCAATTCCTCTGAAATTTTCAGCTACCATTTAATTTAACTTTTCAGTGAAGAAATCATTCAATATTCAAGAACTTTTGCACCGCAGGTCCAAACGCTGTGAAACCAAGCCCATGCACCCCTCCTCCTCAAGAGCTTTCCAAAGAGACTGAAGAATGTGATCTGAAGCATCCCAGTTCAGTGGATCTCGTGGTACAAAACAAAACAAACAAACTACCATCCTCATAGATAGATATATCACATCTTATTATCCATATCCATACGGTATAATTTTTTTGGAGAACCCTATATACCAGTATCAGTCCTGTATCACAAAGTGGTGATACTAGCAAATACAATAAAGGATATTATTATCTTAAACACTAGGAAGTATGCTAATGACCTAAATAATTCTGCTTCTTTAATTGCATGGGTTCAAACTTGACAGGAACAATAGATTTTTTTTAAAAAATTCCTTAGTACCTAAAGGTCAGAGAATTCAAAATTGAATTAAAAAGCACACCCAATTGGTCTGCCATGATGTTTACAGGATAACCAGAACAAGCAATTGCAATATTCACCCATTACCTAATGTCAAATTATCATTTTAATATAATATATGTCACAATAAATATCACATATTTTATATTGTAATGAATGAAACGACAAAGTTTATGTCACAAATGTGTCGTGAGCCCTGACATTTTGTGTGAGAAAAATCACATTCTCTTGTAGTGGAGGGACATGTGCAACACACAATGCTTGGAGTAAAAAAGGATTTTACAACAAAATTGTTATACATGTTTGCTTTTATATCTAGTTTATAGCCAAATTTGGCTAAATTTCTTGTGAGTGATCACCACTTTGGCTACATCACAATATTGAAAAAAGAACACTCCCACCACCACAGCTTCAAGCCCTCAGGTACTCACACTATTAGAGCAGCTCCACAAATGGCTTGCACAACCTATTTTGGGTGAATTAGGGCACTAGGAGCAACAATGGAATTTTGGGGTGGATGCCACCAATGGGGCATGAATTGTTGTTGCCAAAATCTGCATGATCTTTAAGCTTTCATCCTAACATCTTATGATGACACAAATTTGATATTTCTTTTTCTCATCTTGTTAGTCTCATACAATGCTTTTTTCTTCAATTTTTTTGATGGTGCTCACGTGATGATCATCCATAAGAGAAATTTAGCCAAATTTGGTGATGTTCAAAATATGAAAGCAGAAAAATCTTAAGCACCCTTCCATGTTGTAGGCAAATGCGGTGAATTTTGGCAATTTTTCAGAATTTGCACTTTGCATGGATACTCTCATATTTGGCCTTGATGTCAAAAAGGCTATTCTCCACAAAGTTTCAACCTCCTTGAGTGACTTCTTGCTCAATAAAAGCTGGTCTACTACATTAGCACACACACATTGGGAATTCCTACAATACTGACCAAATGAAGGTCCACGATTTCATGAACATGGATATGTTGATGCAATGCTGAGGCCTTTTGCCCTTGCCACCACATTTCACATATCCCAAAACCATGGCATTTCAAGCAACCACATTGTGTGCGGGAAGACTAGTGAGCAGTTTGCAAGCATCGTCTATGCTCCCACCTTTGACATACTTTGTCAACAAGATCACTAATCCACAATGGCATTATGCGGCCACTTTGAATGATCTGTTGATGGACATACCTGCCATCATCACATGCTGCTAGACTGGCACATGCATTTCAGAGTTCAAAGAAATTTAGTGACAACATCTGTTCGCAATTCTTCTTCTTGCCTTCATGCATAAAGTTCCAATACCTTATGCCTGTCCTCTGTTGCTCAGAAGTCCACAAAACATGGTATTCTGAGGAACTTGTGCTCATTATATTGAACATTTTCCAAGCATCCTCTGTGTTCCCATATAAATGGCCTACATGCCCACAAGGCTATTACCCAACTAGATATCTGACTCACAGCCAATTTGTATATAGTGCATGCTGCATTCAAGTGCCCCTCAACTAGCACATGCATTAAGCACCCTACAATAGTGAAGGAGACTGGTTCCATGCTTTCACATTGCATTTGCTTGATTGAAATCTTTCCAAAGCCTTGCACAGATTCAGCATGTCAAGAATCAACGCACTCCATGTGATCACATCATCGCATCAGGGCATTTTGTTGAGTGCTTTCAACTTTCAAGGCATCCTCAGTGCTCGCACATTTGCCATACATGTATGTCAATCAGGGTAATGCCCCCATGGATGCATCTGACCTATATACATGCACATCTATTGAGCAACCCCACAAAGGTGACAATGGTTTGCTCCACCCCCTTGTATGTCCGATTTGATGAAAAAGCTCTAATGTCTTCCATTCTTCCACCTGGGGCATACATGTCGATGAAGCTATTACTCATACGGGCATTGGATTTAGGCTGCTTTGCATAACTTGTATTTATTGTTTGTTCATTAAAGTTATCCCTAAAGTTAGGCAATTAGGAGTCAGCCAGTTTCGACATAATAAGGCATCAAATGCATAACTGGGAATGAAATTCTACAAAACGAAATAACTGGGACCCAAACTAGTTTCTCCACCAACTTTGGTAGTAAACTGAGTTTCATCCCCTCTTTCCTTTTTTCTGAGCGCCTCCGCCGCTGCTACATATCTTTTCACTGTTCCTACCTGTACAACTATTATAATGGGAAAAATCCTCAAACTATTATAATTTGTCTCGAACCTTGAGATTTAATAAAATTTCCTTACTTTGCAGATACCACTGAAAGAGGGGATAAGGGGTGAAAGAGAGGGTGACTTTGCCGATAACTTTATTATTGAAGAACTCATTACTCATGTACTCAAAGTTTGTTATCATTTTATGTTCTCTTAATATTACATTTTCAACCAACATTTGCACAATTTTATATTGCACAAAATTCTTGATCAATGATGATTGTTATTATTCAAAGGATTCCAACCTTTTTCATTTTCTAAGAAATTCTCAAAGCTATTACACATTGTTGAGGATGCTGAAAATGATTACAGGAAGGAGCTAATGCCATGATCTACTGAGGAGACTTTACATTTGTAAATCAAATTTAAATTGTTTTGTATTCAGGATTAATTTCCTTTTTCCATTACAGAGTTTTACAGGTGGGGTCTTCCCAAGAAATTGTCATAATAACGTGTTACAATTCCCCCACTAATGAACATAAAGTAACATCACAACAAATATTGGTTGCCAAATCAACCGACGTCATTACATTTTTTCACTTTATGTTAGAGTTTTCAGAAAAGTAACCATGTCTTCACCTTGTCTTTGGGCCTCCTTTCATCCCCTATGCCCTCTTTCAGTGGTATCCGCAAAGTAAAGACATTTTAATAAATCTCAGTATGAAACGCTGAGACTAGTTATAGTAGCTGTACAGGTAAGAGCAGTGAAAATATGTGTAGCAGCAATGGAGGCGCGCAGGAAAAAGGAAAGACAGGGTGAAACTCAATTTACTACCTAAATTGATGGTTTTCTGAGTTTCACAACCCCCCACCACCCCTTCCCTTGAATGCTAATGTACTTTTCTGCAGGTTTTTTTTGAATCTCACCCTGTGTATGACCAAACTCAGGTTCTGGTACTGTGTTTTTTCTTACTTCACGGATAACTCTATTATTTCAACCTTTTTTTTGTGAGTATGGTACTAAATTCATTTTACTTGCTTAATTTACTCTAGTTCAATTTGTTTTCCATGCACATTGGCCATGTACAAAAGTGAGGGGTACAGTGAACCAGCACCCACCAATGCACCATGAAGGATGAATGATAAGTGGTTAGGAAACAGTTTTCTGTTGAGTTCAATTTCCGTAGCTAACCATGATGGTTAGCTCAATTGCTTCTTTTTTTCCTCCCTACCTACTAACAAACCTGTTAGCAGATTGCTAGTAGTTAGGTACTAAAAACAGCCCTCACCTATTTACAAACCATCAATTAACCTAGTAGTTACCTATTTTCGTACCTATCTCCTTATATATGAGGCCTATTTCCTACAAAATTTGTTACCAAGGTGAAACCAAATATTAACTCAGTTGAAGTTCATCCATAACTGAGTAATAATGGATGGTGCCCTGGTGGGTGCTTGTACAATTCTTGTCACCATTTTCTTGATTTTTTTAGCCCTGATTATATTTTTTGATGTCTACTGGAATAGATTTGATGAATGTATAGCTGAATCCCATGGTAACCTATTTATCATTGTAGATATACATTTTGAATGGGCAAAAAAAGTCTTGAAGAAGGGCTCTAAGATGCCCACAAAATCATATGAAATGTTAATGTTTAAAACTATAACACATATTTGCAATTTCAACACGTCATTCATCAAAAAAAATTTAAAAATTGCAAAAGAAAATGTATCAAATGTGTATTGTAATTTTAGAGCCATGGTTATTCAACTATACTTTTTTCATTGTTTTAAAAAGTTTAATTGCATGACACATTTGAGGTCATGATCAATGTTAGAAAGTCTCTAGGTACATTCACAAATAAAGGAGCCAACATATTGGGTGGACACTGCTTATTGTGTTTGAAGATTATGCCACACAAACACAATAATTTGAAATTTTAGTTTTTTTTTTTTATGTTTTCCATTATTTGCAAAGTTTCAACTATCAAAAAATGATGCAAATTTATGAAAAATTTCATTTCAATTTGTATAATTTAAAACAATGTGGACATTATTTTTTCAATCTTTTGTCATTTTTTTAAAAAAATTCAAAATATGGACTTTTTTTTGTTATTCAAACATATTATTGAAATCAAATAATATATTTGATAAGAAGAGCACCATGTGTTTTTTCTTTTAAGTTTATATGTTTTTTAAATATATAAATATAAAATATTTTAAACCCTAAAGCCCACAACATCCCCTGTGTATTTTGCAATGTCCTCCAACATTATATCCAATGCTTTCAATTTTCAATGTTTTGATGATTTCTATTGCTTGAAAAAAGAAAATTTTCATGTTCAACTTAACACCTTTGGTGTTTCCAACATGCCTTTTTAATTCCCCTATTATTTCTTTATGTCATTTTGTTATTCCTTATCAACATTCTTATCTTTTTGTTCTTCTCCATTTTTTGTCATTTGTGGTGTTGTTCACTTTTTTTTTTGGTTGACAAAACTTAGATCATTCTCAAACCAAAAGATTGCACCGATTTGAATTTTGACTTTAAAGATGTTTAAATTTGAAAACATTTGTTAAGTTGACATCCTATCTTAGGACCTTTTAAAAACTTGGCCTAACAACAAGCATAATGGTTTAAAAGCTCAAAAAACTTTGAAATGATGTGTCAAATCTTTATTAACTCTAAATGTAATCAACATTGAAAGGGCCAATATATTCAATTGATGAGAAAATAAAAAGTAATTAGAGGGGGAAAAAAAATGTTTACCCATTTTAATGAAAGGGTGGTTAGGAGGGACAAAATAAAATGTCCAACCATCAAGTCTTGTGTCAAGGTGATATTAAAAGATTATCCAATGCCTTTTCCCACTAAATATAAATGAATTTGATGTTTATAATGAGTTTGTTAAATCTAACTAATTTCATTAACATGACATTGATAAAAAATAATATAAACTTGTCAACTTTGATAAAAATGTTTTGATGGGTATATCATTTTCAAGGTTGATTTGAATATATTTTTAATTTTGATTTAAAAATGTCCACTAAAATCTTATTAAAAAGTTCAAATTTAATATTTTTATGTTTTAATATTTTATTAAAATAATAAAAATGATTAATGTAAAGTTATTATATAATTATTAAATTCCAAATACCAAAAAATTGGTTATTAAAAATTTTTGTTCAATTAGTTTAATTTTATATTGAATTATTTGTAAATTTGAATTTCAATACAAACCAAAAGCTACCAACATGTTAAATTCATTGTTACCACTTGTTGGAATTATGAACATTATGAAAATTAATCAATACCAAATCTAATAAAAATAGGATGTAAAATGTGGTTTAGTGGTTTGAAATACACCAAGACATGTTATTCCTTTCATCTAAAACAAAATGTTGAAATTAAAAATATCTAAAATAATTTGCAATCATGATGTATAGGTCAAAAACTTAAATCATAATTTAATATTCATCTTTCAAACAAAAATAATGTATTATTTAATAGGGTTTAGGGTAACCCTAAACTTTAAAATGTAATTGTTCAATGAAAATATCAAACAAAAATGCACTTGAATGTGAATCATGCACTCTTAAATAACAACATGCAAAAAAGAATCTTGAAGTTTTCAAAACCTTGGTGTGATACATAATGATACTAGGTTGGGAAACATGTGATTTATGAGTAACATGCAATTGATTTAACAAAAATATTAAATCTTTGAATAATGTAAATTTTGAAATCAAGAGTTAAATTTTTAACATGTTTCAAAACTACATTAAAAAATGGGAATTTTATGTGATTTTAATTTATTTTTAAAACCAACATTTATGGTTTTTCAAGTTTTGCCCATTTCAATTTGCACCTAATTTGCAAATATTAATGATTTTTCCACAAATTAGATCAATTTTTTAAATCTTTTTTTTCCCCCCCCAACTTATTGGGTTTTTTTCTTTCTTATAAAGCTTATATGCCAACAAGTCATTCATCTTCCTATGCATTTAATTCAATTGATAACACACATCAAAAGAAAATTATAACCTCCACAACATATTCATGGGATGTAAAAAACACACATGTATTCAGTTAATTCTAGATTAAATTGTCAATTTTAAACTTTTTCTAACCTAGTAGTTGGGATTAAGTCTGAAACAAAACATTGTTAACATTTTTTTGTTGGACCATTTAATAAAGCAAAAGATTATTAATATTTATTGTTGCATCATTTGGTGGCCCCCAAATGAAAGTTTCTCTTCAATTTTCCAACTTCCAAATGGTCAACATTTAATTGAGGACTTTTCAAAAGTCCTCAATTAATTAAACACTAAATGATTTAATAAATTCATATATTTTCAAAATTATTTAAATAATTTTTATCACTATAATTTAAATGAAAATTCAACCAATCTTTGTAGAATAATCAATGAAATTTGAAATTTTTTCTATCAAAAAAAAATCTTAAATATTCCAAAAAACTATGTATTTTCCTTCACAAAATTTTGTTATTTGAAAAAATAGATTTGAAAATTATAATTTTTTTGCAAATATTGTAAATAGTGTCAAAGATGCCAAGGTATAAATTTTGAATAGAAAAGTGACATTCATTTACAATAAATTATGCAATAAACAAGATGAATTGTTTTTTAGATAGTCATATTTGCAAAAGGGACAAGGATTTTCAAATGAAGTTTTAAAAACATACAAACCATTTTATCTCATGAAATCATGTTTGTTTTATAACAACATTTTAATCTTCTATTTCATTTTGTAATGTTAATAATACTTTTGAATGTTTTTATTAGTTTCAAAGATATTTAAATTTATATAATAAGATATCATTAATTTTTATATTCTAAGTTTATTTAGGATTTATCATCAAGCAATGACATGTGTAATGAGGATAATGTTGGTCATCTACCCATATAATTAATGATATTTAAATTGAATTTCTAATTAATGAATTTCCAAAGAAACTAACGAAAGGATCACTATTGATGACTTAATTGATGCAAATTTAATTGATTGTGAATCTATAGAAAGATCTTTTTTATTCAATAGAAAATTCTTGCAAAAATATTTCTATATAATAAGAAAATTTGAATAACGAAACATATCATTATTTCAATATTTCATTGTTAACAAGGATTAATTTTGTCACAAGACATGCACAAAGAAATTTTAGTTTATTTATTCATATTATCTACACAATCATGTAATAATGATAAAATGACATTTTTCATACAAATTTTTTCTTGTAAACACTCATAAATATTTATTCAATTTTGCTAGAGATTGATTTTAGGATATAAAAAATGTCAAATGTGAATTTCAAAAATAACAATATTCACAAATACACCTTTCCAACCATTATTTGATCAATGAATTTTTAATTATTTCATTTTCAAATGATTTTATCTTTTCCTTCATCTTGGTTAAATAATTTCACAAATATGTAGGTTTTAAATGCTTAGGTTACTTTTTCTCTTTTAAAAAATGAATATTCATGTCATTGAAAACATTCTTGTAAAGGCATAAATGGGTTGATATCATATAGCATGCACTATATAATAATGATGTGATGCATTTAATCAAATTATCAAAACACATTTCAAAATAATTTTGTAACCAAAATTTTTTAAACATAGGAAAAGAAGAAAATAATACATCTTTCTTTTTTTGGTCCATTAATTCTTTTGATCATTTCTTTTCACAAAATGCACACAAAATGAAGTGAACAATACTTGATATTTAACACTTTTAGTAAGTGAAAATCACAATGAAGGAGAAAAAATATGTTCATGCCCAAACATAGAAAACTCATTTCATGTTCATATGTCAATGACATGAAATGTTGAATAACCTTGATAAATATGAATTTCAGCCAAAGGGTAATAATGATATGATGCAATGTGTAACATGCAATAAATCCTCCTTATTTGCACCAAAACTAAAAACATTGAAAAACAAGGAAACAACAAATATCATTGTGGAGCAAGATTTTTTTCTAAAGTGTTGTTGAAATGAAAGACATTAATTCTTTCCTATATAAAATTGAAAATCCATTCAATGTATTTGAATTCAATGTGATTAAATTTTAATTCAATTCCAATTCAAAAATTGGATTAAGATTCAATTGAATTGAATTCAAATTCAATTAAAGACAATTGGTATGCAAATTGGTGGAAAATGTATTCAATATCTTCTTGTGAATATGTTGTTAAAAAAAAATTTAATACAAAAATATGAAAAGACACCTTTCTGTGCCTCTTCATTTGGGAACGAGTTAACAAATTCCAACTTGAAATCATCCAATGTACAATGACTTGAGGAACTTAAAGTTGTCCTACCTAAACCAACTTCTATGAATCATTGTCACTAAAATTAAATGTTTATTATAAGATGGGTCATATTTTGAATTTCAATTCATTTTCAATTCATTTAAAATATAGTTATGGTATTTAATAAACCAATACATGATTGCAACATGTAAAATGAATTCCTTGGAAAGAACTTTGGCACCTATGACTCCTTATTTCGTGAATGCACCACTTACAACAATTGTAAATATTTCATGTGTTTCATTGGATATCCAAATAATGAATATATTTTTTGTTGACATAATATGTAGTGAGAACATGTCCTACATAAACCTAAAGTATTTGTATTAACCCAAGCCATGCATATGAAATTGTTTTCCTTAAATTGGTCAAATAAGTTTATGATGTTGTAACAAAATTTCGAGTAAAGACATTCACTAATCTATTTTATTTCTCTCCCTCATCCATGATTCCAATATTAAGTTTAATCACTAGAAGGCCTAATCCTCTAAGTTCTATAAAACCTTTTTTGAGTATAAATATCAAAGCAATAGCTCCATGCTACTAACTAGATGCACTTTCAAATTAGACCCTCCCTTTGAATCCTGAAAACTTTCAAGTCTATGCATTTTTTCTTGGCACATAAAATGTATACCTACATTGACATAACATGTTCCCACCAACTGAAATGTTACAACATTCAATCATACACCAATTCATTCACAACTCTGTTTCACAAAGGCATGCACTACAAAGGTACAAGATGGAATAACATTAGAATTATGCAACAAAAAATGTTGAACATATGTTTAATTTTTCTTTCTTTCCCTCATTTTAATGCATGGAACATTCTTGATGCATGATAAACATTCATTCTATGACACTCTTGAATTTGTTATCCTTTCAAATTTTCTCACACATATAATCAACTTTCCATAATCAATTTGAAAATACCATCACCCACCAAAAAATTAGACCCCATGCACACATTACATTCAAAATTCAAAATTCAAAATATGACAAGTTTGACTTGGACAAATTTCTCCATGCATTTCAAAGCCCAAAATCATGACATTCTAATATGAACTTCTAGGAATACATGTAGATAGTATGTTAATTTTTTCTGGTCTATCCACTAGCACCCAAATTGAAAAAATATGATCATGTAATAAATGCCTCAAGTAGACTTTTGCACACAAGGTTAAAAACCAACCACACATCTTGATCAACCCCCCCATCCCCCAACCCCCACCCCACACAATAACACCACACATTATAATCAACAACAAAAAAAACAACAA
>Ga0116227_10010517_pt1 | contig 16111 bp, 9 predicted proteins | sample S1TSphgellanicum_FD_89693 | JGI IMG/M metagenome (GOLD analysis project Ga0116227, IMG submission 89693) | Host-associated microbial communities from peat moss isolated from Minnesota, USA - S1T2_Fb - Sphagnum magellanicum MG | ecosystem: Host-associated > Plants > Peat moss > Unclassified... | reverse complement strand
GCGAGCGGCGAATTCGCGGCTCGCCAGGCTCTGATGGGGCTCAATCACCCCGCGACTTCCACATCACGCCCCGCTTGCAACCTCATCGACCGTCGCGGACGGGGTTTTGCAGACCTTCCTTAGGCCTCGCAATCCATCACATGCGCCATCAGTTCCGCCTCACTAAGTACAACCCTGAAGCGCGCGGGCCGGATGGCGCCTATCTGCTTGACGAATGGACCTCCTACTCCGACATCGGCAAATCATTTGCGGGCGTAGCGCTTGAGGAGGCAGAGTACCTCCGAGTTGAGTCGGCTTACCTAACTGCACTTGAAGACTTCTTGTCGGAGGCCGGGGTCTCTGGGCTGCGTATCGCCGGCCTCGAGACATGGGGTTCCGGCGTGATTCCATCGTTCTTTGAATCTGGGCGCGAACTGGATCTTGCAGAGTGTGTGGCGTTCGCGAAACTGACGTTGCGCGAACGGGTTTGGGGGAAGGCTGGTCCGCCCTGGCTCTGTGTACGTTCACTTTGGGTACGATTTCTACATGTACTTGGGCTTGCCAAGGATGTGCCCGGTTGCATTGAGGCATGCGCAGGAGTCCGGTCTGTTTGCCGAGGCCATGCGTTCACCGTACCTCCGAGCGCGGCCTAACCAGTCATCAACGCTTGCCGTCACACGGCGGTGGTGCTGTGGTTCTGGTTTCGGTGGTTGGTGATGTGGCCGGGGCGTTCAGGCCGGCAGCGCGAAGGCCTCGCCGCGCCGCAGTACCGCCCAGGCCATGCGCGCGTTCTTGGCCGCAATCGCCACCACGGCCCGCCAGTAGCCTCGTCGTTCAGCCAAGGCGACGGCCCAGCGGCTGATGGCGTCGCTCTTCTTCTTGGCCGCCGCCAGCAGTGCCTTGGCGCCCAGCACCAGCAGGCTGCGCAGGTAGGCGTCGCCGACCTTGGTGATGCGCCCCAGCCGGGTCTTGCCGCCCGAGCTGTACTGCCCGGGCGTCAGGCCCAGCCAAGGCGCAAACTGGCGACCGCAATCAAAGTCGTGCCCGTTGCCGATCATCGCCAGCAGGCAGGTGGCGGTGGTGGGGCCCACGCCGCCGAGCTGCATCAGTTGTTGAGCCCGCGTGTCGTCTCGGGCTATGGCCTGGATGTGCGCGTCGTACTGCGCCACGCGCTCGTCCAGCCGGGTCACTTCGCTGAGCAGGTCGCCGATGACGGTGTTGGCGTAACCGGGCAGGTCTTCCAGACACTCGCAGGCCCGCCGGCGCACGGTGGCGGCCTTGAGCGGCAGCACGATGCCGAACTCGCTGAGCAGGCCGCGGATGCGGTTGATCTTGGCGGTGCGCTGTTCGACAAACCCCTGGCGGGCGCGGTGCACCATCAGGCGCGACTGCTGTTCGAGGTTCTTGATCGGCACGAAGCGCATGTGCGGGCGCTGGATCGCCTCACAGATCGCTGCCGCGTCGGCCGCGTCGTTCTTGCCGCGCTTGCCCGTCATGCGGTAGGGCGTGACGAACTTGGGCGCGATCAAGCGCACGGTGTGGCCCGAGGCCTGGAACAGCCGCGCCCAGTGGTGGGCGCCGGAGCAGGCCTCCACGCCGATGACGCACGGCGGCAGGCCGGCGATGAGTTCATGCAGCTTGTCGCGCGGCACGGCCGGGCGGATCAGTTCGGCCTTGCCGGCCTCGTTGACGCCGTGAACCGCAAAAACGTTCTTGGCGAGGTCGATACCCACGGTCAGAATCGTCATGGACTTCCCCTTCCGAATGAGTTGATGAGAAACCGCACTTCCCATCGTGGCACTTGGTGGCCGTCTGCCGCAACGCGGCTGGTTCGGCACGGGGAAGTCCCTTTCATTCGTTAGGCGCCAGAAAGGAACCTATGCCCGACATCGCCGCAGTTTCCGGAGCGCTCGGCGCCCTCAAGACAGCAACAGAAGTGGCGAAGGTCATTCGAGGCCTCGACACAACAGTCCATACGGCCGATCTCAAGCTCAAGATTGCAGATCTCACCGATGCGCTCGCAAATGCAAAGCTCGCAATAGTGGAAATTCAGGATGAACTTGGAGCAAGAGAGCGCGAGATTCAGCGGCTAAACGATGCACTCCGCACCAAAGAAGATGTCGTCAGGCATCAAGACGCCTACTATAAGAAGAACCATGCGGGTGTCGCCACTGGCGATCCGTTCTGCTCGTATTGCTTCGAACTCAAGCACACACTTGTGCACATCAATCAAAGCCCCAAGGATCGATCACAAAGCACCTGCCCGAACTGCAAGAATGTCTTCCACTGGCAGAGAAGGCAAAACCCCGATGCCCTGCAAACTGGCGCCTAACCCCTCTACAGGGACTTCCCGGTTAATCAAGCAAGTTGATTGGACTGCTTTCCATAGTCGCCTTTGCTGTTTTCCTCAAGACCTGAGTTCGGGTTCGATGCAGCTCCACAGAGAACAGACTGCACATCTACTGGCGGCCTTGTTGCACTCGGTTTCGGTGCGGGCCCAGATACCAACCGCTCAGCAGGGCTGAGCCCGGACACAAGGCGCCCTGAGGGCGGCTTGTGCCTGGCGAAGGGCCGAGCCTCTGGCTTGGCGCGGCTGCAAGGTGCCATTCGTTCGCCGCCGTCACCGCCACGGGCGCGCACAGGGTTAGTCGAGCTTGCCTGCTGCCGGTCTGACCTGCTGTGTGAGTTCACGGCCGCGCTCAGGCCTTGACGGTCCAGCTCAATGCTCGAACTCCAGGATCAAGGGCCCGCGCGGCGGTACCGTCAGCCCCTCCGCCAGCGTCAACGTGCGACCGCCGAGCACGTCGCGTGCGCGCGTGCCCGCGGCCACACGCTCCGGGAACCTCGATATCGGCAACACCACCGCCTTGTCCGTCTTGTTCAGCACCACCATCACCGAGCGCCCCACATCGTAGCGGAAGAACACATAGACGCCGTCCACCGGCGCGTACTGCATCAGCGCGCCGTCGTGGACGACGCCGGCGGTCTTGCGCCAGGTGAACAGCCGCCGCACCCAGTCCTGCATGTCGCGCTGCTGGGCCGTCAGCCCGGCACCGCTGAAGGCGTTGACGGTGTCGCCGGCCCAGCCGCCCGGCATGTCTGACCGGACGCGGCCGTCGTCGCGTTCGGTGGGGCTCCGCATCAGGATCTCGGTGCCGTAGAACACCTGCGGGATGCGCCGCGTCGTGGCCAGATAGGCCAGCGCGATCTTGGTCAGGCCTACGTCGTTCTTCAACAGCGAGAACAGCCGAGGCGTGTCGTGGTTGCCTTCGAACAGCACGAGGTTGGCCGGGTCGGCGTAGACGAAGTCGTGGGCCAGCCCTTCGTACAGCCGCGTGATGCCGGAGAACGGGCCGTCGTCCTCGGTCAGCGCGGCCAGCAGGTGGGATTGCAGGGGGAAGTCCATCAGGCTGGGTGTGTGGGACACGTAGCCGTCGTGGTTGCGCTTGCCGCGCTGCCAGTAGGCGACGACGGCCGGGTGCGGGCTCCATTCCTCGCCGACGATGTTGAGCTTGGGGTACTCCTGCATGACGCGGGCCGACCAGCGGGTCAGGAACTCGCGGTCGGAATAGCTGTAGGTGTCGGTGCGCAGGCCCGACAGCCCGGCGCTTTCTATCCACCACAGGGTCATCTGCGTCAGGTAGGTCGCCAGTTCGGGCCGGCGCTGGTTCAGGTCCGGCATGCCGGGGGTGAACCAGCCGTCGGTGAAGCGGCGGCGGTCGCTGGCGGCGGCGTAGGGGTCCTGCAGCGTCATGCGCGCGTGGTGGGTCTCGGTGTAGCCCTGGGGCCACTGGTTGAGCCAGTCGGGCGCGGGCAGGTCGGCCATCCACCAGTGGTCGCTGCCGATGTGGTTGAGCACGATGTCCTGGATGATGCCCACGCCCAGCGCTTTCGCTTCGGCGGCGAAGGCGCGGAAGTCGTCGTTCGTGCCGAAGCGCGGGTCCACCTGGTAGAAGTCGGTGGCCGCGTAGCCGTGGTAGCTGTAGGTCGCGCTGTCGTTCTCGACCAGTGGCGTGGGCCAGACCTGCGTGAAACCCAGGCCGGCGATGTAGCCCAGGTGCCGGCGCAGGCCGGCCAGGTCGCCGCCGTGGCGGCCACCGGGGTCGGCGCGGTTGACGCCTTGCTTCATGCCGCCTTGCCGGCCGCTGCCACCCTGCGCGAAGCGGTCGGGCACGACGAGGTAGATCGCGTCCCTGGGGCCGAAGCCCTGGCGCTCGGCCGAGCCCGGCGCGCGGGCCTGCAGCGGGTAGCGCAGCGTGGTGCCGGCCACCGTCAGCACCAGCTCGCCCGGTTGCGCGTCGGCGCCGATGTCCAGGTCCACGAACAGGTAGTTGGCGCTGTCCGCGCGGTGGCTGGCAACGAGCCTGACGCCGGTGTAGGGCGCCAGCTCGGGCGTCGCATCGGCGATGCCGGGCGCGTGCAGCATCAGCTGCAGCGAGGTGTTGCGCATGCCCACCCACCAGTTCGGCGGTTCGACATGCTGAAGGCCGGCGGCCATCGTGTTCAGGCTCATCAGAAGGCTGGTGACAAGGGTGATCAGGGGCTTCATCGCGCGTCCAGGCGGTACACGCGCAGCGACAGCGGCGGCAGCGTGAGGCGTGCACCGCCGGCGGCATCGGCCTTCAGTGCGGTGCCCCCGGCGGGATAGGCCGCCTTGGCGCGCGCCGCGGGCGGCAGGCCGGCCAGGGTGACGGTGGCCGGCTGGTCGCCGTAGTTGATGGCGACGACGCTGCGCTCGCTGCCCTGCACGCGCTGGAAGCTCCACACCGGGCCGTCGACCTGGCCGGCCTCGTAGCGGCCCAGGGCCAGCGAGGGCTGCGAGCGGCGCAGCTGGATGAGCGTGCGGTAGAAGTTGAACAGCGAGCCGGCGTCGCGCATCTGGCTGGCGGCGTTGTGGCTGGTGCGGTTGGGCGACAGCGGCCGGAAGGGCGCGTCGCTGGTGGTGAACCCGCCGGCCGGCGTCCAGCTCATGGGCGCGCGCAGCGGCTCATCGCCTGCGCCGTCGATGCCGGCCTGGCCGATTTCCTCGCCGTAGTAGACGAAGGGCGTGCCGGGCAGCAGCAGGTAGCTGGCCGCGGCCAGGCGGTAGCGCGCTTCGTCGCCGTGCAGCTGGTCCCACACGCGCTGGCCGGTGAAGATGTCGTGGTTGTGCAGGAAGGTTGCCATCGTCGGCGCCATGGTCTGGTAGTAATCCGCCACCTTCTGCACCGCCGCCGCGTCGCCCTGCGCGGCCTTGACCATCTCGTAGTTCAGGTTGAACGCGAACGCGCCGCCGCACAGCGCCGGGTCGCCGTAGGCGATGGGTTCGGCCGTGGCCTCGCAGACGACGTAGCGGTTGGGATAGCTCTTGATGAGGTCCTGGAACTGCTTGGTCAGCCGGCGGCTTTCGGGCTGGTCGTTCCAGTCGCGGGCGTTGTTCTCGATCAGGTGCGGCACGGCGTCCAGCCGGTAGCCGTCCAGCCCGCGGTTGAGCCAGAAGCGCAGCGAGTCCTCGTGGTACTGCACGACGGCCGGGTTGCGCAGGTTGAAGTCGGGCATGTGCGGCCCGAAGGTGCCGAAGAAGGTGTCGGGCGTGCCCGGCTTGGGCGGGGCCAGGTCTTTCAGCTCGCCCGTGTAAGTCCAGGGCGCGGTCGCGGCGTCGTACCAGGGGTACTTGCCCCAGATGTCCCATCCCGGGCCGGGGTCGGCGTTCCAGACGAACCAGTCGCGCCAGGGGCTGCCGCGGTCTTTCAGCGCCGCCTGGAAGGCCGGGAAACGGTACGACGCATGGTTGACGACGTAGTCCATGACGATGCCGATGCCGCGCTTGTGGGCCTCGCGGACCAGCGCGTCGAAGTCGGCCAGCGTGCCGTACTGGGGCTCGATGGCGCGGAAGTCGGTCGTCGCGTAGCCGTGGTCGTGGTCGGCACTGGCCGTGATGGGCATCAGCCACAGGCCGCTGACGCCCAGCTTTTGCAGGTAGTCCAGCCGTTGCGTGAGCCCGCGCAGGTCGCCGATGCCGTCGCCATCACTGTCCTGGTAGCCGCGCACGAAGATTTCCATGAACACGCCGTGCTGCCAGTCCGCTGGCAGCGTGCTCGGTCGCGGTTGAGCGGGCACCGGGCGCGTGTCGACCTGCGCTTGCGCGGTGAGCGCTGCGGCGAGCAGCAAGCGGGTCAGCAGCTTGGGTGTGTTCATGTATTCAAACTACTTTGCCTTGGGTGAAGAAGCATATCGGCATGGTCGAATCGGTCGCCATAGGAGGTTTCGATAAATGTAGTTTTGCTACTATTTAATGAACAAGACAGGAGATGGCTATGCCCGCTCGCCATGCGCTGCTCGCGCTGCTGGGCCTGATGCTGGCGGCCGGCGAGGCCCGCGCCGGCGATCTGGACGATTGCAACGCCCCGGTGCCGATGCCAGCGCCTGCGGCAAGGCCGGCGGCGGAGGCGTACTGGCTGAGCGCCGACACGCTGCAATGGCCGGGGCTGACCCTGCAGCCGGGCGAGCGTGTGCGGCTGCACCATGCGCGCGATGCGGGCATGCGTGCCACTGCAGGTGGGCCTGTGGCGGGTGCGGACGGTGCGGTCGACCTGCTGCCGAGCGCGGCGGCGCTGCCGCCGAACTTCCGCTTCATCGGCGACGGCCCGCGCTTTGCCATCGCCGGCGCCGACGTGAAGGCGCTGCTGCGCGAGCAACTGCTGCTGGTTCACGAGGCCGCGGACGGCCGGGTCATCGCGGCCACGGGCGTCCAGTTGCCGGGCGCGCTGGACGATCTCTACGCCGCCGCCGAGCGGGTGGCCGACCTCGGTGCGCACCCGGCCAACGCGCAGACCGTCTTCGCCGTCTGGGCGCCGACCGCGCAGCGCGTGCTGCTGTGCCGCTACGCGGGGCCGGAGTCGCCCGCCATCGCCGCCGATGCGATGCAGCTCGACCCGTCCACCGGTGTCTGGCGTGCCGGGTCGCCTGGCAACCTGAGCGGTCAGGCCTACCGCTACCTGGTCGACGTCGTGACGCCCACGCATGGCCGGGTGCGCAACCTCGTGACGGACCCGTACTCGGTGGCGCTGACGGCCGACTCGCAGCGCAGCCTCGTCGCCGACCTGGCGGCCCCGGCGCTGAAGCCGCGCGGGTGGGACGCCGCACGGCGGCCCACCCGGGTGAAGGTGGCGACGGACCAGGTCATCTATGAACTGCACGTGCGCGACTTCTCCATCAGCGACGCCACGGTGCGACCGGCCTGGCGGGGCAAGTACCTGGCCTTCACCGAGGGCGGCTCCAACGGCATGAAGCACCTGAAGGCGCTGTCGAAAGCCGGGCTGACCGACGTGCACCTGCTGCCCGTCTTCGACCTCGCCAGCGTGCCCGAGCGCGGCTGCAAGACGCCCGTGGTGCCTGCCGCGCCGGCCGACAGCGACGCCCAGCAGGCGGCGGTCATGGCCGTGGCCGCGGACGACTGCTTCAACTGGGGCTACGACCCCTGGCACTTCAACGCGCCGGAGGGCAGCTATGCGACCGATCCGCTCAAGCGCGTGGTGGAGTTCCGCCAGATGGTCATGGCCCTGCACGCCGCCGGCCTGCGCGTGGGCATGGACATGGTCTACAACCACACGACCGCGGCCGGCCAGCATCCGAAATCGGTGCTGGACCGCCTCGTGCCGGGCTACTACCAGCGGCTCAACGCCAGGGGCGAGGTGGAGCGCTCGACCTGCTGCGACAACACCGCCACCGAGCACCGCATGATGGCCAAGCTGATGATCGACTCGGCGGCGCTGTGGGTGCGCGAGTACAAGATCGATTCGATGCGCTTCGACCTGATGGGCCACCAGCCACGTGAAGCGATGCAGCGGCTGCAGGCGCGCGTCGACGCCGAGGCGGGCCAGCCGGTGCAGTTGCTGGGCGAGGGCTGGAACTTCGGCGAGGTGGCCGACGGCGCGCGCTTCGTGCAGGCGTCGCAGCTGTCGTTGAACGGCAGTGGCATCGGGACGTTCAGCGACCGGGGCCGGGACGCGGCGCGCGGTGGCGCGGCGGGCGAGGGCGGCGAAGACAGCGTGCGCCGCCAGGGCTGGCTCAACGGGCTGGTCTATGCGCCCAACGCGCTGGCCAATCCAACGCCGGAAGAACTTCTGGCGGCTGCCGACATGATCCGCGTCGCCCTGGCCGGCTCGCTGCGCGACGTCGAGCTGACGACCTGGCGCGGCGAGACCCGGCGGCTCGACCAGATCGCCTACGGCGACCAGCCGGCGGGCTTCGTCTCGCAGCCGTCAGAGGTCGTCAACTACGTCGAGAACCATGACAACCAGACGCTGTTCGACGTCAATGCGCTGAAACTGCCGCTGGCCACCAGCCGCGCCGACCGTGCCCGCGTGCAGATGCTGGGCGCGGCATTGGTCGCCTTCAGCCAGGGCATCGCCTACTTCCATGCCGGCCAGGACATCCTGCGCAGCAAGAGCCTGGACCGCAACAGCTACGACTCCGGCGACTGGTTCAACCGGCTGGACTGGACCTACCGCAGCAACCATTTCGGCACCGGCCTGCCGCCGAAGCAGGACAACTTCGGCCAGGACGGTCGCGACTGGGCGCTGGCGCGCGAGCGGCTGGCCGACCCTGGCATCGCACCCGGCCCGGCCGAGATCGCGTGGGCGCGCGACGTGTTCCGCGACCTGCTGAAGATCCGTGCGAGCACGCCGCTGTTCCGGCTGGCGAGCGCGGCCGAGGTGAAGGCGCGCGTGAGCTTCCCCGGCAGCGGCGCGGGCCAGAACGCGGTGCTGGTGGCCGTGCGCATCGACGGCCGGGGCCTGCCGGGCGCCGGGTTCAAGGCCGTGCTGGCGCTGATCAATGTCGCGCCGACCGCGCAAGTGCTGGCGCTGCCCGAAGAAACCGGCACGCGCTGGACGCTGCATCCCGTGCACCAGCGCGGCGCCGACGAGCGCGTGCGCCGCGAGGCGCGAGCCGAGGCGGGCCGCTTCGAGGTGCCGGCGCGCAGCGCGGTGGTGTTCGTCGTGGATCAGCGCAGGTCTTCGGGCCTGACCTTCAGGCCATAGCGCTTGAACAGCCGTTCGATGCTGCCGTCGGCCAGCATCGCGTCGTGTGCCTCGTTCAGCCGCGCCACTTCCGCGTCGGTGATGCCGCCCTGGGCGGCCAGCCAGACGTCGGCGGATTCCAGCGCCAGGCCCGCCTGCAGCTTCGCCGGGTCGCGGCCGGCGCGCCGCCAGGCATCGGTGTGGATGATCTCGCTGCCGTACACCGCATCGACCAGGCCGCGTTCCAGCGCGCGGTGCATGTCAGCGATGCTGGTGGCCGGGTAGATGCGGTCGGCAAGGATGCCCTGCTGCTGCAGCTTGCCGAGGTTGGAAGAGCCACGCAGCCCGCTGACGCGCAGCGTGCGCAGCTGCGCGGCGTTCTCCACGCGCGGTTTGCCGGCCAGCGTCAGGAAGACGAAGTGCTGCGCATACAACTTCACCAGCCACTGGAACCTGCCCTCGCGGTCCGGCGTGCGGTTCAGCGGCAGGATGAGGGTGCGCGGCTTCTCGGCGGCCAGCAGCATCGCCCGCGCCCAAGGGTAGAACTCCACCTGCGCCGCCAGCTCGCCCCGCTTGAGCATGGCCTCGACCAGGTCGACCAGCACGCCGCGCTGGCCGGGTTCGCCGGGCATCGCCATCGGCGGCAGCTCGCCAGTCACCAGCCGCAGCGGCGGGGAGGGGGTCTGGGCCTGCGGGCCGGTCGATGGCCAGAGCAGGGCGGGCAGCGTGGTGAGGGCGAGTCGTCGACTTGGTTGCACCGCAGCATCGTCTCAGCCCTCGGCGCCGGCTGCAAGCATGGTTCTCGCCACTTTCAAGGGTGCTATTCACGACCAGCGGTTTCGCCATCGAGGCCGCACCTGGCGACACCGCCCATGTCGCTACTTCAGTGGACGTATTGGAGTTTTGCTCCGGGAAATTACCAAATTTATATGTAGTTTTACTTCATAAGATCAGGTCAAACATCCCCGCGACGACGGGGCGCATGACGGAGACACCATGCAGACCTTGCGAAACAGCTTCTGGACCCTTGCTCTGGTCGTGGCCCTGACGGCGTGCGGCGGCGGTGGCGGCAGTCAGCCGTTGAGTGAGGCCATGCCGCTCGCTGCGGCACCGGAGGCGGGCATCGGCAACGAGACGGCCTTCCAGAAGATTCTGTCAGCGCAACCCGCGAGCCCTGCGGCGGACGTGCCGGCGACGACGTTGACCATCCACTACCGCCGCCCTGCGGGCGACTACGCCGGCTGGCAGCTGCACCATTGGGGGGCTGCGGCCGGCGTCGACTGGAACGCCGGGCGCAATGCCGACGGCAGCGACGCTTTCGGCGTCTACTACAACGTGCCGCTGGCCGCGCAGACCGGCACGGTGGGCTACCTGTTCCACAGGGGCGACGACAAGGACCATGGCGGTGCCGACCAGAGCTATGTGCTGAAGGCCGGCAAGAACGAGATCTGGCGCATCCAGGGCGACGGCACGACCTACGCGAGCAACCCGCTCGGCAACCCGGCGCCCGACATCACGACGGTGCGCGTGCACTACAGGCGCTTCGACGGTAACTTCGCCGCCTGGGGACTGCACCTGTGGAGCGGCAGCGGCCTGGACGCCGCCCGCGTACCGGCCCGCGTCGCCATCGGCGACTGGGGCAACCCGGTGCCCTTCAACAAGATGCCCAACGACGCAGCGGCCAACGTCGGCGAGGTCGTCTTCGACCTGCCCGTGCTCAACCCCAGGGACGACGCGTCACGCAAGTCGCTGGAGTTCATCATCCACGGCATGCCGCCCAACCAGGACAACAAGGACGGCCGCCCCGACAACATCCGCGTGGACTACGGCGCGTTGACCCTCCAGAACCAGGTCGGCGAGGTGTGGATCGTGCAGGGCGACGCGCAGGTCTACGTCGCGCCACCGGACACCCGCAGCGTGTCCACGACCGATGCCAGGGCTTACTGGCTGACGAAGCAGCTCATCCAGTGGCCGCAAGTCGACTCTGGCGGCGTCTTCAAGCTCTACCACTCGGCCAACGCGCAGATCACCGCCGTCAGGGACGGCAAGGTCGCCGGTGCCGACGGTGCTCTCGTGCTGGACCGTTTTGCCGGCAGCGTGCCGGCGGCGGCGGCCCTGCGCTTCAAGTTCGTCGGCAGCGGCGTCGTGCTGGCCGTGAAGGACGCCGATCTCGCCCAGTTGGGCGAACTGCACAAGAAGCAGTTGCTGCTCGTGCAGGAAGACGCCGGCGGCAACGTGCAGAACGCGACCAGCGCACAGACACCCGGTGCGCTGGACGACCTCTACGCTGCCGGCGCCAATGTCAACGACCTGGGCGTCAAGGTGGCCGACGGCCGGACCACCTTCAAGCTGTGGGCACCCACGGCGCAGCGCGTGCTGCTGTTCACCTACGACAGCGGCACGGCCGATGCCGAGGGGTTCGATGCGATGAGCTTCGATGCCGCCACCGGCGTGTGGAGCGTGGCGAAGCGGGGCGACCTGTCCGGCAAGTACTACCGCTTCGCCGTCGAGGTGTTCGTGCGCGGCGTGGGCATCGTGCGCAACCTGGTCACCGACCCCTACTCGGTCAGCCTGACAACCGACTCCAAGCGCAGCTACATCGCCGACCTCGGCGCCGCCGGCCTCAAGCCGGCCGGCTGGGACAGCGCGCCGGTCTCGTCCAAGGTCGCCGCGTCCACCGACATGGCCATCTACGAGCTGCACGTGCGCGACTTCTCGGCCAACGACATGAGTGTCAGCGCCGCCAACCGCGGCAAGTACCTCGCCTTCACGGAGGCCGGCTCCAACGGCATGAAGCACCTGAAGGCGCTGGCCGATGCCGGCCTGACCGACGTGCACCTGCTGCCGGTGTTCGACATCGCCAGCGTGCCCGAGAGCGGCTGCACGACGCCGTCGCCCGCCGGCGCGCCGGACGGCCAGACGCAGCAGGCCGCCGTCGCCGCCACGGCCGCCGTGGACTGCTTCAACTGGGGCTACGACCCCTGGCACTACAACGCGCCGGAAGGCAGCTACGCCAGCAGCGCCGCGGACGGCGCCCGGCGCATCGTCGAGTTCCGCCAAATGGTGCTGGGCCTGAAGAACGCCGGCCTGCGCGTGGGCATGGACGTCGTCTACAACCACACCACCGCCTCGGGTCAGAACGAGAAGTCGGTGCTGGACCGCATCGTGCCCGGCTACTACCACCGGCTGGACGCGGCCGGCAAGGTCACCAACTCGACCTGCTGCGACAACACCGCCACCGAGAACCTCATGATGGGCAAGCTCATGAGCGACTCGGTGCTGCAGTGGGCGCGGGACTACAAGATCGACTCCTTCCGCTTCGACATCATGGGCCACCAGCCCCGCGCGGTCATGGAGGCGATGAAGGCGCGGCTGAAGACCACGCTGGGCCGCGACATCCAGCTCATCGGCGAAGGCTGGAACTTCGGCGAGGTGGCCGATGGCGCCCGTTTCGTGCAGGCCACGCTCTACAGCCTCAACGGCTCGGGCATCGGCAGCTTTAACCCCATCATCCGCGACGCCGTGCGCGGCGGCGGCTGCTGCGACAACGGCACGGCGCTGGTCAGCAACCAGGGCTGGGTCAGCGGGCTGTACTACGACCCCAACGAGCTGGGCGGTGGCCGCTCCCGCACCGAGCTGATGTGGCTGGGCGACCAGATCAAGGCGTCGCTCGCCGGCAGCCTCAAGAGCTACCAGTTCACCACCCACTGGGACGAGCTGCGCACGGCCGAGAGCCTGGGCAACTTCATCGGCTGGAGCACCCAGCCGGACGAAGTCGTCAACTACGTCGAGAACCACGACAACCTGACGCTGTTCGACACGCTGGCGCTGCGCCTGCCGACGGCCACCAGCCGCGAGGACCGCGCCCGCGTGCAACTGCTGGCCAATGCGCTGAACGCCTTCAGCCAGGGGGTGGCCTACTTCCACGCCGGCACCGACGTGCTGCGCAGCAAGAGCCTGGACCGCAACAGCTACGACAGCGGCGACTGGTTCAACCGGCTGGACTGGCGCTACGAGGACAACGGCTTCGGCGCCGGCCTGCCGCTGCAGGGCGAGAACGGGGCCAACTGGTCGCTGATCCAGCCCTTCCTGGCCAACGCGTCCATCAAGCCCGCGCCGGGCGACATCGCCTGGATGCGCGATGCCTTCCGCGACCTGCTGAAGATCCGCGCCAGCTCCACGTTGTTCCGCCTGCGCACGGCTGACGACATCCAGGCGCGGCTCAAGTTCCTGAACACCGGCTCGGCCCAGAACCCGGTTGTCATCGCCGCGGCGCTGGACGGCAACGGCTACCCGGGCGCGGGCTTCCGGCGCATCGTCTACCTCGTCAACACCGACAAGGCCGAGCAGACGCTGACGGCACCCAGCGAGATGGGGCTGGCGCTGGAGCTGCACCCGGTGCACCGGGCCGCAGGCGCGGCCGACCAGCGGGTGGCCACCGGCGCGCGCTTCGACAGCGCGGCGGGCCGCTTCACGCTGCCGGCGCGCTCGGCGGCCGTTTTCGTGCAACGCTGAAATCCCGGGGGCATGACCGGCGATATCCCGGCGCAGGCGCACTAAGCTTGGGGCGAGGAGGCAACCCGCCATGACCCTTCGCTCCTTGCTCGCCATCGTCGGTTTCGCTGGCCTTGCCGGCTGCGCCACGGCACCGCCAGGCGCCATGCCGTCGCGCGACGCGCTGTTCCAGGATTCGGCCTTCAAGCCGCCCACCGTGCGCATCGTGCCCGGCGATGCGATCGCCATGAGCCCGGAAATGCAGCGGTTCGCGGACGGGCAGGCGCGCAGCGAGATCCACCAGAAGGGCCTGCGCGAAGGCCTGATCAGCGCGCTGTACAGCAAGGGCCAGTTGCAGCTCGAGTACGACAGCGCCCGCACGCGCAACGCCGCCGAGGCGTTCGATGCCAAGCGCGGCAACTGCATGTCGCTGGTGCTGATGACGGCGGCGTTCGCGCGCTACTACAGCCTGCCGATGACCTTCAACAGTGTGTACATCGAGGAGATGTGGACGCGCTCAGGCGGCCTGTATTTCGTCGCCGGGCATGTGAACGTCACGCTGGCGCGCATCGCCACGCCGACCAACAGCTTCGTGTGGGGCAGCGACAACCTGCTGACCATCGACTTCCTGCCTCCCGGCATCATGCGCGGCCAGCGCAGCCGCCCGGTGGAGGAGGCCACCATCATCGCCATGTACCTGAACAACCGCGCGGCCGAGGCGCTGACGGAAGGCGACATCGACAACGCCTACTGGTGGGCGCGTGCCGCCATCGAGACCGACCCGCGCTGGCTGGCCGCCTACAACACGCTGGCCGTGCTGTACCGGCGCAAGGGCCTGGGCGACCACGCCGAGTCCACGCTGCGCCTGGTGCTGGAGCGCGAGCCGCTGAACGTGCAGTCGCTGTCCAACCTGGCGCTGGTGCTGAACGACGCGGGCCGGCACGCCGAGGCCCAGGTCTTCACGGAGCGGCTGGCGCAGATCCAGCCGATACCGCCGTATCAGTTCTTCGACCAGGGCCTGGCGGCCATGCGGGCCGGCGACTTCGCCGCCGCCCGCGAGCTGTTCCGCAAGGAGATCGCCCGCGACGCCTACGTGTCCGAGTTCCACTTCTGGCTGGGCGTGGCCAGCTATCGCATGGGCGATGTGTCCGCCGCGAAGGGCGAGATCACGCGCGCGCTGCAGAACAGCGCGACCGTGAAGGACAAGGCGCTGTACGGCGCGAAGCTGGCGTGGTTGAACGAGCAGCGCCGGCAGAACGTGCTGGAGCGCCGGTAGCGGCCGCCTGCGTCAGATCGGCCCCAGCCCGTGCCGGGCGCGGGCCCGCGCGCAGGCGTCGTCGCCCAACCCCATCGGCGCCCGCTCGCCAAACTCGCGGCAGGGCGAGGGCCGCCATTCATGGATGCCGCAACTCGCCTTCTCGCCGACCCGGCCGCTGAGTGCCGCGCAGCGCGGTGGCGCATGGTCGGTGCCACGCATGCGCACGAGGCTTGCGGTGAGTTCCACCGCCAGTCCGTCCGGCACGCGGCCGCCTTCGCTCTGCAGCTCGCTGCGGTCGAAATCGACGCGAAAGCAGGCGCAGCAGGCGCCGCAGGTCAGACAGGGGTTGTCGCTCATCGCGCCAGTCTAAGCAGTCTCAGTGCGCCCGGCGCCGCCCGCGATGACCAGGCTGCCACCGTTCACGCCGCGGGCTGGCGCACCACGGTGACCGTGCAGTCCGACTCGGCCACCACCTGGCCCGACACGCTGCCGAGATAGCGCCGCAGCGCCGACGCACCGCGCGCGCCCATGACGATGTGGTCCACGCCGTTGCGGTGGGCGAAGTCGATGAGGGCGCCGGCCGCGTCGGGCGCCTCCAGCACGTGGAAGGTCAGCCGGCCGTCGGCCAGGTCCAGCGCCTTGCTGATCGGGTGCGCCCAGTGCTTGAGCGCGATGAGCTGCTTCACGTGCAGGCTCTGGCCGTGCTTGTCGGTCAGCTCATCGATGCCGATGCGGTTCACGCGCATGACGGACACGCAGGCCAGCCGGGCGCCGGCCTCGGTCTGCACGATGCGCCGTGCCGTCTCCTGCAACTGGTTCAGCAGCTCGGGCGTCGCGTGGTCCACATCCACCGCGGCCATGACGATGGGGCTGCGCGCGAGCTGCTCGCCGCCTGGCGGCACGGGCGTGGGCTCGGCGCCGAGCGCGAAGAACCAGCGCTTGAGCCGGCGCATGACGCCGCTGACCTGCAGCTTCTCGGCGCGCGACGTCAGCGGCACGCCCTCGGGCTCGCGCAGGTCCAGCGCGAGCTGTGCGGCACTCTGGTAGCGCCGCTCGGGGCGCACCTCCAGGCAGTGCAGGATGACCTCCTGCAGCCATTTCGGCAGCTCGGGCCGGAGGGCGCGCGGCGGCACGGGCTCCACGTACAGCCGCCGCCGCAGGCCGCGCACCGAGTCCGGCTGGCCGAACGGCCGCTCGCCGGTGGCCAGGTGGTAGAGCATGACGCCCAGCGCGAACAGGTCGCTGCGCGGATCATTGCGCACGAACTGCACCTGCTCGGGGCTCATGTAGGGCCCCGTGCCCATGGGCAGCGTGAACTCCTCTTCCAGCAGGTCGGGCAGCTGCTCGTGGCGGCTCAGGCCGAAGTCCACCAGCACCG
>Ga0116227_10010515_pt1 | contig 16113 bp, 9 predicted proteins | sample S1TSphgellanicum_FD_89693 | JGI IMG/M metagenome (GOLD analysis project Ga0116227, IMG submission 89693) | Host-associated microbial communities from peat moss isolated from Minnesota, USA - S1T2_Fb - Sphagnum magellanicum MG | ecosystem: Host-associated > Plants > Peat moss > Unclassified... | reverse complement strand
TTTGCACGTTTCTAATTGCAAACTAGGCACCACGCGGACAAAGACAAAATAGACAGACTTTCAAATGTCCGTCAGTGTGACATTACTGAGATATAATGGCGAAAAAATTGGTAGTTGAACTTAACTACACGAACTATCGGCGAAGATCAAAAGCTTCTGCAATTGCAGTATCTACCCAATGGGATTCCAGGGATTCTGTACCCACAGGTCGTGAAACAGTCACCATCCATTCATCACACACAACGACAACTGAATATCAAACACATACAAGGCTACGGACGATCTTTCAACCCTCCTCTTCAGCTGTCCTTTTTGCAAACAGTTATCTGTCTGAAGCTTTTTCACCAGAAACTCCTCGATGGCTGTGTCGTCTTTGCTTCTCCCCAATGGCGAGAAAATCGGTAGTTGAATTTTACGACACGGACAAGGGCCGAAACTGAATGGGATTCCAGGGACTCTGTACCCACAGGTCGTGAAAGTACCACCATCAATTCAGCGCACAGAACGACAGCTAAATATCACACACACAGAGCTATGGAAGTGCTTTCACCCCTCCTATTCACCTCTCCTATTAATTAGATGAGGTGCCTCCCAAGTTCAATTTGTGTTTTGCAACGAGCCAATTTGATTGGCTAATCACTCAAAAAGAAGTGAAGCCATGGAAGCTCCCCAAAATAGAAGGTTTTATTTTGAGTTGCTCCCCTTTGGCCCACCTATATATGTGAAAGGAGGACAACATTTGCCAAAGCATATGAGATAAAGGTGCTATGGAGAACATGTTGAGGACTACATTGAGAACTTGGGGAACCTATTGAGAACAGGATGAGAACTTATTTGGAACGTAAAGGGAACATAGTGGGAACCAGGGAAAACCGGAAAAAAAAATCCTCCTCTGATAACCCCCCCACTCCCCAACTAAAAAGGAAAAAATGCAAGGCACCTTGAGTGCGTGCTTGGGCCTTCCCAGTGGCTGCATGAAACTTCTCTTCCTAAAAGAGTTCATCACCATTTTTGGCCTGAGTTTTACCCCTCACAAGTCCAACTTTTTTGGTTGAATTTGATTGGCCCATCACAAAAAGAAAAGTTGAAACTATGGAGGCTCCCCAAAGAAGAACATCCTATGGAAAGATGGAGTGCCTCCCCTTTGGCCCACATATATAAGTGAGAAAGGGAGGACTTTGGGCAAAACATAGGGGATTAAAGCAAGGTGCTATTGGGAACACTCTTGGCGAGCACATTGGGAACCTGTTGGGAACAAAAGAAAACTCAAAAAGATCCTCCCCCCTCTCACGACTCACCCCAAAACTTAAAAGAAAAAAAACAAGGCACTTTGAGTGCATGCTAAGCCTTCTCATTGGTTGCATGAAAGTTCTATTCCCAAAACTGTTTGTCACCATTTTCAACCTTCACTGATACCCCCATTATAAACTGGCAGTACTTATTATTTATTCAGTTACGAGATTGCACACAACATCAGATGTGTAAAAGCCTCCTTTACTTTCCTTTTCATTTTTCTTTCTACTCTTCTCGCTTTTCTAACTCCTGCAGCAAAGCTCCTATAAAATACCTTCTTTACTCGTTTCTCGTACCAGGTGGTCAGGTTGAACCTGAACCCAAGTTTATTAGCTTGACTCTTTCTCCTTCTTTGTAATAAAACCAATGGAGAGAATCAATTGTAAAGCGTACACAAAGAAAAATGGAGACGAGGAGGGGGACCCCATACTGATCAATCAGAATCACAAAAGCTACCAAATATCGGTACCGCCACTAGGTAGTTGATAGCAGCATCTTATTTTCTTTTGCCATCATGCGCACAGACAACGTGATCTGGCGCCTAGACTCAAGGAGACCCTGCCATATTACTCTGGACTCTACTAAGTTTGGAGTCCTACCATCCCTCCCAGGTGAACACTCGGTCATTTCATTCGACCCAAGTAGCTCACAGACTAACCTGTCGCAGTAGAGACCACACAACAGTGTTGAACCTTCTGATTCTACTAAGCACTTTCTTACTATACAAGCATTCTCCCAGATTAAGGACACTCCAAGAATGGTTAGAATGTCGCAGTTGTCTTGAGATGGAAGATAATTTTGAATGCAGCCTTACACCTTACTAGCCCTCAAGCATTTACAGAACCTGTGTGTGACCGACTTAGGAGTCTTGGAGTTGCAAGAGGGACGTGCTACTTGAATGTCCTAATTTACCTTATCCTGCCATGTATTAACAGTGAATGCTGGATGCCATAGAGATTAGAAACAAATTAACCCTGGTTTATCTTATAGATATTTTTAATTTGAAAGATGAGATTTTAAATTATTATTTTCACTAAATAAAAGACTTAATAATAAAAACCCATAATTCAAAATACATAGAAATATTTGTTCATCAAAATCCTTCCAAAAAAATCTTCCTTCGTATTAATGTCATCACACTATATTATCATTGAATTTTCTATTCACTAAAAATATATATGAAAGTGCATTGATACCATACTCATTGATTATGAACTTTTACAAGTGTTTTCATACTCTTTTAAAAGTCCATTGGGTGCATTCACAAAATAATGTGTCGAGGTTGCACCTTGAGTAAGGACTTAGGTGATTGTTTATTTTTAAATACTCTTAAGATATATTTAAAATATTTTATTTCCAAGTTACAAAACAAAATTTTTAAAGTCCTTTTGACTTAAAAATATGTTGCATTTTTTCTATGTAATTTAAATATGTTTTAAGAATCTCGAATAATTATGTCATTTTCAAAAAAAAAATTGATTTTTCTTTAGGAGTCCATTAAGCAATAAAAACATTGGTTCCACTTGCTATGACTCATTTATTTGTGAATGTACCCCATTCCATTATGACAATTCAAAAATTATTCATGAAACTCATACAATGTGATTATATTATATAAAATATTATAGTGTTGAGTCATTTATCTTCTTAATCATTTTTATTTAGTTGTATGGGCAAGTACAAATTCCAAAATTTAGCAAATGTTACCTTGTGACAACATTTTATGAACAATGTAGTGTGTTTCTACCCTTTAAGCCAAAATAAGTTCCTAGGAGGTTGGACAATTCCTATGCATTTGCCCACTACCAATTAAACCATATTGCTATCCATTCCCATTTTATTTAAACATTTCTTATGACTCCAATAGGCAATTGATTTTTCTTAGTTCACTTTTCAATTGTGAATGAACAAGAATATATGTAATAGATTGTAAATGTTTCGTAAGCTTTCATCATCTCTTCTTATGTCAAAATGATATTCTATTACAATATTATTTATAGGATAGTGCTTCCAACAAATGTTACACCTTTAATTTCTTTGAACTTGGAAGTTTTTATAATCATAAAATTCAAGACCTTTTAAACAATGATGAAAGGGTATGGGGTCAAAGGACACCTTTCCCTGGTTTTTTTCAATTTGGAAAAGATACAATAATGGCAACATTAAAGTAAACTTGTGGTTTAACTTCTTTCAACAATAACTTCTTGGGCATGTAAACCACAAATGAATATAGGATTGAAACTATGTATGTTTATTACATAACTATGGGAATTTATGTTTTCATTTACACAAATATTCATTCGATTTTTTATTTTTTATGTATAATTATTATGCCACACCATTTTCTTATTATGGATTTCACACATTCATAAATTATGCCAAAAAAAACTTTGAAAACAAAAATATCAAATCCTTTCACAAACCTATTCCATAAAACTTTCTACTCATACAACAATTTAATCTCATCAAATGAAGGTGTTTCCAAAGGTTCCAAACATCTACTTATGTACTAACCAAAATTAAATTAAATAAGAAATTTTTTAAAGTTTTACACATCACATGGCTCACCATGTGATTCAACATGCACAATAAAATGGGTAAATATTTTCCATAGGAATTATCATGTGTGAGTCATTCACATTAATTGAAGTTAATGATGACTCACCAATCCAATATTAAATTATAAAACCCAACCACTAAATAAATTACCAAACTTAACCTTTAAATAATTACATAAGTACCAATTTATTTACATCAAGTTAAGGCACACCCATCTTTACCATTGCTTTAAACAAAAACTTCCAATTCATCTTGTCACAAGGTTGTGCAAAATCCAATTTTAGGAAAACAAATGGTTGACCTGTTTGTTTGACCCAATCAATCATCTCTTGAATTCACATATTATTTTTAAAAATGAACCATAAAAGGGATAAAGGTGGTTTGGTCATAATCAATTACCTTCGTGAGTATGAGTTGAAATCTACATTAAAGATTTTTTGAAAAGATGATAGATCAATTAGGAGACATTTAGTAAAGTAATTGGGCACCAATTTCTTAGGTATTCATTTTCCCCTACTTAAAATATTAGAGTCATTTAACCTTTGTTTACCTTGCTAGGAAGGCATCTCTCATTAATTATTATGTTAAACATCTTAACATGGTTTGTATTCTAAGTAGATCCCAAAAAGTGGGTGAAGATTAGACCACCATTCTATTTGGGCCAACTAGGGCCTTACTGTTAGCCATGGAACTTGTTGCAAAGTGTAATTTTTCTATTGAAATAGGTTTTACCAATTTAAAATTCATCTCATTTGAAAAAAAATTGGGAAGAGAATTAAAGTCTAGATTTTAATTCTTTGGTCCTAAGCTAATTCTTTTGGGGCCGATAGAATTTGTTGTATAAATTAGAAGTTTTTTCAAACATCTGTCTTTTCATCAAAACTACCCAATCTATATTTTTGAGACCTAAAATCAAAGCCCTGCTAATTTGTGATTTTGCAATTATAAAGAATTCCTTAGAATCAAATCATTCATTTTGTTTCCATTTCATCTTGGCCTTCAACTTTTGGCTCGTCATCTTCACCTTTTTAAATAATTGAATTCTTACTTTTTAGTCTTCCCCCCCATTGGTATTATTCATTGTCATGTTTTATTTCTTTAAAGTCACTATGCACAATCTTTGGACTGTTCCTCAAAGTGGCCTCTTCTTTATGAAATTCTATAAACTTTTATGCTTGTAAAATTCTTTATAAAATTTGATAACTTTTTTAAACTTCAAAAAATGGTGGCACCTTTTGGTTGATCTTGCCAAATCTTATAACTTGTTTTCGATTCACCTCTTCATTTAGTGTAAATGTCCATTTTTCCTTAATGACCTTTTCTTTGAAGGTTTTATTACCTTTAGAATCAAAGAGATTGGTTGGAAGTCCAACATAGTTCATCATCACATCTAATAAAATATTTAGGAATCTTCCTAGTTAACTCATGAAAGTGGTTGTTTTCTCGGTTTTACCTAACAAACAACCTTTTTCTCCAAAAATAATTTTCCACAAGTTGACAACTTATCCTCGCACCTTTCCACCACATTGTTCAAATCTTCACATAAAACCTAGTTATAATCCTTGGAAATCTTACTTATGAACAACTCTCATAGGTTGCACATCTCTATTGGATTATTTGGGGCATATATATTGATTATTCCTATGTCTCCACCTACTTACCTACCCACCCACACACCCACCTACCTACCTACTTACTACAACCTGCTTACTTACCCACATACCCACCTACCTATTAATTATTACCTACCTACTTACTAATCTACCCACCCATTCACATATTAATTACCTATTACAACCTAGCTAACCACCCACCCACCCACCTACCCATCTACTTCATAGTCTTGTAATGATGTGCCAAAATAAACATGTGAACTAAAAACTTGACAAAAGTTGAACACCTTTTGATGGTGTGGTCCATTGGTTAAGGATTTGGTTTATCATTGGGGAGGTAAAAGGTTCAATTATTAATAGTTGTAACCTATGTACATGTTTAGGGGGTTAAGGTAAGCAAGCTACTATGCTAAGTTAAATAGGTTATATTATGTTAATTTAAGTTAACTAAAGTAGTTAGGGTAGGGTAAGGTAGGCTAGGCTACCACCTACTTATTTGCATTTTTATGACCTACCTAACTACTTGGCTACAAAAATAATTAATGATAATTTTTTTTTAAATTGACCAATCAAATGGTCCATTGTTTAGTAGTCAAAATGACAAATCAAATTGTTTTTATTCTACTAGTCAAAAAAACAACCCCAATCACAATAGACATGTTAAAATCGACTTGTCCAAAATGAGTAATGAATGAAATGTGTCACATCATGTCCTAAATGATTATTGTCCTAAACAATTTGTCTATAATGACTTTAAGGCTATTACTCATTTTCATCCTTTATGATTGAAAAGTAGTCATAAATTTAACCATATATTTGAAAGTTTCTTCTAGTGAATCTAGCCATGGAATATTTGTCATATGTACAACTAATTTAAATGTATTTTGGGATATTTACCATAATACCAACATGGGTGCTAGTTCACCGAAAGCATTTCATTTTACTTTTCAAATTAGTTTTCAAATTGGCCAAGGTGAAGCTCTGAACATACATTCACATTGATACATTTTTGAGTGAAGCCTCCTAGTGGCTAAATTAGGTTTGGTAAGGGTTAAATCTAGACTCAAAAACCCTAATTTAATCTATGGATGGACTCTTTATGATGTTCACAAATAACCTTGAAAAATTAAGGGTTATCATGACCAATATTGGCCAACTATTGAGTGTTGACCTAGTTATCAACTTGGTTACCAAGTTGGTTATTATTAACCTACTAATTAATTACTGATTTTTTTATAACAAGTTAAATTAATGACCACCTACTATTGAATTTTCAAAAATTTAAAAACTTACTTGGATGATTCGATTATCATTTGGGTTTATCAATATTTAAACATTAGTAATAATAATAATATTATTATTATTATTATTACTATTATTATTATTATTAAAATTTTATAATTGGGTAATAATCGACAAGATAACATTTGATTATTAATTAGTTATTTGATAACTTACTTGATAAATATTGGAAAAAAAATTCGTCAAATAATGGTTCTTGCCATGGTACCAATGTGGGTGTTGCTTTGTTCAAGGGAAGGCAAATATCTTTTTCCATCTTTTCTCCTTTAAGCTTAGTTCCCAATTGGGTAGTATGTTGCGAGTAGAATTCAAGATTTGCAAATGTCATCAATTCCTCTAAGGGGTTGTGTTTCCTTCAATATTTTGCCTTTTTCTCTATTTCTAACTTGAATATTGTATATGTCAATTCGGATGAACTAACACCCACTTTGATAATTTCATTTTTTTAAACAAAGCCTCCAAGCTAAACCCAAAAAATGTTAGATTTGAAATTATAAACTCTAATTTAATCTAACCATGGGACATTTGTAATATTTTAAAAATAATTTAAATGGAATTTGGGATTTGTACTATGGTACCAACATGGGTGTTGGTTCACTGAGGGTGAATATGTCAAAATTTCACAATTTAGTAAAATTATTCAGTGGTCCAAGATGGTAAAATGGACAAAAAATACATCCACCCAAATCCAAATTTTAAATATAAACATAAGAAAGTAGGTTCGATTTATTTTTTAAAAATCATTATGATAGCTTACATGCTTCCATTGAGTTTTGATGAGTTGAATATAAAATTTGAAAAAAATTATTACAATAAAAGTAAGTAACAAGTATAATGAAACTAATAGGTTAATATTGTATTCATTCTTATTTTACATTAGATGTTTAATATATTTTGATTTTACTATGAAAAAATTCAAAGTTCACTAGTATATTTTGTAGGTCATTGACTTTAAAATAAAATATTTAAAGTACTTGTGCTTGAATTTTAATCTATGCAAGTTGTAAATTTGCTTGAATTTTGATGAATATATACAAATTTATTTTAAACATGTGGTTTTAAAATATAGTTGTAGTGAAGTCAACAAAATCATATAATTAAGCATTAAAGTAAATAATATTTCAAAATTCTATATAGCAAGGCCTACTTGATGTTCATTTTCCATTTATGTTACAAGATAATTTTTTGGTTTACTTTATCATGTTTTCACCCTCATAAATTACCCCAAACAAGGGATGGAATTGCTGATTAGGTGTCCAAAACAAATTGAAATGGTTAGGTGAACATTAAATTGTTTAATTAATTTGTATTAAATGCCACAGTCAGGACCAAACTATTTTTTGCACTTCCACAAGGGAAAAAAAGAGTTTAATCCTAGATGTGGTTTCCAATGTAATGGTTTCCAACATAGATTTTGAAATAGACAACCAAAGGACGGTTGCCAACATAGTTGCATTAAATGCAAATCATAGTAAAATTCAACAATTTCATACTACATTTAATTTACGTTTTGAACTTTACGGATAATAACAAGGAAAGGATGAGAAATTGAAGAAGGTATCCAAAAAAAGGTTAAGCTAAGTATGATTCTAAAGATAATAATTAATTTTTTTTATATCTAGAATTCTTTTCATAATACATATATAATAAGTGATAATTGTGTGGTAGATATAACAATTTTTTTCTTCATGGATTATCCAATTTAGAAAAATTCTCCCCAAGTCCGAAATTGAAACAAAAACAATCACTAGCACCACAACCCGAAATGACATCAACAAACCTTAGAACCCAACCCCTCAACAATTTACAATTTATCCTTAGAAGCACATAATTCCCTTCCCTCATAATAAGTACCCAACTTAGAGCTCCCAATCTCTCAGGTACTTGGTCATCCCTTTATTTGAAATAATGTACATGATTGACCATGTATACCAAACATGGTTTAAAAACAACACCTAGGTTAACTACTTGACCCCCTTGAACCTATCATTTTCTCCATTGGAATGCAACTAAAGACACAAAACAATGTAGACAATAGTTCACTCTTTTGATGCACAATGGAAGTTCTTCAAGACAAAAGTGAACCATCTTTATAGAACATCAACTTGGGCATTCCTCCCTCACATCAACACAACAAAGATAATTTGAACATCCTAGACATCGTAACAATTGCAACCATCTAAGAGTGATACTTAACTTGCAAAAGAACTCCTATTTATCTTCGTCTGTTGTCACCCAGCTCCATGATCAAATTCACTACAACCACACACACAAACAAACAAACAAGAAAATAACCAAGCACTCCCTAAACTTCCGTTTTCCTTAATTTGCAACATCGTGATCCTTAGCTCCACAAATCAAGTTCTCACCAAACTGAAGTGTAAAAGACAAAATATGATTTTGTTTTTTAACATGTAGACATGGATAGCCATGTGCCCCTTTTGCCCGGCAACCCTAATGAACAAGCTATATTCCATTAAATGTTACACCCCTTTCAAATTTGGTGACAAATTAAAAAAGAAATTCTTTAATTTGTAGTTTTGGTTAGATCAATGCAAACATGCTTTTGGATGAAACTGTACAACACGAACGGGTTTGGAACCAAAACTATGTATGATTACTACATAGTTATGAAATCTATGTTCTTGGTTATAAAATTATTCTCTCACCCTTCAATTGTTTATATAAGCGTCACCATTGTCCTACCATGAACTAAACATAAACAACACGAAAACCATTCAAAACCAAAAGCCTTTCAAAAAACCAAAACTTCAATTCTAACAAACTTTGCATTCATACAATAATTTTGTACAAGTGAAGGTGTTTATTAAGGTCACAAACACCCACTTGACCAAAAGGAACCAAAAGGAAACTAGTCAAGAAACTTCATAAAGTTTATCCACCACTTGGTTCCCCATGTGATTCCATAATTAATCACAAGGAAACAAAATCACATGGTCCCACATGTGATTTCACAATTAATCACAAGGAAACAAAATCACATGGTCCGACATGTGATTTCACAATTAATCACAAGGAAACATAATCACATGGTCCCACATGAATTCCACATAAATTAATATGTGAAAGTCAATGCAACATGACCAAATTATGAAATCCTACCACTCAACTTACCCCTTTAAACAATTACCTAAGTAATTGTGTAATTACATCAAGTTACACATCAAGTTACACTTTCACCCCTCCTTTTCACCTCTCCTATTAATTAGATGAGGTGCCTCCCAAGTTCAATTTGTTTCTCGCAACAAGCCAATTTGATTAGCCAATCACTCCAAAAGAAATGAAGCCATGGAAGCTCCCCAAAATAGAAGGTTTTAGTTTGATCCTCCCTTTTGGCTCACCTATATTTGTGAAAGGAGTATAACATTTGCCAAAGCATATTGGTTCAAGGTGAGGTGCTATGGAGAACATGTTGGGGAATACATTGAGAACTTGGGAAACATATTGAGAACCTGATGGGAACTTATTTGGGACCAGGGAAAACTGAAAAAAATCCTCCTCCAAACCCCCCCCCCCCCCACTTTAAAGGAAAAAATGAAAGGACCCTTGAGGGCATGCCTGGGCCATCCCATTGGCTGCATGAAATTTCTCTTCCCAAAAAAGTTCATCACCATTTTTGGCCTGAGCTATACCCCTCAAAAGTCCAACTTTTTTTTGTGAAATTTGACTGGCACATGCCAAAAAAATTGAAACTATGAAAGCTCCACAAAATAGAAGATTCTATGGATAGATGGAGTGCCTTCCCCTTTGACTCACCTGTATAGGTGAGAAGGGGAGGATTTTGGGCAAAACATAGGGGATTCAAGCAAAGTGCGATTGGGAACACCCATGGGGAACACATTGGGATCCTGTTAGGAACAAAGGAAAAATGAAAAAAATCCTCCTCTCCCCCCACCCCCCAAAACTTTTTAAAAAAAAACAAGGCACTTTGAGTGCAAGCTGAGCCTTCCCATTGGCTGCATGAAACTTCTATTCCCAAAACTATTTGTCACCATTTTCAACCTTCACTAATACCCCCATTATAAACTGGGGTACTTGTTATTTATTCAATTAGGAGGGTGCACACAATATCAGATTTGTAAAAGCGTCTTTTACTTTCTTTTCCCTTTTCATTTTGTTTCTACTCTTTGTGGTTTTCTAGCTCCTGCTGGAAAGCTCCTATAAAATATAGCTTCTTTCGTCGTTTCTCATACGTGAACCACCCAAGTTGGTAGATTAACTCTTTCTCCTTTCTTTTGTAATAAAACAAATGGAGAGATTCCCTTGGAAAAGGTACACAAAGAAAGAGCAAAACGAGGAGGGGACCCCATAGTGATAAATCGGAATCACACACGCTACCAAGTATCGGTCCCGCTACTAGATAGTTGATAGCAGCATCTTATTTTCTTTTGCCATCATGCGCACAGACGACGTGATCTGGAGCCTAGACTCTGTCAAAGTTTTCAAGGGTTTTAATCTCCTGGTCAGGCTGCCTCTTAACAGTCTCTTGCCACCCCAGTCTCCCATAATCAACGAGACCCTGCCATATTTCAATGCACTCTACTAAGTTTGGAGTCCTACCATATTATAAGCTTTTTATAAAGAATTAAAAAAGAATGCATCAAATGATACAATTGATTTCAAATTTTTTTAACAAGACAATCATGCTTCCCTTTATGCAACTACATATCTATTAGGTCAATTTGATGAAAAAAATTCATATGAAAGTTTCAAAGTCTTCAAATTTTGAGGCAGGGGGTTATAAGGGAATGATTTTTATTAAATCATTTGCATAGTTTTTTATGTGCATTAGGTTCAAAAAACTCAACTTTAGATGTGGGTCACATGTGCAAGAAATTATCATGCAAAAAAAAATGTTTATTTGAATTTTTAAAGCCCCATTTGGACATTTTTTGTGTTTATGCTAATAAAAAAACATAGTCATGCACAATTATGTACACATGTGAAAAATCACCAACATCGCAAAAATGATCTTATCTTGGACTATTCAAATTTTCTTATTTGATTTTTTTTCATATAAATATTATTTGTAGAAAGTAGTTTCAGAAATGCCTATGGGCCTTATTATTTTTTTGGGTACCCCAATTGTGAATGGACCCATTCACAAAAATGCCTAATCATTCTTTGCTCTTAGTTTGTTGAAAAGGAGCCTTGAATTCTTCAACCCCAAGTTGTGGGTAGGTCATTAATCATGTGTAGCCAGTAATTGTGTTTTGCCTCCTCCATGGAAAACTTGGCCACATCTCCTCCCATGTTTGAAAAACTTTGTTCTCCTTTTTCCACATATCTCCCATTATCCAAAATCTAAATTTATACAAGGGTGAAAGCATAATCAATTATACAAAAATAACCTTTGAAGTTGCAATCATATTTTTACATGTAAATGCAAGAAAAATAAAGTCAAAACCTTTTTAATGATTACCAAATCATTGTGCCATTTTAAATTGAGTTTATAATATCTTGTATACAAAGTTTGAAAGTTTTTAATGTACTAAAAGTAGGTAAAAAATATTTATGAAAATGATTGATGAAATTGTGTTCAAAATTATTTTTACATTGGAAGTGGAAAATGCATAAGTAAGTTTTAAATAAAGAAAGTTGAAAATTCCAATATTTCATCTACTTCAAGGCTATTCTAATTATTTGGACATGACGCAATATAAACAAATTCTACTTGTTCATTTTTGGGGAATCTAATGTAAACATGTGATTTTTCAATATCATCGACGCAAATTCAAAGAACATGTTCATATTGAACATTGAAATAAATAATATTTTCTAAGTTTAATATGTTAATGCTTTGTTTATGGCTATTTTACATTTTTTTGCAAAGGGATCATGAAATATTCAATTTTTTATGTTTTCAGTGCCATGCCCTAAGTATTGAGATTGCAAATTCTCTCCCCCTAAATGTTAAACCCCACCATAAGTTAACTTGCTTAATCAAATCAACCACCACTAAAAGAGGAAAATGAAATTTTGTTTTTTGTAAGCTTTGAAGCTTTCATGATTCTACCTTAGAACCTAGTAATGTCATGTTGTCCTTAACTACAACCCAAGTTGTATTAAGAGATCGATTTTTGTGATGAAAAGGCTTGCATTGTAACAATTTATAACACAAATAAAAGCTTTAAATTTGAATCTTTTAACTCAAATGCCAGGGTCTAAGCATGGTAAATTAGATTGCAAATATTCCTTGTAATATAAATTTAAAAAATCATTTAATAGGCTTTGATATATTGAACTTAAAAATATTATTTATTTCAAAAATCAATGTGAACATTTTTTGTGAAATTTGTTAAAAATTGAAATAAAGATTACATGTTTAAAATAGGTTTAAGTAAATTCATGAAAATTCAAGTAAAGCTCACAAGTTACTTTACACCCTTTAAGTAAGTTGTAAATAGATGAAATATACCCAGGAACTATAAAAACTTCTTCAACAACAAAAATAACACATTAATAAGAAGTTGGTATTGCTCCAGCATAAGGATGGGAAGGTTCCAAAAATTGTTGCACCCAAGACACGTCCCTAGATTGGACGAGTTGACAAGGACTTACTGCTTGGAGAAAGCCAGAATCACAGCAACCACCTCTTAAGCTTGAGTTCTGACGACTTTGTATATGGGCTTCACTCAAGCTTCACAGTCTGCTGCTAAGTGGAAGACAGCGGGTGAGGGGAGGGTTGGGGCGGTGGGGAAGGAACCACAAGTTGGGTAGTCCAGTAGTTGATTTTATGTCACATGCGAATGGTCCTCCATCACTAGATTCCAGGAAAATAGTGATCGAGCAGCGTTATATGTGACCTAACCTTAAGTTCCATGAAGAAAAGTAAGAGAGATTGTCAGGTGTTGTAAACTGGGGGTATTTATTTATTCATACTTTCCTATGCACCCCCTCCCTTCTACGAGTTATATATATATATGTGTGTGTATGTGTATATGAAAGTTGAACTTTGGACAACAATGATGGGATGAAAACGGAGGTGATTTTGGGAACGTCGTAAGCAACACATTGGGAACATACAAAACACAAAAATAGGTCGTGTGACATTAATGAGATAATGCCGAGAAAATCGATAGTTGAATTTTACGACATGGACAAGGGGTGAAGATCAAAAGTGCCTGCAATTGCAGAAACTACCCAATGGGATTCCAGCAATTTTGTACCCACAGGTCGTGAAACAGCCACCATCAATTCAGGACACACAACGACAACTAAATATCACACACATACACAGCTTAATATCACCCCTCCTATTCACCTCTCCTATTAATTACATGAGGTGCCTCCCAAGTTCAATTTGTTTTTGGGCAATCACTGAAACAAAGTGAAGGCATGGAAGCTCCCCAAAATAGACGGTTTTATTTTGAGTTGCTCCCCTTTGGCCCACCTATATATGTGAAAGGAGGACAACATTTGCCAAAGCATATGACATAAAGTTGAGGTGCTATGGAGAACGTGTTGGGGATTAGATTGAGAACTTGGGGAACATATTGGGAAGAGGATGAGAACTTATTGGGAACTTAAAGGGAACATAGTGAGAACCAGGGAGAACTGAAAAAAAATCCTCCTCCAAACCTTGCCCTCTCTTTCTCAACTTAAAAGGAAAAAATGCAAGGCACCTTAGGTGCATGCTTGGGCCTTCCCATTGGCTGCATGAAATTTCTCTTGTTAAAACAATTCATCACCATTTTTGGCCTGAGCTTTACCCCTCACAAGTCTAACTTTTTTCTGCTGAATTCAATCAGCCAATCGCAAAAAATTTGAAACTATGAACGCTCCCCAAAATAGAAGATTCTGATGATAGATGAAGTGTCTCGCCCTTTGGCCCACCTATATAGATGAGAAGGGGAAGACTTTGGGCAAAACATATGGGATTAAAGCAAGGTGCAATTGGGAACACCCATGGGGAACACATTGGGAACCTGCTGGAACAAAGGAATGGTACTCCCCCCGACCCCCCTCCCCTCCCCTCACAAAGTTAAAAAAGAAAAAAAAAGGCACGTTGAGTGCAGGCTAAGACTTCCCATTGGCCGCATGAAACTTCTATTCCCAAAACTGTTTGGCACCATTTTGAACCTGGACTAATACCCCCATTATAAACTTGGGGTACTTATTATTTATTCAATTAGAAGGTCGCACACAACATCAGATTTACTTTTCTTCCCTTTTCATTTTTTTTTCTACTCTTCTTGATTTTTTAAATCCTGCTGCAAAGCTCCTACAAAAAGAGCTTCTTCCTCGTTTCTCATACTAGGTGGTCAGAGTGAACCCGAACCCAAGTTGGTATCTTGACTCTTTCTCCATTTTTGTAATAAAACAAATGGAGAGAATTCCTCGTAAAGGGTACACAAAGGAAAAGGGTGACGAGGACGGGGACACCATATTGATCCATTGGAATCACACAAGCTAACAAATATCGGTACTGGCAGCATGTAGTTGATAGCAGCATCTTATTTTCTTTTGCCATCATGTGCACAGACAACCTGATCTGGAGCCTAGACTATGTCAAAGTTTTCAAGGATCTTAATCTCCTGGTCAGGCTGCCTCTTAGCAGTCTTTTGCCACTCCAGTCTCCCACAATCAAAGAGAACCTGCCATATAACTCTGAACTCTACTAAGTTTGGAGTCCTACCATCCCTCACGGGTGAACACTCGGTCATTTCATTCGACCCAAGTAGCTCACAGACTAACCTGTCGCAGTAGAGACCATACAACAGTGTTGAACCTTCTGATTCTACTCCACACTTTCTTACTATACAAGCATTCTTCCAGATTAAGGACACTCCAAGAATGGTTAGAATGTGGCAGTTGTCTTGAGATGGAAGATAATTTTGAATGCACAAGGAGGGTGGACTGTGCCCTTGCCTTGGGCTACAGCTGCTGCTGCTGCCGCCCAGGCTGCTGCCTCAACAGCAGCCTCGACAGCAAGTGGCGGTGCCCCACCAAACAGTAAATTGCCTGGTAGTACAACGCCTGCATTGGGTAAGCACTCGACAGAACGGCCTGAAGGTAGGAGAGTTGATGGGGCTCTGTGGGCCCCAAAAACTTTGAGGATAGATGATCCCAAAGAAGCAGCGCGAAGCTCTGTGTGGAATGCTCTTGGTATGCCCAGCCCACCAGAATCTGTTCTCTCTGGGAGTATGTTCAAAGCATTCCAACCAAAAACAGAGACAAATCTGAGGACGCAGAGTCAGCAGCAACAAGTGAAGCAAAGCACTGGCCAGCAAACTTAGGCAAGACCTTAGGACCGCACTAGAAGAGTTTTCTACGGATGTTTTAGTGTATGGTTTCTTGCAGTTACCTTTCTTTACCATTTCAT
>Ga0116227_10010514_pt1 | contig 16116 bp, 6 predicted proteins | sample S1TSphgellanicum_FD_89693 | JGI IMG/M metagenome (GOLD analysis project Ga0116227, IMG submission 89693) | Host-associated microbial communities from peat moss isolated from Minnesota, USA - S1T2_Fb - Sphagnum magellanicum MG | ecosystem: Host-associated > Plants > Peat moss > Unclassified... | reverse complement strand
TTAGATACCCAAGGGTTGCAAACCCTTTTACATTGTAAATTTTGAAATTTTGATATAGATTTTTTTTTTGCGGCCCAAAGTGACTCCAAATGAATATAAACCCTGCTTCCAAAATAAGAATACCATGCTCTTGCGATACATAGTGGATCTCAAAACCATTTGCGAATCATAATTCTTCGCAACACCAAAAAAGCCAAAAAACCAATAAAGCCATGTCATAGACATCGCTACACTCTTACGGGTAAAATCATTCCAGAACGGGTTTGCAAAATCATAGATTTCGCAAACTTTTAGCGGCATGCTGAGAATCCGAAAAAGTTTGCGTTAGATCTTAAAAGCCTATCGGTTTTTGATATAAGATCTAACGCAAACTTGTTGCGATTCTCGAAATGCCACTAAAGGTTTGCGATAGATCTTATATCGGAAACCGATAGACTTTTGAATCGATTCGCTAAGTCGTTGCGGTGATGGGTTTGTTGCAAATAGTTTTCGATGTAATGTTAATCGCACACAGTATATAGAAGCAGTTATAATCGGAAAAGTTTTGTGATTGTGTCAAGTTCGGGAGTTGTGAAGGACTTGCGATTGTACGGGTGCGAATGTTTTGGTATCGCAAAAGCTTAAGATTTTGCGAGGAATTATGGTTCACAAAGGCGGGCTTTCAGAAACTTCTTTCTTTGTTGTTTGCGATGATATGTGGATCACAAAATAGCCCCATGTTGTTGTAGTGGGTCAAATCAAACCAAATGCAGTGAGGCTACAAAATGCACATGACATTGTCACTTTCTGTTGGCATCAAGTAAATATGGTAGCTCAACTTTATTGTTTACATTTAGGTTGACGATGCCTTACTATTTGTTTGTTAGATTATGCATTTGTTCATAAATTCTCCTTTCCAAACACTATTCACTGATGTTTAAGTACAAGGCATCAAATTCTCCTCTAGCGTAGGTTCTTTTATTGTCCTACCTCGGAATATCTGACTTTCAAAGTCCCTTATAGTTCTTTTTGTGAAAGCAAACATATGATGTGTCCTTTTTAGGTCCTTATGGTCCAATCCTTAATAAAGCACTAAATGTCAATGTCTAAACATGCAGTCCTTGGTAAGTCTAATGTGTGTTTAAATAGGAAGTCATTTTTAGGTCATTTGGCCTTGTTTTAGGTCCTTTTTAGCTTGATGATGTATTGTTCCTTGCCCATAACATTACACATGTCTCCATTCCAAGCACTATCCAATGATGTCTAAATATAAGGTGCATCATGTTGTCTTATTCTGCAAGGTCTTTTGTAGTTCTTTCCTAGGACATTGACACTTTGAAAATCTTTTTTAGATATTTATTGGAGGCCAAGTTAATTTGTGTGATACTAATAACATTGAATCCTTTGGATTTAATGCTTATTAGTCTTGTAATTACTTCTATTTAAACAAGTTCAATCCTTTTGTAATACATGTTTGTGCGTAAATAAGAAGTTTTTTAATTAAGGTGCATTGTGCCTGCCAATTATTTCTAGCCCTTATCATGAACAATTCTTTTTAGGTCCTTTGGGTGCATTTTGTTCTAGGTCTTTAATTGGTTGCATTCCTTTTAGGTCCTTTGAGTCCACTGTTTTTCTAGGTTTTTAATTGGTTTTGAAGTCCTTTTTAGGTCCTTTGAGTCCAATACTTTCTATGTCCTTTGGGTCTAGTCCTATTTCTATTAGTCATGCCAAGGCACTATCCAATGATGTCTAGGTATAAGGTACACATCATGTTGCCACATAGTGCAAAGTCTTTTGCATAGTCTTTTCTTGGAATATTGGTGTATTTTGAAAGTCATTTTTGGTTCTTTCTTGGAGGCCAAGCTATTTTTTGTGGAATCCTTTTAGTTCAATCCAAGTAATAGTCCTATAATTACTTCTATTTAAACAAGTTCAGTCCTTTTGTAAGACCTATTTGTGCTTAAATAAAAAGTTCTTTAATTAAGGTGTATTATGTCTACCAATTTTTCTAGCCCTTATCATGACCAATTCTTTTTAGGTCCTTTGGGTCCATTTTGTTCTAGGTCTTTAATTGGTTGCACTCATTTTTAGGTCCTTTGAATCCACTGTTTTTTTCTATCCTTAATTGGTTTTGAACTCCTTTTTAGGTCCTTTGAATCCATTACTTTCTAAGTCCTCTAGGTCTAGTCCTACTTCTACTAGTCATGCCAAGGCACTGTCTAATGATGTCTAGGTATACGGTACACATCATGTTGCCACATAGTGCAAAATCCTTTGAATATTCCATTCCCAGAATATTGGTGTACTTTGAAAATCCTTTTTAGTTTTTTTTTGGAGGCCAAGCTATTTTTTGTGGAATCCTATGAATTCAATCCAAGTAACAGTCTTATAATTGCTTCTATTTAAACAATTTCAATCCTTTTGTAGGTCTTGTTTGTGCTTAAATAGGTAATCATTTTTAGGTTCATCATGTCTACCTAAATCCTATATTGATCATGCCAATTCATTACTCTTAACTAGTTCTCATATTTTCATTTGGAAATATGGGAAACTTGCAAAACCTTTGTTAAGCATTTGGTAGAAGGGTGAAGCATATTCACGGATTTTTAATTGTAGTTAATTTGTGCATGTATGACACATGTAGCTCACCCAAATACCCAAAGAATTATCAACAAGGTATTTTGAGAAATTGGTGCATATGATGTGGATAGATCTCACACTTATGGTTGCTCCATAGTGGTTGGGAGCATAGGGATGCACCATGTGAGATGGTCTACTTTGAATGTTTAATGTTCCAAATTCTCTTAGAGACTACTAGCTAGTTGTACATAAAAGATTTTACATTTCAATGTCTTACCATTACTAATTTACGTTCACACTTGTGCCTAGATCAAAAGTGTGTCAAGTTGAGATTCCACATTGATTCATTTTTATCATCTATCCTATTTTTGTCACATCTATAGTGGCAAAATTCCTAGTGAAGAATGTGATCAAGAATTAGATGAGACACTTTCGAAAACGTTCAAACTACATGTTTCTAATAAACTAGCTGCTCATTAAACCCAATTGGGATTGAAGGAAGAAATGTAGTATGGAGTTGAGGGAGACACCATTTTCGATAGGGTTTCTATTGGTGATAACCTTGTTGTCCCATGTGAAAATGACAATGGAAAGGTATTTTGGTTGCTACTTTGTGAAAAACCAAAGCACAGTATGAAGGATACCTTCATTGATGCCTACAAAAACACATATTATGAAGGGGATGAAGTCATTTGAGGTCGTTGGTATGACTTTGGCCAAGGAATTGGACATATCTTTTCAATGATGATTCAAAGCCTGTTTATATATACTCACATTTGGTGTGTGCATCGAAGTTTGCAATGCCACTCACTTCACACAACATTAGAGGTAGTTATCTAAACTTTTAATTGCAGGTTGAAACTACTCAATTGATTGAAGAAACATTTGAAGATCTAAAGTTGTTGGATGGGGATCTTCCTATCTAGGTTGAATGGGGAAGTTGGCTAATCATGTCTAGTATAGGGCAATGTTTACCATGGTTTGGAATAAGAAGGGGTTGTCTTTATTGGAAACAACTTGAAAACAAGTAAGAAATGAAACATTCAAAGTTCATGAAATGAAGCAATTGTATTAACTAACAAGAAATCACAAAGGTTGTATTCTTCAAATGCTACAATCACAAAACTATGGCTTGTAACTACTAACAAGGCTTGTTCTCAAGGTTCTACATGCGCTCAAAACCATGAAAGGACAGAATGAAAGACAACTCAAAACCACTCCATTATATATTATTTCCTAACCTTAAAATAGCCGCCACTTAACCCTAACCTAGCCGCCGCCAAACCCTAACCCTAGCCGCCGCTCTAACCTAGCCGCCGCTCTAACCTAGCCGCCGCTCTAACCTAGCCGCCACCAAAACCCTAACCCTAGCCGCCACCAAACCCTAACCCTAGCCGCCGCCAAACCCTAAGTAGTCTCCACCTTTAAACCTTAACGTAACTACTACAAGGATGTGAATACTATTCATCCTTTTGATGAATGTTTAACACATTCATCCACATTGAGAATTAGAAACGAATAGTATTTATAACAGTCTTTAGGTACATTTGGAGTAAAAGTAATTACTCCTTGGCATAACATGAACAACTATTTGAATGGTTGAAAGCATAGTATGTTGTGACTACTAATATGGTGGGTGGATGTCCTTTTACACCTTGATTTGATGTTTTCCAGGGTAGAGATATAATTATTTTCTAGTTTGTTGCTTCTATACTTATTTCTTTAGATTTACTATGTGCATATACTCATGTATCAAACAATGGATGGTGGAAGATGGTGTTCACACCTTTAGGCTACCCATGATTCTGTGAGGATTTTGGTATAAGGAAGGGAATGAGGCTAAACTTATATTACTTTTGATCATGATGTGTGCAATTTGGAAGCTCTATGGACTTTGTAAAGTAAATATGAACTTCAAGCCTGTCATATGCGGCTTTGTACAAGGAAGTTTATATGTGTGCATTGCTAGGTAGTCGTTATTTGTCCTTAACTAAAAAGTTGTATGTAGGTCAATTGAAGCTTTCAATTAGTTCAATAACTAAACTATTATGTTCAACAACAACTATTTGTTGGTGGTTTTTAGCTCATAGCAATTTCAACTCTTAATTGTAAATTACACATGTGCTCTTCTATGACATTAAGATCAAGATGTTTCATCATGGATGTAATGATGGTCTCCTTGAATGGTTCTTACAACATGGTTTTGAAACAACATGTATCTACACAAGGAAATATAAAAGAATAGATAAATGACAAGTAGGACTTAAATTACATGTGTCCCATACATTATTTGTGTTTCACAAATATAAACACATGGCAATTTGACTTTTCATTTTCAAGGATGGATACAATTTGTCAATGCAAACAAGTGATATTATATTACATTCCAATGTAGTGCCACAACTTTGAAATGAACTTCTAACATTAAACAACAACAATAAATGAGACCTTAAGCTAATACAAATAATAGAGATGTATGCATGATCATGCATTGGACAATAGGAACTTAAATATGCAATTCAAGAACAACACACAAAGTATGTTTAAATTTTTAAAAAACCATCCCATACATTGTATTTCTATGCATTAACCTCTTTGCCACCATGTGGGATTTACAATTTTGACATATGGAGGTTGTAGCACTAGATTCTACATGACATTGTATCTTAAACTTTGATATTGCATCTCCCACTTTGAGCAAGAACCACAAACAAAACATACCACCCTCCTAGACCTAAACATTAACCATCTTGAGACAAAAATATTATATCACAATGCAATAGCTCATTAGACTTGAAAGGTGATTATAATGAGAGGTTCAATCCTTGGACTTGCTTTATGATGACACACAAAGTACTAATTTTGATAATAAAACAAGTTTCATGGATCAACCTTGATTTTGAATATTGACATGAAAATAATGGTTGCAATGAAAAGCTTGGGCAAATCAGTAGGACATTACAATTGTCAAAACTATAATGCAAGTTATTCATAGCTTATTATCTGCATGTAGATGCTTCGATATTTGTACAATTAACTTCCACTCTAGCTATGTATGCAACAAAAATCAAACTGAACAATCTTCATCAAATTTCAACAAAGAACCTACCCACCCTGGAATATTTTTGAAAATTTGCATTTTAAGGGAATAAGAGTCTTATTGCAAACCATATGCTAAAGATCTCCCATAACCATGGGTCTTCACACCTTTCCCCACTATCGTAATTGCCTTATTTTCTTTCATTTTTTTCAAGTGCCCTCCCTAATACTTTTGGTTGAAACTTGGATGTCTTGCCTAAATCCTCTGAATCCTCATTTGAACTATTTGATTGCACCCCCACAACCAACTTCATCTTCTTCTTAGATGGTTACAACCTCATCTGTGGGACCAATACAAAAATGTGGTGTCTTTCCAGGGGCACATTTTTGGGCTCTTTTAGGTTGATTCTTTTGCTTCAACATTAAGTCTTGGTTTGCATCACCTTTTTTAGCTTTGGCATGATATCCTTGCTTGGGATCGCCTTGGTTTCTTCTAGAACATTGCCCTTGCATGGGGTGGTTTTTTTGGCACCAATACATTCATCCTTGGATGGGGTGCTTTTGTTGGCTTCTTCTCCTTTCTCCTTGGATTGGTTACTTTTGGTGGCTTATGTTCCTTTGTCATTAAAGAGGGTGCTTCTGGTGACCAATGGTCCTTTTTCTTTAGATGGGGTGGTTTTTCTTCCAGATGGTGGTTTGTCCTTGCATAGGGTGCTTTTGGTGTGGCTTCTGTCTCCTTATCATTAGATGGGGTGGTTTTGATGGCATGTCCTTTGTCCTTGGATGGAGTGGTTTTGTTGGCAGGTCCTTTGTCCTTGGACGAGGTGCTTTTGCCAACAACTAGCCCCTTATTTTCCACTTGGGTAACATTGTCAATTCTAGTGTATTCCCCTTCATTGGTACAAGAATTGGACAAGGTGATTAAAAATAGCTTATATAGACCACATGTTTGATTAACCAATGTAAGATTGATTCAACCTCTTAAAATAACCACAATTGAGACACTCCATAATCCATATGATGTAAAACAAATAAAAATTGAATAATCAAACCTTGTGAATCCACTTTTATTATGGCTTAACAACTAGATTATTGCAAACCATCAATGGAGCTTGGGACTATTAGTAGGTCCATGGTATTTTGCTATTTTGTGGGCTATAAATCTACATAAACAAAACCCACACAATTTAGCATTTAAGATGTTATGGTTATATTTCTATTAAGTTTGATTACATTCTTGGGACCTTAATTCACAAATAGGATGGCATCTATTATAAATAAGATAGGAATCATAAATTAGGCACAAATAATCAAAATAAAAAACTCATAATTTTAATCCTTTAGAGCATTTTACCTTCTAGCTCTTGGCATTTTGATGTGGGTGGGTAGGGGGGCTCCTTTCCATTAGTAGAGTTTTGAATTATAGGTTTATGTAGGCTTATCTGCATAATACCTTTAATTTATTTTTCATCTTCCACACATTTGACTTTTGAAGCATGCAAGTGATGGGACCAACTTGGGGGTGAAGGTTTAATGCTACTATAACTATGGTCCAACTCCATAGTGGCAATTTCAAGGTTGCTTGATATGATCCTTACAAGAGTGAATTGTAATTATGGGTTGGAAGAAATTCATTGGTTGAGCCAAACCCAGTTTGCTTTGGTTCTATGTAATGCTCCTTTGTTGTAACTCAATAGTGGTAATTATTATAATAGATGGGACTTGCCATGGACAAAATAAGAAAAAAAATGTAACCATGTTGAATGGTAAATTTGCAAGTTACAAATTAAAGGCCAACTCATATATTAACCTAGGAAATGCTGACCATTTGTTTTTGTTGATATTTGAGTTCATTCAATAGACAAACTTGCTCCTCTTCAAGTCCCATCTCCTATGCTGCAAACCTCATTTCATCATCAAGAAGTCTAAAGCCCCAACTACACCACTAATTAAGGTGGAATCTTTGATTGCATACCTTGCACTTGTTGTTAGTTTTCAAATGTTCACCAAGATGTGTGGGGTGAAATGTGTGTAAGCAAAATGTCACAACAATATCACCGCAATGGTATGATTGTCCGCATACTGAGATTCATCCCATTTTTTAAAAATTATGTACCTTATAAATGAATGAATGCCAACATTTGCCTTTGATTCCTTGATCTGCCACATATCCACGACCTCCTCTTGAAGTGAAACATTATGAATACAATTTACAAATAGGTGAAAATAATCTATTAACAACAATAACAACATCAATATCCAATACTTTAGTTTACAAAATAAAGTAGTAACATTGCATTAACAAATGTATCAATGGCTACCTTTGTTGATTTGGTTAATTAGGGCAAGGAATAGGTGGTTTGACCAATGAACATTTGATTTAAGTTCAATTTTAAGTGTTTAACAACACATTGCAACGCAAATTATGTTGGTGCATCGCATAAAGAAATTCATCACAAATTTTAAAAGTTGCATACCTCATAAATGACCAAATATGAACATTTGCTTTTGATTCATTTGTGTGCCACAAATTTGCCACTTCTTCTTGAGGTGGAACATTATGAATAAAATCTACAAATAAGTGAAAACAATATAATAACAACAATAACAACATCTATATCCAATTGTTTAACTTACAAAATAAATTAGTAACATTACATCAACAAGTGTAATAATGGTTACCTTTGCTAATTTGGTTGTTTAGGGCAAATCAATGACCACCTAATTTAGGTTTGAACATTTGGATGTTTCAATATCACCTTACAACAATACATTGAATAGATGCATGGAATAAAGATGTACTGAAATTTGTCCCAATGTTTCAAAACTTCATACCTTGTAAAAAATTTTGCCAACATTTACTTCTGATTTTTTTGTGCGTGCCATAAACATGTTATTTCTTGTTGAGGTGCAACACTATTAGTATGTATAATAATAAAAGGTCAAAAAAATGTAATAACAACAAAAATAACATTTGCATAATATCCAATATTTTAGCTTACAAAATAAAATAATAATATTGCATCAACAAACGTAACAATGTTTGCCCAAATGTTGGTTGGTGTTACAATTTTTATGTTGCAAAATAATAAAAGTAACAAGACAACACATGAAATAAAATAACATAAAAGCAATAATAATAATACAAGAATAGTTTAATAATTATAGTTCAAGAACTTATAAGTTCCTTTAGGAGATTAGGAACCCCATTAACAACCAACATCCAGATTAACCAAGAAACCAACAACCACTTAACCATCAACAACCCCATCCACAAAAACCTTGCAAACATAAAGTTGTACATGTGAATGAATGGGTGTACTCATGGTTGGGCCTTTATCAAACTATTAGGATGGAATGGATGAAAACATTTTTTGCCACATTCATCTAAAATTTGAAATTGAACTTTCCCACCCACTTTGTTGGACAAGATCTTACCACATACACTTATGATGAAAAATGATGGATGCAAACCATTTTTGGGGTTTTATCAACAAAAGGAAGTGAAGTTCTAACATATTTTGATCTTGACATTTTCTTGGACATGAAATGTTCGATCATTACAAGAAATCATGGTTTATTTGACTGGAAAACTAAACTAAAAACCAATTATTTTAACATTTGGTCAATTTAACCATTTAGTCATAATAGACAAATCGATTTGAACATGTCCAACTTGACTAATGGTGTTTTTTACTAACCATAAAATTGTCTTTTTAAGTAGTCAAATTAGACAAAAAATTGGGCAACCCAACAAAATTAAATAAAAATAACTCAATTTGTAAATATAAAAATGCAAATAATAAATAAATAGCAAGTATTTGCCTACCCACCCACCATGGCCTCCTACCAACCTATCCACAACTCACCTATGTATTATACATTCACATATGTACAAGGTATATATACAAATATACATACTCAACATAATATATGTTGGTAAAGGGAATTCAACCTTGGTCTCCTTGGTTTGACACCAATGTCATGGCCATCAAACCACCCCACCACTTTATAAAACAATATGATACTAAATGGATTTAACATGTATCTTTAAACTTCCATGAATTTTTTTGTCAATGTGTATGACAACATTTGAATTTCAATTTTTTTCATAACTAGGTTAATAGGTACCCAACTAGGTAGATCGGTAGAACACATGCCTACCTACCTATGTTTTTAAATGTTCATACCTACTTATGTAAACTATAGGTAGGTATGTAGGTAGATACTAGGTAGGTAGATAGATAAATAGAATATAGGTAGTTAGGTAGATGGTAGGTAAATGGGTAGGTAGGTAGGACATAGATAGGTAGATGGTAGGTAAGTAGGTAGGTAGGACATAGGTAGACAAATGGTAAGTAAGTAGGTAGGTAGGACATAGGTAGGTAGATGGTAGGTAAGTAGGTAGGTAGGACATAGGTAGATAGATGGTAGGTAAATAAATAGGTAGGACATAGGTAGATAGATGGTAGGTAAATAAGTAGGTAGGACATAGGTAGATAGATGGTAGGTAAATAAGTAAGTAGGACATAGGTAGATAGATGGTAGGTAAGTATGTAGGTAAGTAGGTAGGACATAGGTAGATAGATGGTAGGTAAGTAGGTAGGACATAGGTAGGTAGACGATAAGTAAGTAAGTAGGTAGGTGACAGTAGGTAAATAGGTAGGTAGGTAGGTAGATAAATAACAGGTAATTAGGTAGGTAGGTAGAAGGTAGGTAGCTAACTAATTAGTTAGGACATAGGTAGGTAGATGGTAGGTAAGTAGGTAGGTAGGTATGACATATTTAGGTACGTAACTAGGTAGGTAACTTAGTAAGCATAACAAGTAGGCTAGCTAACCAAGTTGATATGGCCAATTTGACTAAACATGGTCATTTAGTATGGCTGATTTTACTAAACCACGAGCATTTTGATGGACAATTTTTAAAAAAATTCCTTCTTGATTAGATGTATGATTTAATATTTTGTCAAAATGGTCATTTTAATAAAAAAAACCAACCAAAAGAACCATGTGTTTTTCATGCCCCATGTTTTTAGTCAAAATGAACATCCTTTTGGTCAGTGTGGACACTTTAATCACGTTGAACCTTTTGAAAAACCATGATTTCTTGTAGTGGGTGGAGATGGATAAGATGGCTTGATTAGGCTGCTTGTTGTTGCACAATTGTGTGTTTAAATGTTAGAACAATGTCCAAAGAATCCAATGGCATTTGAAAACAAAAGAGAAAATGGTTAAATTAGGAGGTGCATAGGTGAAAGTATATCAAATGGAGAGTTGAAAAAAAATGGACAAGGATTCATATTCATGTAAGTAATTTGCCCATTAGATATAAATTTTGGTTCAAGATAACACTTTTTGAAATTTTTTAACCTACCTTGTTGAGATGTTCATGTTGTTCATATGTTGATGTATTGTTGTGGTATGTATTGTTGTTGTTATCTTGTTATTATGTACTACTTATATTATTGTGTTATCTTCTTGTGTTGATGTATTGTTATTATCACATTTTGATTGTGTTATTGTTGCTTTTGTGTTTATGTTATTGTCTCCATGAAATATATAAGGAGGTGATCATAACATGGACAACATGGTTGGTTGGTTCAGGTTTGATTCAACAAATTACGACTAGTCAAGGTTAGTTCTTGTAAATTATGATTGGTTAGGATCAGTTTCAATAGATCGTGATAGCCCAATGTAATGACATTCAAACTAAAATTACTACACATTGTTTCCATTAGATTATAAAAAGGTAAATATCGAAAAATTTGAACAAGTGAAATATATTAATTAACCAACTTGTGGTGTCCATGTGCAATTTCATTGTCCCTAAGTGTGTGGGATTAACATGTTAATTTTCCATTTTCATTGTTTTGCAGATTCTATTCATAATCTTGCATGTCACAAGGAAGTGGTAGATCTATGGCACACAAATGAATCAAAAGCAAATGTTGGCATTTGGTTGCTTACAACGTATGCAACTTTAACAAATTGTGATGAATTTCGATATGTCCTTATGCCATGCACCAACATAATGTATGTGTTGCAATGTATGGTTGAAGCACCTGAAAATGAGCTTAAATCAAATGTTCATCGATCAAACCACCTCTTCTTTGCCCTAAACAACTAAATCAACAAAGGTAACCATTGTTATATTTGCTAATGCAATGTTACTATTTTATTTTGTAAGCTAAAGTATTGGATATTGATGTTGTTATTATTGTTAATAAATTGTTTTCACCTATTTGTAGATTATATTCATAATGTTTCACTTCAAGAGGAGGTGGTGGATATGTGGACATCAAAAAATCAAAGGCAAATGTTGACATCCAATGACTTATAAGGTATGCAATTTAAAACAATTGGGATGAATTTTAGTATATTTTTATACCATGCACAAACATATTATATATGTTGCACAATGTGTTGCTGAAGCATTTGAAAATGAACTTAAATCGAATGTTCATTAGTCAAACCACCTTTTCATTGCCCTAAACAACAAACTCAACAAAGGCAGCTGATAATCCATTTGCTGATGTATTAAATATTATTACTTTATTTTGTAAGTTAAAATTATCATATATTGATGATATTATTGGTATTAGGTTGTTTTTACCTATTTGTACATTCTATTCATAATGTTTCACCTCAAGAGGAAGTGGCAAATTTGTGGCAAATTTGTGGCACATAAAGGAATCAAAAGCAAATGTTGGGATTTGGTCATCTACAAGGTATGCAACTTAAAAATATTGGGATGAATTTTAGTATTTGTTTATTCCATGCACGAACCTAGTGTATGTGTTGGAATGTGTTGTTTTAGAAGCATCTGAAAATTAACTTAAATCAAATGTTCATTAATCAAACCACCTTTTCTTTGCCCTAATTAACAACCAAACTAAGAAATGTAGCCATTGCTATGCTTATTAATGTAATGTCACTACTTTGTTTTTTAACGCATAATATTGGATATTGATGTTGCAATTTTTTTAAAAAAAACCTATTGTTGGATTGTATATAGAATGTTGCACCTCAAGAGGAAATAGCACATCTATGGCACACATAAATAAAAAGGAAATGTTGCCAAGGCCATTTACAAGGTATGAAAATTTTTAAAAATAGGATTTTAATTTTAGTGCACCCTCATTCTACTAGTGGAAGTGATCCCAATCCCTAACCATTCCACTCAAATTTTGAGTGGAATGCACCTATCCCACTATAGTGGTTTGGTAGTGAGTAGGGTCCTATGGCAAGAGACATGTCATTGCACAACCACCATGTATGCCCAAACCACTAGCTGCGATGAACCATTTTTTGGAATTTAAAATAGTGCAATGGTTAATTTGGCATTTCCATTCTGCCCTTATTGATATATTATTACTTTCACATTTTAATTCCATAACTTGATTTACATTGTCATTTATGACATCTGGTAAGGTGTAGTGAGGGTCATGCTCAATATTGAGTGGTGGGATTTATGATTATTGTATCCTAGATATCACATTATTAGTGACTTTGGAAGTCACTCCTATGGAACTATTTTGTGCACCACCTTAGTGTAATATGTGTTGTAAGGTGTTGTTAAGCATATGGAAATGAATGTAAATCTTATTGTTTTGATGCAAGTGACACATAAGTGATCCTAGATGTATATGGAGAATTACCCCATACAAATGCGGGATGCAAATCTTCATTACCTCTATACTCCAAATGCCAATTGATAAAGTTCAAGTATGTGTGACATCGTTCATGGAAAGGTACGGGATCTCATAGCTTGGAGGTGAATGCCATTAGCATGTTTCATAGAATCACAGTTCTAGATGATGCAATCAAATTATTCAATGGGAATTATTAGTTTATGACAAATTGTGCACACTTGTGTGTACACATAACACTATAAAATTATGAGTTCATAAGACTTGGAATTTCATCCTAGGATTCAATATCTTGTGTCTTGTTATAAGAAATGTTGTGATTGATATGGATTCAAATGAGCAACACATGAGGCAGAGGAAGAGGTGAAATGTGCAAGCATGAATATCAAAGGTACCATCTGATTTAAAAGGTCCATGTGCATGTTTGAACATGTTTTTAGTGTTAAAAATATTATTCGTTTCTAATTCTCAATATTGATGAATGTGTTAAACATTCATCAAAAGGATGAATAATATTCACATCTTTGTAGTAGTTAGGTTAGGGTTTAGAAGTGGAAACTACTTAGGGTTTGGTGGTGGCTAGGGTTAGGGTTTGGTGGCAGCTAGGTTAAGGTTAAGTGGCGGCTACTTTAAGGTTAGGAGATAGTATATAATGGAGCGGTTTTGAGTAGTTTTTCATTCTTTCCTTTCATGGTTTTTGAGTGCACATAGAATCTTCAAGCTTTGTTACTTGTTGCAAGTCATAGTATTGTGATTATAGCATTTGAAGCATACAACCTTTGTAATCTTCTTATTAGTTAATACAATTGTTTCATTTCATGAACTTTGAATCTTTCATTTTTTGCTTGTTTTCAAGTTGTTTCCAATATTTTGCAAATTTCAAAATACAATGCTAGCATATATGACAAGTAGAATCTATGGCATTAAGACTAGGTGTAAATGATTAGACCTTAATGATACAAGCCCAAATGATGCACAAAACTCAAGCCTTAAAGTGAAATAAACTTAGTGAAACGTGCCTAATTGAAAAAAGCCCTAATGACATAGACATGAGTGACATATGTGAAGTGACACATGCGAAGTTTTGTTGGCATACGCCCTAGTGACATATAACATTGGTCAAACCCAATTGACAATATAAACTTGAGTGACATAGGCGGAATGAAATGGGCATTATTGACATAGGCCATAATGACATTATAGTAAGCCCAAGTGTAGTAGGAAACTCCTATGGCATAGGCATCAGTGATGTATTACACCTCATTGACATAGGTCGAATCACACATGTAGTGATATAAACCTATGTCTCCATGATAGAGGATGAGTGAAAGAAGACCTAATGATATAGACTTAGTTCACTATAACAACAGGGGGCTATTTTGCGATCCACATATCATCGCAAACAACAAAGAAAGAAGTTTCTGAAAGCCCGCCTTTGCGAACCATAATTCCTCGCAAAATCTTAAGTTTTTGCTATACCAAAACATTCGCACCCGTACAATCGCAAGTCCTTCACAACTCCCGAACTTGAAACAATCGCAAAACTTTTCCGATTATAATTGCTTCTATATATTGTGTGCAATTAACATTACATCGAAAATTATTTGCAACAAACCCATCACCGCAACGACTTAGCGAATCGACTCAAAAGTCTATCGGTTTCTGATATAAGATCTATCGCAAACCTTTAGTGGCATTTTGAGAATCGCAACAAGTTTGCGTTAGATCTTATATCGAAAACCGATAGGCTTTAAAGATCTAACGCAAACTTTTTGGGATTCTTAGAATGCCGCTAAAAGTTTGCGAAATCTATGATTTCGCAAACCCGTTCTAGAATGATTTTACCCGTAAGAGTGTAGCGATGTCTGTGACATGGTTTTATTGGTCTTTTGGTTTTTTTGGTGTTGCGAAGAATTATGACTCGCAAATGGTTTTGAGATCCACTGTGTATCGCAAGAGCATGGCACTGTATTCTTATTTTGGAAGCAGGGTTTATATTCATTTGGAGTCACTTTGGGTCGCCAAAAAAAAAAATTTATATCAAAATTTCAAAATTTACAATGTAAAAGGGTTTGCAACCCTTGGGTATCTAACACACTAGCTGTCTATCTAGACTTCCTTCCCCTTTTGGATTTTTTCTTTAAATCTTTCTTCTTAGTGTTCTCTAGTGGAGGGGGAGGCTGCTCATCCTCCTCCCTCTCTTCATCGTCCCCCTGCCCCTCCTCCTCCCTATCGTCTTTATCTTTGCCCCGTGCAAAACCTTCATTTCGACTAGCAAATCAACTGGGTCCACTGCTAGTGGTAGCACTGGGAACAGTGCTCCCTGCTCTCTCGTCCTCATCACTGCTGCCCTGGGAGCTCTCACTCTCACCCTCAGATGCTTGCATTTCAACATGCAAAGCTTAGTCAACACCATAAATGAAAATCATGATTCAAATGAAAACAATCTCAACACAAACAAAATTTGAATCCCAACCAAACCCACTCACCAATAGTGCATTAACATGTTCAAAAAGATGCTCCTTGCCATGCTCCTGGGCCATATTCATTTCTGCAGCTATGATCTTCTTCTTGTACCTCTTGTACTGTCCCCATAATACAACAGGTAAAAAAAACGCATTAAGAATATATTCAAGTCTCCGACCACTTTTGCGAAGCGCAGACCTTCGCATACTGAAACTTGCAAAGCAGTTTGCGAAACAAATCCCATCGTATCTATTATTGCAACCCAAAACGCCAAAACGCCATATACCTATCAAAGGTATCACAAAGGTATCATCGCAAAGGTATCGCAAACAATCCTATTTGACTTGACAGAAAACTCACAAGCATGTGAATCTTTGCAGGAAAGAAATGGAAGAGAGGGA
>Ga0116227_10010511_pt1 | contig 16119 bp, 10 predicted proteins | sample S1TSphgellanicum_FD_89693 | JGI IMG/M metagenome (GOLD analysis project Ga0116227, IMG submission 89693) | Host-associated microbial communities from peat moss isolated from Minnesota, USA - S1T2_Fb - Sphagnum magellanicum MG | ecosystem: Host-associated > Plants > Peat moss > Unclassified... | reverse complement strand
TAAGAATTTAATGCATTGTGTCCATTTGGAAGATACAAAGACATTGTGGGAGAATCGTAACTCACCATGATGGAATGTGAAGGGGCATTATGTTGATGTTCATTCAATGTCACGTTTGATGGTTGAACCCCTTTTGTTCCATTTGTCCTAACATCTACATACAACCTCTTCATCTAACATGCATTGGATTTTTGAAAAGCTAATCTAAAAGGAGCCATGTTATAAAATCTTATAAGTTTTTATTCTTTTGATCAAGAGTTAAGCCTTGGGACTAAAAATCACTTTGCTTAGATTGAGAAAAAAAACAGACAATTTCAACCCCCTTTACTTCCGGCAAGTGTAACTCCCTTACAGCAAACCCGATGATGTTAAAATTTGGAAAGAACCTTCTACACCTCCTAACGAGAACTGTGTTAAGTTTGACACAAATCCAACGATGGATTTGGGAGGAACAACTATTTGAAATAAAACTCGAGAGGCTTTGTCATGGAAATCCTTCCATGTTTATTTCCTGCACACATCTTTTTCATGAACAACACTCTTCCACACATAAAAATTAATCTTTTTCTCACACATTCATTCTCCTCCTTTCCCCTTCCCCAAACACAAGAGACTTCCCTCTCCTTTGGTAAGCCTCCATCTCTTTTCCTTGAACTTGTTCCCGTTGTCCAATGGAAGTTTCGAAATCCTCCTCTCCAATCAATGGCCTCCTCATCTTTCAAGAGCCAACGAGAATTGAGAATGATTTGCCCTCCAACTGATTTTAGGATGAGAATTTTTGGGCCCAATGAGACAAAAAAAATTCATCCTCCAATCAAATAGGATGATAATCCTCATGACTAATGGGATTGGAAGACTCATCTTTCCTCTTATCTTGGATATCTTGATGAGGTTCTTGAGCTTGATCCTTATCCCTTCCATCCCTCACATCCTACTTCTTCATCCTAATTATTTCAAGTAACTAACTACTAAGACAATTTATCGGTAGTAACAAGTAAACATCTTTGAATCCTTACTTGACTAAATCAATTCAATGGTTGAATTAACATCCTCGTGTACTATTTACTCTTTTGATATCCCCTACTTATTTTTTTCTTCCATGCACTAATTAACTATGTAGTACATAGCAAATTGGAATTAAAATTTGCATCACAAAAACCCCCACATACTTCTAGATCCACCGTTGAAATTAAGGTTCGATGAATCCATTAGATCTAGGATGTTCGAGTTTTCATGAGGTTTCGTCGTCATTCCCACACCTTACGCTTACCCTAATTTGTTAAATAAAAAAACATCGGCCCCTTCTGAACGCGAATACCACATTGTTTCTACTACCCTCTTGGTTTTTGTTAATGCAAATGAGATTTTAGTCATGGCGGATGATGTCACTACGCCCTCAAATCCTCTAGTTTCATTAGTAGAAAAGGAAGAGCTTGAAGAAGCACCGTTTGACATGAATATCTCTCAACGATCATGCGAAGAAGAACCGTCCAAAAGAGTGGTGCACACTCAAGTCGATCGTTCAACATGGGATCGTCAATTGTCTCCTAACCCACATGCTTTAACAATTTATTTAGAATTTGTTCCTACTTGTGGAGTTGCAGCAAAAACGTTTGAAGAGTGTCAATGTGAAGACGACAATGTTCGTCTTCATTGTCAAACTTGGGTTCCCGGTGATGGCCATTATCATTGGCTGCGAGGCCCAATCAACCCCCTTTCCATGGAGCATCGAGCCGAATACCGAGTTTGCACCATTCGTCACATTCTAGAGTTTTTGAAATTATGATTTATCCCCTTAAAGTTGTTTACTAAGTTGTAATTCACTAGAGGCCACTTAGGTGGAAATGTTAATATTTAAGTTTGATTTTGATTTTATTTAAGAATTTGATAAAAGTGAAGATTAAATAAAAATGTATTAGGACTACATCTTTAAAAATCTTTCAAGTACATCATTCGTGCCTAAAGATTATTCTACAAATTAACTTAATATTGTCATGGCGAAATGTTATTGTTAATTATGGGCTTGTATTCCCAATATATCAATAAATCACATCTAATTCTACATCCCTTTTCCCTTCTTTACAACATAAAAGGATAATGCACTTAAAAAGGTTTACTAGGTCCTAAAATTAACCAAGCCTTACATCAATTTAAATAAAAGAGTCTTCTACGCTGAAATATCCAAAGGCTAATTCAACTCTTAATAATTATTACTTGGAGGTTTATTAGGATTCAAATCATTAATACTAAAGAAAACCATGGAACTAAAGCTTAACAATTTGTGGTATTATAATCCATGACTCACAAATTGGTACAACATTTCAATTGACATGCTCCCAAATTCCTGGATAGATTCAAATGTGAGTCTAAGGTGAAAATAACGGAAGGTTCAAGAGTTAGGGCACACTCCCTGGCTCGTAACACTTTTGGGGTAGAGGGGCATGTTAGAGCTCCAGGATGGGGACTAGGAAGAATGACAAGCAATTCAATTACTCACACGGACCTGCACAAACCAAACAAGAAGCTAGTTAGTGCGTAGTTGGAACACCTTTGGTGCACAGACAAGCCACGAGCAAACACGGACTCATAAAACTCACCACGGCCCGGACTTGGGGGAAGCCACCACCTTCCCCCTTATAGTATATTTTTTGCCTAGCCACAAGACCAACATTCAAATGTCATTTTGTCCTAAGACTCCCAAGTGGGAGTCCCAAAATTCCCAAAGTTGGGACTTTTGCAACTTTGGAGTCCCATAATTTTATGCACAAACCTTCGATTGAAGTGAAGTCTAAAGCAAAGTTGTAGCCCTTGTTGAAAGCTTTCCAACGGTATGTGGCCCGCCACCTGCACGTAAGGAAATTGGGGCGATTCCTGACTTTTAGTAGTCGGGAGTCAAATTGTCAATTTGACGCCTGGCCCTTCTTTTAGCCATAACTTATGTTTTAAGTGCCCAAATGGGTCATGCAAGCTCATTTTAAAAATCTACGTTCCAAGAGCTTTTCAACGATTTAAGGAACTCTTCAATCCAATGAGTTTTGACCCTTACAGTTGCTTTTTGAAAATTTGGAAGTCCATCGGTACTCCAACTCCCAAAGTGAGAGCTCATTTGGGAGTGTGAGGGTTCATTTCCTCACACTTTTGTACACTTTTGGGAGCATGACATGTGATTCTTGGGCTCCACTCTTGGCTCGCACTTTTGCCAACCCTTGCCTTGGTTGTGAACCCAAGGCTAGGGTTGCGACACTTTCTCCCCACACAAAATTCACAGCACTAAAAAGGCTAACTGTCATATATATAGCTATTGACTACAATGTTTTACCACTATGCTTGTATTATACCAATTTTGTTTCCAAGATTTTGGAGTACATGCATATGTAAAGACAAAAACTAAGTTTCACAAATGTGGAATATACATATTAGAAGACAGCTAGATATGTATACAACAATAATCAAGCCATATCCATTCCAAAGTAGAATGAAAATCTAAAGGCAACATGAATAAAATTAAATATGTTAGTAGAAAAATACTTACATATGTCTAATTATACCAAAGTCCACCAAGTTCATGCTCAGAATATGGACATCTAATTTCCAACTGTCATTTTTTCACATCCATGACATATTCCCTAACCTCATATGATTAAGTTGCATTCAAGATCTTTCTAGAAGTAATCATGTTAATCATAATCTATGACACATATCGATCAAAATTCACAATCCAATCCATCATGTTGTTGTTATTTATACATATATCAATGCCATATCAATTATGTTTCATGGGTCGGGTCCAGTGTCTAATGTAGTTGGCATATAAACAATGTGAATAGTAAGGAAATCATGGAGAAAGAGAGATAACAACATCTCTTGATGAAATTGACACTTGAATCAATTTGCTTTTTCAAAAACCCCAAATATTTTAAAACAATTCCACACCAATATATGTACAACATAAATGAATAATGTATTGAACCAAGTTCATATTTAAACAAATTATGAAGCATTTGAATAATCATTTCCAATTTAGTCCTCCTCCAAAGTAGCAATGACTGATTGTATGCTAGTCAAAGTATGATCACTAAGTTCATACACTGATGAATTTCCACTCACTTTATAATCCTTGGGTGACATCAAAAACTTGACTACACAAACCAAATGTGAATGAAGATAGGCTAAATGAGAATCTTTTAGTAGCACATATGAATGTTCATTGGTAACCCACTTTTGATAATAAAGACCAACAACAACATAGTCTCCCACTTCAAAAGATGTACCCCACTTATCTGTGAATGTTTTTTGAACACAATGGAGGGGTCTTGAATAACATTTGATCCAAAAGTCAACACCTTTAAAGTTGCCAACCTCAACATTGACAACAAAGTTGTCACCAACATCCAATGTAGCAACCAAACCATTTACATCAACATTATAATTTGGCTCTCCTACCCAATTAAGAAACATGGATTCCCGAACTGGCTTAATGTCAACTGGTTGCAAATGCTTGGGAGTCCAACAACTAGCCTAGCATAATTTTCGTATTCCTCCCACCTATGATCCAAACAAAAGATGCAATAATAAGCTAGATCTTTAACCATCAACTGGGTTAGATTATGCTTGTTAGTTGCCCAAATAAAATGTAGTTTTATAGTTCTATTTATAAGGTCACAATTGAAGGATGAGATATTCCGAATAACATCATCTGCTTTCACATGCCAAAAAAACCTTTTGAAAGGCTTCCCTCACCATTGAAAGTTGTTTCTAGTCTACAAAACAAATGCTTCCAAAAAAATGTTACCTCCTCCTCTACATTTTGTAGCTTTTTTGCATGAGCATTTTGCTGTTCTTTCCTCAAAAATCCTTTTACAATAGCACATGCCCCATCATGAAGGCCCTTACCATGACCACTCCCAAAGAAAGACCAAATCATTTGACATCCATTGGTCATGTTAGGATATTTGTTAAGAAAAAACCAAGGTTTGGAACTTTTGAACTAACTACTACATTCGTTAGACCAAACCAGATGTTATTCTAACACAATTCCAGAACCCACTATATGATCCCAATGTAGCTTGAAACAATGTTGCACAAATTTGGAATCATGCTTCTGATCATTAGAAATATGAAAATGGTACTCAGTCAAAATGCAAGAATTTTCATCATAAGGATTTGCATGAAGATTGTGCCTAAATGTGATATGCACAAGAATATTAATCTGGAATGTGTGCCAATGCATGGACTGAACTTCATTTTGGGCCTCAAAACTGTAATTTTCAGCAAAATCCACAATTAAAACCATACTAACAACGAGAAAGGACTTGATGCATATCTTAAAATGTTTATCTTGCCATCGAGCAACAAAATTATGCTTAACAAATGCTTGTAGTTTTGGTTTCATGTATTCCACTAACTCATTTGAAATAATTTGTTTATAAATTAAAGATAGTTTCTTTAGAGGCTTACCAACCCTTGACATTGTAGTTTCCATTACAAACCGTTGCCATCAACCATCTTTGGACCATCACCATTACACTCCACAAGGTAGAATGCCAAATTCTTCACCCCACATTGGCTACATTGACTAAACATGCATTTTTTCACATGCCATTCTTCTTTTTTAACTTTTGGACATACTACTTCCTACCACAAATTTGTTAGTCCTTTGTAGACCTTTTCTGATGCACCACAAGTTGACAAATTAAGATGGAAATAAACATTCACATCTGCATTCACAAACCTTTTTATTATGAAGACCTAATGTGGTCCTCATATTATGTAGTGCAACTTGGAGTTCATCCAACTCCACATGGTAAATGCAATAACAAGTATTATTTTCTTTCATAGGTTTGACATAGAAGGGCTTCAAACCTTCAAATGATCTCTAACCCATAATTATTTTTGGGTTTGCTACTTTAAAATTGAAGTAAAATTGTGCATGTACATTCAAAAACAACAAAAGTTTTTAGGTTCTAAACATTAAGCTACAATGCATATCCATGCAGGTCATGTGCATACAGTAGCTACAGAGTCCCCATCAAGTCTTTTTTCAGTCATTTAAGATTCCATAAACTACAAACCATATACATGCATTTGAACTTTGTGCCATGAACTACATATCCAATACATAAAACTATAGTTCATGTACATATTGTTGCACTTACAGTGGACAAAATTTACAAAAAATACATGTAGTTGCATTAAGAATGGAGAAATGTGAATTCATTAAGTTAACTTCCTAATTCATAAGTAAGTTAGGTGAATATCCTAAATTAAACTACCTAGGTTAGGTTAAGAACTTAAGCCACTTAGCTTAAACTCTAGTAACCTAAACCACATTCCCACCAACTTAAGGTGCAAATGTGAAAGTTTGAACCCCTCACCTCCCTTCACCTTCTTGTTTAATGAGTAAGTCCTTAACCATTTGACCATTATTTAAATAAATAAAATAATTTGTCACCACATATTATTATGCATTATTTTCTTAACCTACCTAGGTATCTACCCTAAGCTATTAATAGGTTATTATACACAAGCTATTTTTGGTTATTCCACCTTAAGCTATTTTTTTTATTATAAATTATTCCACCCTATGTTATTTAAAATTATTTTCAGCTATTTTAAGTTAATTTATTTTAGGCTATTTTAGGTTATTTCACCCTAGGTTATTCTAAACTATTTTATCTTGGGCTTTTTGGCTATTATAGGTTATGTAACCTAGGTTATTATAATATATTCTACAATAACCTAGGGTATAATAATTTAAAATAACCAAAAATATATTTAAATAATTTAAGGTGGAATTACTTAAAATAACCAAAAATATTTTAGAATGTTAATTGATATTTTTATTATTTTACCTTTATAGGTAGTAATTATCATTTTACATTTTTAGTATAGTAATTAATTACTAGTTAATATATTAATAACTAGTTAATTTGAATTTGAATTTGAATTAATTTACTTATCATGTTATTGTTAGTGTCAAGCTATTAGTACTAATCATTAGTAAAACTTGAACACTATAAATACCTTTTTTTTCTTCATTCAATGGAATACATTAAATGAATGTACATTGAGTTTAGTGTGTAGAATTACCATTAATAATAACCTAAAGTAGAATTAATAACCTAAAATAACATAAGGTGGAATAACCTACAATGGAGGAGAATAGACTAAGGTAAAATTGCCTACAATAACCTACTGTGGAATCTAGTCATGAATAACCTATAAAAACCTAAGGTGGAATAACCTTGAATAGTTGAAAAAAGTCTATGGTAGATAGCCAAAAATAACCAAAAGTACCATAGAATAATTGAAAATTACTTAAGTTAGAATAACTTTAAATAACCTAAGGTACAATAACTTCAATTATAACCAAGGGTATTTAAAGCAATAACATCAAAGAATATTATTTACTATAATGAATTATTTCAATTAGTACTAAATTATATAAACTAATAATTAAACATGATAATTACATATTGATCCTATAGTGACATAATTTTAGGCAAAGTGAAATGACTAAAGTGAAATGAACTTATTTCATCTTTAAGGTCCAATAATGATTTAAACTAATGAATTGCACTTCACTTTTGTATTAGTGCACTTTCAAGGTCAAAATGTGTCATACAACTTAAACCCAACATTTTAATTTGTCCAAGGAGTTGTAAATTCATTAACCACCTTGAAAAGTTAGAGACATCATGCATAATAACATTACCAAAGGGATTACAGACCTTTAAAGGTGGTTTTAAGCTAGGTTAATAACATCTAAAACCTCAAATCATCATAATAGGTCCAAATAAAAGGGTTACAAACCTCACAAGTTGATATCAAAATGAAAGTTGTACATACTAGGCATGAATTCATCGACATGGACACATAGCATGAACTATAGGCCAACCAAGAAGGGTTTTGATTATAATCAACACCCACAAAACCAAAACACATATGGAACTACCATATGTACCCACAAAACTTCCCAAGGTGATTTTCAAGTTCAATTAAGTAGCTTTAGTAGGCCTAGATTCATCACAATGGGCATATGGCATGGATTATAGACCAACCAAGAAGCTTTCAACTTTTAATTAACACCCATAGAACCAAAACAACACATAATGGAGTTGTCCAAGGTGGTTTTAAGTTCAATTAAAGGCCTACTAGGGTTAAATACATCATAATGGACATGTCACATAAGTTGGGGCCACAAGGTGGTTTTAAATTCAAATAAATGCTCGCAAGAACCAAAACACAACATAATGGAGCTACCAAGATGGTTTCAAGATCAAATATGTACATACTAGGGCAAAATACATCATAATGGAAAAATTAGTTCATGTTAAATCAAGGAGGATTGTTGAGTTTGGGGCTTTGTTATGCACCTTTGTGTTTTTTCAATGCCATATTTATAATCATGTCTTATCACTACAAGAAATTAAAAAAAATTAGAAGGTTTCACTTGACTAAAGTGTTCACATTGACTAAAGGGGATTTCACCTTGATTAGTCAAGGCTTAGGGCACAAAATATTTTTTAAAATGCATTAGTAATTTTGATTAAGGTGAACTTTTCAACCAAGTGTCAATTCGAACATCTAGTCAAATGGACCCTAGAAGAAAAAAATAGTCAAGATGGCCAAGATTCAATCAAATATGCCCTATTGAATTGCCACTAAAGTATGTTATTAATTCATATGTGATGATCACTTAGCCACATGTGTTCATCATGAAAACATTTGGATTGTGTTAGATTATATGTTGTCACATTCTATGTTACCTACCTAATTTACCTACCTATGACATATCTACCTATCTACAATGTTTTGTTTAATGACACAATGAGTGGAGTTGGAATTGGAAAAATCTTTATTTAACATGTTTTCATTTTTCATTGATTTCTGTTTTTTTAATTATTTTTAAAAAATAAGTTAAAAATTAATAGAATATATCAATTTTATTGAATATATATTTGAATAAATTTCAATATTACATTTATATTTGCTTCATTTGAACAGAATTTGAAATTAAAAAAAAGGTGTGTCAATTTTGAGATTTCCTAACAATTTCATTATTAAGAAGCTAAAACAAAACTTACACATTTTTTTTTACAAATGGTGGTGTAGCTTGATGGAAAAGATATTGGGATGCTTGCATGTGGTCTTGGTTTCAAACTTGGGCAAGTTATATATATGAATTTCATATGTGGTGATGTATATATAATGTACATGTACATCATAAACATATGGTAGTAGGTGAGGCATAAGTAGCTAGGTACATGCCTACCTACTTTTTTGTGATATATAATGCCACATCACTTTTGAAGATGTATAATGATGATGACACATGGCCTAAACAAAACCATAGGTAATGATGGCCTAATTAATTAGTGGTCAAATTGACAAGTGGTCATTTTGATTAGTCAAAATGTTTCAGGATTCCCTATTCAAAAAAACAATAGTTCAAAAGATTGTGTAGAAATCAATTCACCCAAAATAGCACTTTGGTTGACTTGGACAAGGGGGCAAAAAGACCGAAAGGGAGGTCTTTTTGTTTGATTTTGTTTTTATTAACAAGAATGTGACTTCTTATAGTGTGTAAATTAGGCAAACACAAGGATCCAATACCATGTTTGTCCAACTTTATGGAAATTTTTGTCTATCCATGTTTCCCCATTTTTGTTTGAACATGTTGAATCAAATTTTTGTTTTGATGAAAATAAAAAATTAAAGGATATCTATCCAACACCCATCACCCATCAATGCACCATGCAAGATGGATGTTATGTGGATAGGAAACACATGTCCATTATATTCTTGTCCATAGTTATGTGTCAATTATCCACATCTGCCCACCTACCTAATGGCCACCAATTGCCTTTACCTACTTAGACAATAACCAATAACATTCCCTACTTACTCACATATATAGGTAGTTAACACCATATGGCAACTATTGGTTTGTAAGTCTCTAGATGATAACAAATATAATGTTGTTTTTTATTTCTTTCTTCGTATCATTTTTCCTGATTGAAATGTGCCTTAAATCAAAATCACATTCTCAACACTCAAACCCATGAATTTGTGTGAATTTTGAAAATGGCCTCAAATAAATGAAATTAGATCACCCCAAGAAAGGTGATTTAATTTATTGAAAAAAATTGCCCAATCATGGGACCCAATGTTGGAATAACTATGTATAATGCAATTTTGCTTAATTAGAAAGGGACTTGTTAGATGGCTAATAAATAAAGAAACAAAGTGGAATTGCAAACTTAGAGCTTTAATTCAATCATAAAATCTCTTGGGTCCATGAGGAATGATAGATTTTCAAATCAAACAAGATATAACTTAAATAAGTCACATGATTTTGGACACCTAAATTTAAAGCCTTAACCTAATTTAACTACATTAATTAAGTAGTCATTTTAAATTGCAAAATTTCCTATCAACATTGCAGGACACTTCACACCTCTCATGGGACTTTTAATTTTTTTTAATCCCTTTTGATAGGAGATTTTTTTTTTCATCCCATCTTGTAGGGTATTTTGCTTTTTCATTCCTTTGCCAAATCTTTTCCCATCTCCTCTACCACATTAATTTCATGCAACCCCATCTTTATGCTAGTTAAAGCCCTCGAACATGAGCATCACAAAATACATGACACATGATTCCCAATTCTTGCCTCAAGGTCCTTATTTGGGTAATACCACAATCCGAGGGTTTTACCTTACACATAAAATGGGGAGAAATTGAAATTATGATTCCCAATGCACATTTCCCTATCTTTAATCTTGTAAAAACATCTCCACCCACCACCCCTATTTGGGCCTTTATCAATGTCTCCGACATCCAACATACTTGGTTGGTATGATGGTCCACTCAATGAAATACCTAAATGGAATATAACAATTTGATAATTGAGGTTCAAACTGTTATATTGAATTTTTTTGAAAGGTTGAAGGAATAAACTAAACAAGTATTCTATTTTAAAAAGGAGAAACGAAAAGAAAAAATATAAAATCTCAAGATTTCAAACAATAATTTGTGGTGCAAGAAGAACTCAATTCACTTCTAACAAAAATAGTTCAATAGGCAATGAGAATTATAAACAAATTTCAGAACTTTTAATATTTCTTAACCTTTATCTTTTGCAAAAGTCAAACAAAGCACATTCAAACATTATTTGAAGGATCAAACATGTATCGCAAAACAATTTTTTATTTTTTTTCAAAAATTCAATCTTGTCAAAGGGCCAACAAAAAACATAAAAGATTTTGTTTGTGGGGTAAATGAAATCCTAGACAAAGAATTACTGAAAAAATCAAAGATTGTTTTTTAAAAAAATATGTCCATAAGAAACTTGAAAATGCAAGAAAGTAAAGTTTAAATATTGTTACCAAAGGGCAACAAAAATCTTTTTGAAAAGATATTGAAGGTATTTTGGTAGGGGTTGTGCCAACCAAAGAACTAGTTGGTACCCCATACCAAACCTTCATTGACTCCTGAAAGGGTCACTATCCAAAAAATTACTTCTATTGACCAAAAATAATTTCAACATTTGTTAATTTGGTAGTCCAATCATTATTGAAGGTGCAAATTTTAAAAATTTAGGAAAAAAAAAATTCCCTCCTAAACAATGGTTAACTATTCTCCCATCATGACCCATAAACATGAAAAATTACATAATGTCAAATGAAATACTATTTAAATATCTCCACCTTGGCTAATCGTTATGGATGGCCTATCGAACATATCAAGGAATTTCCTTTTATTGGATCTTTTGGAGGGTAATGTATCCTTGCCATATTTACAACTTCATTTTGAGTTTCACACTATTTGATTTGCCATACTTCATCCAAAACATGAAAAGCTATTTTCAATTTTGACCTCAATTTGCCATGTGTTTCATTCATCATTTGCAACATCCTTAAAGTCCCCCAAACTAAGAACTAGCATTCAAAATTAAGGATGAACTAGCTTGTCCCTTTAATTACACTATTAGCAATAGTATTAGAGAGAAATTTAAACAATCCCATGCTACATGCACATATTGCCATACATTTCCTCCCATACCCTTAGTGAAACAAGCCCTTGTCAAAAGTCAACAAAAGTTCAACTCATGTTTTAGGAGACTTTGAAATACAAGATGTCAAAAAGCTTTTTAAAAATTGCAAAAACCCTAAGAACCTTCAAGAATACATAGGTCTACTACATGGATGCACTCATAGATACAAACACTTTTGGCACAACCCCCCATATGTGCCAATACACTTGCCACCAAGAAAATATCAAACAAAGAAAGACAACCATTTATTTGAAAAAAAATTGAACAAAAAAAATTAGCTCCAATAGTAAAACCAATGAAAATTGAAATTTCCAAACAAAAAAAAAACAAAGACAACCAACAACCACAACTTGGAGGTTGAAGATTAAAAGCAACATAGATGTGGATAGCTTTAAAGAAAACTAAATGCAACTAAAATCTAATTAAGTAAATAAAGCAACATATAAAGAGCTATGCAAGGCGAAGGTGCAAGGAAAGAGGTTGTTATGGAGAAAGAAGAACTTACAATAAAATTTTGATTTACAAAACAATGTTCAAAACTCACAACCTTGAGCCCATGACTAATTTGAGCTTTGTGCACTTCAAGTTTGTGTCCTCTTTGAAAAATCTCTCTACTTTCACTTTCAAACTCTCTAAACATATGGTCTTTCTACCTTTTGGTTGAAAACTCTACCCACCTTCTCTTTCTACAATCACTTGTTTGTGTCCACTTGCTTGCTTCACCCTCACCTTTCTCAGAGCTCTTTCACACACATATTTGACCATGCTCTCCTTCTTGCTCTTCACAAAACACAAGACCATACTCAAGTGATTTTAGTCCTCTTTTGCCCTTTGATGAAAGCTTGTCATGCATTGCAATAGTAATATCAATTTCAACAAAAATTAAGGGTTTCAAAATTGGGTTTGGTCATAAAAAGGACAACTTTATGAATAACTTTAGTACTCATGCCATATTACTGTTGTGGGTGGAGATGCTCTAGGAACATATTTAAACTACTGCAAAAATATCTTAATTTCTACACTCAGCTTCTATCAATTTTTCAAATAAACAAGTAATTTACATTGTTTCTAGTATCAATAACCTGGTTGACATATTCATTTGTACAAAGGCTTGTGAGCCAAGACAAATGGGTCATGACTAGAAACTTCAAACAGACAAATAAAATGGATTAGAACTTGAAATAACTGTCAAGGATTTAAGCATCCTTGGAGAATAAGTTCAGACCATATATAGTTCTTACAGAGAAGAATGCAGGAAACAAGCTCCTTGTTGGAAATATGAAATATAAACTCTAGTCTGATATTAGAGTTATCCGTAAAGTAACCCTGTCTTCACCCTGTCTTTGGGCCTCCTTTCATCCCCTATCCCCTCTTTCAGTGGCATGAGCAAAGTAAAGCCATTTGATCAAATCTTAGTATGAAATGCTGAAACTCAGCATTTAATGCACGAGGTCTGAGACTAAATATAGTAGTTGTACAGTTAGGACTAGTGAAAATATATGCAGTAGCAGTGGAGGCGCTCAGGAAAAAGGAAAGACAGGATGAAACTCAGTTTATCACCAAAATTGATGGTTTTCTGAGTTTCATCCCCCATTGAATGCTAATGTATTTTCAGGTTTTTTTTAAAATCTCACCCTGTGTATGACCGAACTCAGGGTTCTGGTGCTGTGTTTTTCTTACTTACGGATAACTCTATTATTTCAACACAATTTAGGACAGTAACTAGGAGAGTGAAGTCTGAAGTGAACTTCACTTCATGTGTCATTCACATACATACATACAGCAGGTGCCTTCCCATTTACCAAATCCTGCATACATGAAACCAGAGTGCAATATAAAGAATTTAAAGAATATATATAATCTAATGATATATAATTTTATTACATTAATGTTTATTTAACCAACCACTTAGGTCAAAAATAGTTGACCAATTAATTCTCATGAATGCTTCAACCTATGAAAGATTGAGTTCTAAGTTTCAAGACTTTGAAGTTGACATTGCATGTAGTACGATTTGGATGTGGCACTTTCAATAAACAAATTGAAAACTTGCAACTCAATCTTTCATAAGTTGAAGTATTTGATCCTCAATCATTTTAATTCAATTGCTCAAATAATATTAATATGTATTTCTCTCAAAAATACCAAACAAGTTTTGATAGTGTATTGGTTTCTAGAATCTCTTGCTGTTAGTACCAATTATATTATAACACACACCAATAATAAATTATTGATACTACCATGGTATTAAAATATCAAAATTTTCCCACTACTAATGAACTTTCCCTAGCCTTGAAATTCTCAAAACTGATGCTAGTTTGGTACATACAAATTATGATACCATACCTATGATTGATAATTGGCACTTCTTTGCTGAATATTTATTTATTTATTTTAGAAACTGAGATTTGGTAATTTCAAATTTAGATTTTCAGAATTTCAACACTTGCGGAATATTAAGTATTCAAAATAAACAACTAAAAGTGTCCTTGTAATAATAAGCCAATGGTTGGGACAATAAACAATTGTTTTGTGTTGAACATCAATTGTACGTATTGTACTAGCCCAACACTGGATTTTACACATGCACACAAGTTTTATTGTAAAATCTTTCAAGGTATATGTAGATTGGTTGGAGTAAGTATAGAAACATATAAAATATCATTGAATTGATATATTTACTAAACATTGCATGCATTTTAATGTTTAAAAAATAATAATTAGCATTATTTTATTTTATTTTTGGATATTCATTCAACGCATGAAATCCCAAAAACATGATACCATTGGAAATGTATGATTTTAATGTTGTTTTTAAGCATCAAATTTGTGATGACCTACCCTAGCTAGCATTACCCTTACCCTGATTATCTTAGGAGCATATTACACAGATGAATTTTACACGTCAGAAATACATTCGAACCCAGTTTTAGCCATTATCCTACATAATCCATTGAAAAACAAATTCAGTCCAAGGTTTTTTTGGGGGGGGGGATCCCTTACAACTGAACATAAGAATTCTTAGAAGAATGTCATTTACAAATATGGTAACAAACTTCTTATGAATAATAAAGCTACACTCCAAATAGGTGGAATTATAAACACATGCACATACAATTTAAATCAAAATGTGTGCCCAAATTGGATATCATTTGTTTATTTTACTAATCAATAAAATCTTCATGCAATCCATATATGTCTAAATATTTTCCTTATATCTAGTTCACATATTGTTGTTGACATGTATCTCATGATTGGAGATAATCAGTGTAGTCATAGATTTTTTTCTACTTTACCTGAACATATTTTGAATACTTTTATTATAGTAAAAAATAATAATTACTAATTTTTCAGCTTGTAGCCAAAAGGACAAGGAACCCCATTTTGGAGATTTAGTCAATTTCTGATCACCATGTAGCCAATCCTCCAGCTAACTGCTTGACCTTGTGTGCGATTCCAAGTAGGATTAAGTTTGATGATAATTTTCATTTAACAATGGTCCCCAGTTTTGGCTCATTTTTTACGGCTACTCTCAAATTGGTCTTTGGAGATTTTCTAGCATTAGAGGATAAAGGGGCCTCCCACTCATTTCAAAGCAGGATTAAAGTTTTGATCATAAATTTCAGTTAACAACAGCACCCATTTTTTTGCTCATTTCATGGCTACTCTCAAATTGGGGATGGAATGGAGATTACAGGGTCAAACTAGGGGTCAAAGACAGGGTGACTTTGAGGATAGCTTTAATATAGATCAAGACTTGTTTTTTAAAGGTCGCTTTTCATTTGGGCTTTATACTCCCCCAGTTGTCAACAATTGTTGTTGTGCATGGATATTATCCTGACTTAGACTACTTTAACCCTAGGGTCAGTTTTAGTCATTAAATAATCCTTAAAATAGTGAAACAATTTTCCAAGAAAATAACCATCATAATTATCACAGGTTACAACCTGAATAATTTCACTCCTCATATGTGGGGGGGGGGGGGGGGGGCATACTAAAAAAACTCAAATTGTTTTTTTTTTTTATTATTTCCCTTTTCCTTTTGCGCCCCCACACACACCCAC
>Ga0116227_10010508_pt1 | contig 16120 bp, 13 predicted proteins | sample S1TSphgellanicum_FD_89693 | JGI IMG/M metagenome (GOLD analysis project Ga0116227, IMG submission 89693) | Host-associated microbial communities from peat moss isolated from Minnesota, USA - S1T2_Fb - Sphagnum magellanicum MG | ecosystem: Host-associated > Plants > Peat moss > Unclassified... | reverse complement strand
GTCGAGCTTGAGGCCGAGCTCTTCGCTCACGACCGTCGCGCCCGTGAGGGTGGCGATGTCCTTGAGCATCTCTTTGCGGCGGTCGCCGAAGCCCGGCGCCTTGACGGCGACGGTCGTGAACGTACCGCGCAGCTTGTTGACGACGAGCGTCGCGAGGGCTTCGCCTTCGACGTCTTCGGCGATGATGAGGAGCGGCTTCTGGACCTGAACGATCTTCTCGAGCAGCGGCAGGATGTCGGCGATCGCCGAGATCTTGCGCTCCGTCACGAGGATGTAGGGATCGGTGAGCGTCGCTTCCATCCGTTCGCTGTCGGTGACCATGTACGGCGAGATGTAGCCCTTGTCGAACTGCATGCCGTCCTTGGTCTCGACGTCGGTCTTCGTGGATTTCGACTCTTCGACCGTGATGACGCCGTCTTTACCGACGGCCTTCATCGCTTCGGAGATCAGCAGACCGATCTCGCTATCGTTGGCCGAGATCGACGCGACCTGGGCGATCTTCTCGGGGGTGTCGACTTTTTGCACGAGCTTTTCCATCTCGGCCACGGCCATGGTGACGGCCTTGTCGATGCCCTTCTTGATCAGGAGCGGATTGGAACCCGCCGTCACGTTGCGGAGGCCTTCGCGAATGATGGCCTGCGCGAGCACGGTCGCCGTCGTGGTGCCGTCGCCGGCGATGTCGTTCGTCTTCGAAGCGACTTCTTTGACGAGCTGCGCGCCCATGTTTTCGAAGGTGTTGGGGAGCTCGATTTCCTTTGCGATCGTCACGCCGTCGTTCGTGATCGTCGGCGAACCGAATTTCTTGTCGAGAACGACGTTGCGGCCCTTCGGCCCGAGCGTCACCTTGACGGCATCGGCCAGAATGTTGGCGCCGCGTTCGAGCGCGCGCCGCGCCTGTTCGTCGAAAACTAACTCTTTAGCTGCCATAATAAATTAGACTCCTGCCGGGACTTTAGAATCGGTGAAGATCGCGAGCACGTCTTTTTCCGAGATGATCAGGTAGTCTTTACCTTCGATCTTGATCTCGGAGCCGGAGTACTTCGAATAAATGACCTTGTCGCCGACCTTGACGTCCATGGCGAGTTTGGTGCCGTTGTCGAGCGTGCGGCCGGAGCCGATCGCCAACACGTGCCCCTCTTGGGGCTTCTCTTTGGCGGTGTCGGGCAAGAAAACGCCACCGGACGTTTTTTCAGCTTGCTCGACGTGCTCGACGACCAGACGATCGCCCAAAGGCTTGAGATTCACGAGGAAACCTCCTACGTTTTACGTGAAATTCTGTAAATAGCACTCATGGCACACCAGTGCCAGCGCAAGAATGTTAGCAGACTCCGGGCGAGAGTGCAAGGGCAAAAACCATTGGTCGAGCGCCTGCTACGAGCGGCAGAGGAGGGAGGCGAGGATAGCGACCGTGACCGGTGCGGTCACGAGCAGCGCGGCGATCCCGGCCGCGGCCCGGAAAACACCGGACCCGGCCGGCCGCGACTCCCGTTCGGAGCGAAAGCCGGCGACGACGAGGCCTGCGCAACCGGCGACGAGCAAGCCGGCCGCTAGGCGCAGCACCGGCGAACAGGACCGGTCGGCGCCCGCCAAACTCCAAAGGAGAACGTCCCCTACGAGGCCCAGGCCGATCCCGGCGGCGACCCCGGCGAGGCCCCGTCCAAATGAGGATCTCATTTTGCGGTTACGCTCGCGCGGCGCGCGGCTCGGGGCCGAGTGAGCCCGGCCGGAATCTCAAGAGCTTCTCGGAACGCGTGAGCGGATCTCGGGCCTTTCACCCACGCCCGATAGCAGCCTCATGAAGACGTCGCCTAAAGCCGTACCTGAACGTCGAAGCTCGCCTGGATCGGGATCGTCGTTCCGACGAAGCCCGTGTTGAAGTTGTTGTTGAACACGCCGTAGGGATAACGAAGTTGAATCGGCGTGCTCGCGATCGGCAAGAAGTTGCCGGAAGGCCCCAAGCCCGCGCCGCCCGAGGGCAGTTGCGAGTACACGCAGATGTGCGGGTCGTCCCAGGGGTAGCCGCGCTGAAAGCACGTATCGACGAGCCCGGTGAGCGCCACGCTGAGCTTCACGTTCTTGGTCGCCTGATACGATGCCGCGAAGTTGAGATCGACGCGCTGCGGTTGGTCGAAAGCGCCCAGGTTGTCGAACTTCCCGGTAAACGCGTCGGGGATGAGCAGAAACGGCAGCCCGCTCACCGCCGAGGCACCGCCGCAGGTGCTCGGATCGGCCACCGCGACACCGCCGGCGGGCGGCCCCGCCGCATTGCAGGCGCTCGGAATGTATCCGGGATAGGCGAGCGGCGAGCCATACTTCGCTCCGGAACTATACGTCAGGCTCGGCGTCAAGGTCAGCGGGCCGTGCGTATAACTCACGATGAGCGACGCGACGTTCGGCGTTTCGTAGCCGTTTTCGCCCGTGAACGGTTGGGGAATTTGATCGTAGGTCGTGTACTCGCCGTTGCGGTCGAGCAACGGTTGCGCGCTCTGCCCAAAATACGGGTTGGCGATCCGCGTCGTTCCGTCGGCCGACACGAACGATGCCGCCGCATTCGGATTGACCGCGCCCGCAGCGAGCCCGCAAAGGCTCGCGTTCGCCGCCGTGATCGTTCGGCAGGACGACGTATACGAGTTGTACTCCTGGATGTATTGATTGAGCCCGTCGATCACGTTCGTGCCGGAGGGCAGGTTCGTATATTTGATGCGGCTGCGCGTGTACGTGTACGCGAGCTGCAGCGCGACGCCGTTGCGCCCGAACTCTCCCTTGCGCAAGGCGAATTCCACGCCGTCCGAGGTTTGCTGGCCGACGTTGAAGCCCGTCACCACGCCGCCGACGCCGATCGGCACGTTCTGCACTTGATTCTTCGTGCTGCGATAGAACGGCGTCAGCTTGAACGAAACGTCGGTGTTCTTGATGTGTTGCTCGAGCGAGAAGTCCGCGTTGAGCGACGTGTCCGGCCGGAGCGGATGGATCGGCGTATTGTAACCGAGCGTCAGGAAGTTCGAGCCGATGAAACTCGCGAGATCTTGATTGACCGCGTTGTACTGCAGGTAAGACGTGTCGGGGGGCCGCGCGTACTCGCCGAGCGACCCGCGCAACACCGTGTCGGGGCCGAGCGCGTACGTCGCGCCAAGACGCGGTTCGAAAACGGTCGACGTCACGTTGGGCGCCTGCGCGTTGACGAGGTCGGCGGGTAAATAGCCGGGCCCGAATTGCGCGAGACAGGTCGCCGCGTTCGCCCCCGAAACGCCGGGTCCGAGCGTCAATTGCACGGGCGAATTCGCCCCCAATTTATAGCAATGCTCGTTGTTGTACGCGTCGAACCAGAATTGCCGCGCGGGCGAACCCGTCGTATCGCCCAGGCGATCGTCGAAATTCTCGACCCGCGCGCCGACCGTGATCGTGATGCGGTCGTTGGGACGGATAGCGTCCGTGAACGCTCCGGCGGTCGTCGCGGGAGAGACCGTGTTGAGACGCGTGCTGACGTGACCGTTGTCGGTCGCGAGCCAGGTTGCGGTCTCCGGCGTTCCGGCCGGCGTCGTCACCGTGAGGCTCCCCGTCGGCAAAACGTACGATGGATCAGTCGCCGTGCCGGGCGCGTACGTGGGCAGCGTCCCGCGCGGTCCGCTAAAACAGCTCGTTTGCAGGCGCGAGGTGGGATCGTAGCACAGCCCGTCGGCCCCGACGAGATTCGTGAACGGCGCGCCCACGGTGTTGCCCGGATATCCGTAACCGAACTGCCGCGACACGCGTGAGGTCGTGTACGAACCCGTCACCGTGAGCAGGTTCGTCGCGGAGAGCTGGTTCGAGTAGCTCGCGTTGAAGCCGGCGGTGTGACTGGGTAACTCGTAATCGTTGAGCTCCGCGCCGTAACAGCAGGAGGCGAACTGCGCGTTCCCCGGACCGCCGATGAACCAATTCGAGTACTCGGAATAGCCGAAGAGCCGCAAGTACGACGCCGAACTGAAGTTGCGCTGGTACTGCAGCTTCACGATGGCGACGCCGTTATCGCTATAGTCGCGATCGGTGTTCGACGCGTTCGCCGAGAACGCGCGGTTCGTCGGCGAGTTCGTCTGATAGACCGGCACGATGTCGCCGGGTACGACCGGCGCGAAGAGCGGCCCGTCGTAGTTATAACCGTCGCGATAGAAGGCGTTGCCGCCGTTCCCGATCGCGCCCGTATTGGCCGGCCCGCCCAAGTCATCGACGGAGCTGAAATACTTGGCGACCACTTCGCTCGTCGTGTACAGAACCTGAACGTCGTCCTTGTTGACCCCGTCACGATGCGGAATCCCATAGTGCAAGTTGACGACGTTCTCGCGGTCGGACGTCGTGGCGATCGAATAGGCCGTGCCGGGTCCGACGGCCGGCGTTCCTGGAGCCGTTTGAACGTTGTAGCCCGCAGCCAGCGAAATCGGATAAAAGAATTGCGGATCGCTATTGAGATTGAACTGGTCGCCGTAGCGATAGTCCTGGTCGATGCCCGCAAGGCCCACGTAGTACGTGAAGAGCCGGTTGGCCGAAGCGCCGCCGAACTCGACTGCGAGCTTGTGATAGAACGTCGGGCTGCCGAGACCGAGGTCGACCGACGCGTAACCGGGATACGAGCCCGTCTTGATCACCTGATTGATGTAGCCCGCGATGCCCGTCGCGTCGGCCGTCGCCGGCGTGCCGCCCGTGTAAACTTGCAATTCCTGTTGCCCGACGCTCGAGAGAATCGATTGGGGAGCGTTGTCGTACACGCGATTGACGGGAATGCCGTCGAGTTCGTAGCCGACTTGATCGATGTCGCCGCCGCGAATATTGACGGTCTGATACCAGCCTTGCTGTCCTTGTTGAACGACGGCCCCGGGCACCGAAGCGATCGCGCTGTAGGCGGAATTCAGGCCGCCCGGACCGCCGAGCGCGGCGGCCGCTTCGGCCCCGGCGGCATTGACGGAGTACACGTCGCTCGTGGTCCCGGCGCGCACGAGGTTGCCGGCCCGGCGCGCGGTCGCACCGCCGATCTCGCGCAGCGCACCCGCATTCGCGACGATCCCGAGCGCCGGCAACACCTGCGTTTGATCGGCGAGGACCGTCACGCCGGAGAGCGTCTGCGGCGCGTAGCCGCTGCGTTCGAAACTGACCACGTACGTATCGGGGGCGAGGGAGAGAAAGCGAAACGTACCGGCCGCATCGGTCGCCGTCGTCACCGTTTGCGACGGCGAGGCGGCGGTTACGCTCACGCCCGCGAGCGGCGCATTCGAGCGACTGTCGAACACGCGACCTTGGACACCGCCGGTCGTTCCGGCCCAAGCCGGCCCGGCGATGCGAAATACCGCGCAGAGCAAAAACGCAAGCGCGGCGAGAGAGAACACGGTCCGTCTCACCATCGTCCGGCCTTCGGTATCGGCAGCGACCCCTTCCCCCTTCCACTCGGCTAAACGAGCGTCAGCGGCCGCCGGCGATCCATTTCTGAAACGGCGTGAAAACGTGGGTCATGATGAAATGCATCGGACGCTCCGGGTCGAACGCCGGCGAGTGGTGAAACGCGGCGTAAACGACGAGCACGAGCACCGTAAGGATTGTGAAGGTGCGCACGGCAGGATCCGTTTCCCGCATGAAGAGCGGCACGAGCAGCACGCTGAAAACGATGATGAGCATTACGAAGATCAGCGGTCCGCGAAACGACGGATCCCACAGCGGCCCCTGGGGCAAAAGGCTGAGCTGCGTGATGACGATGAACAAGATCGTCCCGGCGACATAGGCTCCGAGCGCAATGATCGACGCCGCCGCAACCGTCACCCAGAGCGGTCGCCGGCGGCGGGCAGCCGGGCTTCGAGCCGAGGGGCTGCCTAGGGACGCTTTACCTGGCACGCACGTTCTCATTCGCGGGCCGTACGAGCTATTCCGGCGAAGCTCCAACCCGTGCAATCCATGCGTTCGCAGTTGCAGACGCCTTATGCGCCCGGCGTAATCGCAGGCGCTCTCGGCGGCATCCTCATCGATGCGTATCTGCTCGTAACCGTCGTCGCGGTCGCCCACCGGACCACCGTCGCCGGCTTCTATCAATTCGTCGCGTCGAGCGCGATCGGCCGCGCGGCATACGGGGAACCGCAGGCCGTCTTGCTCGGCATCGCACTGCACGCGTCGGTCAGCATCGCGTGGGGTCTGGGATTTGCCTACATCGCCACGCGCACGCCGCAAATTGTGGCGCGGCCGCTGACCTCGGGGATCGTCTACGGAATCGTCGTGATGCTCGCGATGCAACTCGTGGAAGTCGCGGCGAACGTCTACACGCTACCCGACACCTTCACGCTCGTTAATTCGCTCGTCGCGCACACGATCTTTTTCGGCATCCCGATCGCGTACGTCGTCGCGCGACGTCTCGGAACGCCGTCGTGAGCGAGCATTGCGAACTCGTCATCGATCTCGCCGCGATACGGGCGAACGCACGCGTTCTTGCGACGCTCGTGCGGCCCGCGCGCTATCTTGCCGTGGTAAAGGCGAACGCCTACGGCCACGGCCTCGTGCCGGTTGCGCGCGCCCTGACCGGCGAAGTTGCCGGATTTTGCGTCTATCGCGCGGATGAAGCCGTAACGCTTCGCGCCGCCGGTATTACGGCACCGATCCTCGTGCTCGGCCCGCTCGAGCCACCGGAACTCGCGGCCGCATACGACGCGCGGGCCGCGATCACGCTGTGGTCGACGGGCGGATTCCTGCGAGAGGCGGCGCGCTTGGCCGAGCGCGGCGGCCGGCCGCTCGCGGTTCACGCGAAGATCGATACGGGCGTCACGCGCTTGGGACTCGACGCGGGAAGCGCCGCTGCGACGATCGCAAATTATCTCGACGTTCCGGCGCTCGCGGTCCACGGCGTGTTCACGCACCTCGCCGCCGCCGAAGAACTCGAGGCGGCGGTGACGTATGGGCAGCTCGAGCGCTTCGAGCGCGCGCTCGACCCGCTCGCGTCGCGTTTGGCAGCCGCAGGCGTCGTGCGGCATATCGCCGCATCGGCGGCCGCGATGCTCTTCCCCCGGCTGCGCCTCGACGCCGTGCGCCCCGGCATCGCAACGTACGGCATTTGGCCATCGGCCGAGACCGCCGCGGCCGCTCCGGAAACCCTCGAACTGCAACCGGCGCTGCGTTGGCAAAGCGAACTCGTGGTCGTGCGCAACGTGGAAGCGGGGCGCTCCGTGGGTTACGGCTGCACCTTTCGAACGCTGCGGCCCTCGCGCATCGGCGTCTTGCCCATCGGATATGCGGAAGGGCTGCCGCGCGCGCTTTCCAACGCCGGTCAAGCCCTGGTGGCGGGACGGCGCGTCCCGTTTGTCGGGCGCATCTGCATGAACATGAGCTTCCTCGACGTCACGGCCGCGCCCGAGGCCGTGACGGGCAGCCGGGTCACGTTCATCGGCGCGGACGGCGGCGAACGAATCGACGCGAACGAACTCGCCGAAGCCGCGGGAACGATCGGCTACGAAATCGTCGCCCGTTTACCGGCCGAACTTCCGCGCCGCTACGTCGACGGTGCGAGCGGCGCCCGCGGTCCGGGCGATGAAAACGCCCGGAGCGCCGCGGCGAGATCGAGCGTTCCCTCGTAAAGCGCGCGCCCGACGATCGCGGCGTCGACGTTTTCGGGCGTCCCGGCGGCAAGTTCGTACAAGTCGTCGAGGGTCCGTGCCCCGCCGCTCGCGGTGACGCGCAGCGGCGCGAGCGCCGCGACGTGCGCGAGCGCGGCGACGTCGTACCCCGTACCGGCTCCATCGCGCGCGATTTCGGTGAAGATGATGCGGGCGAATCCCCAGCTCGCGAGTTCGCGCACGAACGCGTCGCGGTCGAGCGACGCCGTCTGCTGCCAACCGCGCATCGCAACCTGCGCTCCGCGCGCGTCGACGCCGGCGATCACCCGGTCGCCGAAGGTCGCAGCGAGGCGACGAGCCTCCTGCGGCGCGTCGATCAACATCGTCCCGAGCACGACGAACGCGGCGCCCGCCGCGAAGCGCGCTCGCGCGTCGGCGAGGTTGCGGATGCCCCCGCCCGTCTGCACGGGCACGCCCGCGGCCGCGCAAATCGCGCGCAAGGCGTTCGCATTTTCGCCCGTTCCAAATGCGCCGTCGAGGTCGACCACGTGGAGCCGGGTTGCGCCCGCCGCGACGAAGGCGCGGGCCCGCTCGACGGGATCGCCGTCGTAACGCGTTTCGCGCAGCGGATCGCCCTGGAAGAGACGGACGGCGCGGCCGCCGCGCAGATCGATTGCCGGAACGATCGTCACGAGGCCGGCTGCAGCGGCTCCGCCGCACGCACGATCGCGATGAAGTTATCCAGCAACACCGCGCCCGTGCGCTGACTCTTCTCGGGATGGAATTGCGTCGCCATCACGTTGTCGCGCGCGACGATCGCCGCGAAACGTTCGCCGTGCGTCGCCGCCGCAAGCGTCTGCGGCCCGACCGCGACCCGGTAACTATGTAAGAAATAGGCATACGAGCGCGGCGGAAGACCGCGCACGAACGGGTGATCGCTCAGGACCTCGAGCTCGTTCCAGCCCATGTGCGGCACGCGCGGCGCCGCTTCGAAACGCGAGACCGCCCCCGCAAGTATGCCGAGGCCCGCGTGCTCCCCCCCCTCGTCGCTTCGGTCGTAAAGGATCTGCATCCCCACGCACACGCCGAGAAACGGGCGCCCCGCTGCGATCGACGCGCGCACGGCCAGATCGAGTTTGCGCGCCCGCAGCGCCGCCATCGTCGCCCCGAACGCGCCGTCGCCGGGCAGAATCGCGGCGCGCGCGGACTCGACTTCGGCCGGATCCGCCGTCACGAAGAAATCGGCGCCGCGCCGCTCGAGCGCGCCGACGAGCGAGCCGAGATTACCGCCGCCGAAATCGACGACGGCGATCACGCGCCGACGATACTCTTTTCGCTCGGCATCGCCGGACCGGCCGGGATTTTCGCCGGCGCGCCGTTTCCGCTGCGCCCGCCGATCTCGACGTACGGCCGTTCCGCAGGCCCGACGTAGAGCTGCCGCGGCCGCGTTATCCGCTGATCGGGATCTTCGATCATCTCTTTCCAATGCGACAGCCAGCCGACGGTCCGCGAAAGCGCGAAGATCGCCGTGAACATGTTGATCGGAATGCCGATCGCGCGCATGATCAGGCCCGAATAAAAATCGACGTTCGGGTAGAGCTTGCGGGTGACGAAATAGTCGTCCTCGAGGGCCAGATGTTCGAGTTCCTTAGCAAGTTCGAAGAGCGGATCGTTTTCTAGTTTGAGTTCGACGAGCAGCTCTTCGTAGATGCGGCGCATCACCTTCGCGCGGGGGTCGTAGCTCTTGTACACGCGGTGCCCGAAGCCCATCAAGCGGAACGGATCGTCCTTGTCCTTCGCGCGGCGGATGGCGTCGGGCAGATTCGCTTTGGAGCCCAAGCCCTGCAGCATGTTGACGACCGCTTCGTTCGCGCCGCCGTGAATCGGCCCCCAGAGCGAGGAAATTCCGGCCGCGACGCACGCGAACGGGTTCGCGCGGCTCGAGCCGACGGTGCGCACGGTCGACGTCGATGCGTTTTGCTCGTGGTCCGCCTGCACGATGAGCAACGCGTTCATCGCTTTGGCCAAGACCGGACTCGGGTGATACGGCTCGGCCGGAACCGAGAACATCATATGCAAGAAGTTCGAACAGTAATCGTGATCGTTGCGCGGGTAGACGAAGGGCTGCCCGATCGTGTACTTGTACGCCATCGCCGCGATCGTCGGCATTTTCGCGATGAGCCGTTCGATCGAAATGAGCCGCTGGCGCGGATCGAAGACGTCGATCGAATCGGGATAGAAGGCCGAAAGCGCGCCGACGACGCCGAGCATCACGGCCATCGGGTGCGCGTCGCGGCGGAAGCCGCGGTAAAAGCTCGAGAGCTGTTCGTGCAGCATCGAATGATAGGTGATGTCGTGCGTGAAGCTCTTGAGTTGCGCGGGCGTCGGCAATTCGCCGAAGAGCAGCAGGTACGCGACCTCGACGAACGAGCTGTGTTCGACCAATTGGTCGATCGAATAGCCGCGGTACAGGAGCACGCCTTTGTCGCCGTCAACGAACGTGATCGCCGAATTGCAGCTCGCCGTGCTCGAAAAGCCGGGATCGTAGGTCGTCAAGCCGGCATCGTCGAGCAGGTGCCGCACGTCCACCGCGGGCGCACCGACGGTCGCTTCGAGCAAAGGCAATTTCGCGACGACGCGACCGAGATCGTCCTGGAGCGTATAATCGGCCATAACGCTACGCCAAAAGCCCTTTCGTAGACGGCAGCGAAGCGTCGCCGCTCGGCGCTTTCGCTTGTGCGAAGGCGCGCGCGAACGCTTTGAACGAGGCTTCGCAGAGGTGATGAGAGTTTTGCCCGGCGAGCTGCACGAGGTGGAGGTTGAACCGGCCGTTCTCGCTGAGGCTCTTAAAGAAATGACCGATCAGTTCGGTCTTGAGGTCGCCGAGATCTTCCACGCCGAACCGAACGGAAAAGTTACACCAAAAGCGGCCAGAGAGGTCGACGCTGCCGAGGACCAGCGCGTCGTCGAGCGGGACGGCCATCGAACCGAAACGATTGATCCCGCGCTTGTCGCCGAGCGTTTCATAGATCGCGGCGCCGAGCGCGATGCCGACGTCTTCCACGAGGTGGTGATGGTCCATACCGTCGCCGCGAGCGGACACGAATAACCCGCAGCCGGCGTGTTTCGCGAACGCTTCGAGCATGTGGTCGAGGAAGCGGACGTCGGTATCGACCTCGACCGGACCGCCGTCGAGGTCGAGCCGCAATTCGACCTTCGTTTCCTTGGTTTCACGCAAAATAGCGGCGCGCCGTACCGTCTGCATCGCTCGAAGCTACGCGTGCGCCGCGTCGCGCCGTTCGAAGGGCGCCCAGGACCGCTGCTCAGGCCCCGTGTAGGCCGCCTGCGGTCGAATCAGGCGATTGTGCGCGAGCTGTTCCAAAACGTGCGCGGTCCAGCCCGCCATGCGCGCGCAGGCGAAGACGCAGGTGAACTCATCGGCCGGAATCCCGAGGCTAAAGAGCGTCGGCGCGGTATAGAATTCCACGTTTGCATGAACGCGATTCTCCGGGTCGCGTTCGGCGAGAACGCGGACCGCGGCGTCCTCGAGCGCGCGGGCCAATTCGGACCAGCGCGGATCGGCCACGCCGCCGAGCGATGTCGCCGTCGCCTCGAGAACGCTCGCCCGCGGGTCGCGCACCTTGTACTCGCGGTGGCCCATGCCCATGATGCGCTCGCCGCGCCCGAGCGTCTCGCGCACGTACGCTTCGGCTCGTTCCGGCGTTCCGATCTGCACGAGCGCAGCCATCACCTTCGCGGGAGCGCCGCCATGCAAGTCCCCGGCGAGCGTTCCGAGGGCCGTCGTCGCCGCAGCGAAAATATCCGCGCGCGTCGATGCCGTGACCCGCGCGGCGAAGGTCGATGCGTTAAACGAATGGTCGGCCAATAAAACGAGATACGTGTCGAGCGCGCGCTCGGCTTCGGAAATCGGTCCGCGGCCGCTCAACATGTAGAGAAGATTGGCGGCGGTCGCGAGATTGGGTTGGGCGGCAATCGGCTCGAGTCCGCGCCGAATGCGATCCCAAGCGGCAACGATGACCGGCGTCTTGGCGATGAGATGGATGGCCGACCGCGGATTGGACGCGGGGGAGCCGTCGTCGACGTGCAGCACGAAGAGGCCGAGCGCGGAGATCGCCGTGCGCAAAACGTCCATCGGCCGTGCGTCCCGCGGCAACGCCTTCAAGAAATCGATGAGCTGCGGCGGCAACGCGCGGTTGGCGGCGAGTCGCACCCCGAAATCCGCGAGTTGAGAACGATTCGGCAGCGCCCCGAAGAGCAGCAGGTATGCGACTTCCTCGAAGGTGCTATTCGCGGCCAGATCGGCGATATCGTAGCCGCGGTACGTCAGCCGCCCGGCGCCGCCCTCGACGTTGGAAAGGCCGGTCGAGCCCGCAACGACCCCTTCGAGTCCCCGTTCGGCGGTCGTGGCGGCGCTAGTCATAAGTTTTTAGGGAGTTCGTATCGTAGAGGCGATATCCATGCAGTCGGGACGCCGTCCGAATGCGGAATCGATTTGCAGCACCGCCCGGACATGGGTACCGCCGCCCAAGCGCGGCGCCGCGGTCAATTCGGCGCACAGCGCCCGCACGATGAATAGCCCGCGCCCGAACCGGGCGTAAGCGTCCGGCGGCAGGTTCGCGGCATGGGTGAGCGGGTTACGTCCTCGGTCGAGGACGGCGAGCACCGGCAGCGCTCCCGAAACGTCGAAAACGACTTCGCACGGCCCGGGCGCGTGTTGCACGACGTTTGCGAGCAGTTCGGCGAGGATCGTTTCGGCGTCGCCGCGTTCGCGCGAACTGAGGCCGACACTCGCGAACGCGGCGCCCAAGCGAACGCGCACCTCGCGCAGCGGGGCGAGTTCGCGCGCTTCGAACGAGCGGCGCACGATCGACTCGGACGACTCCGATTCCCCGCGCGCCGGAAAGAGTGCCGTGAGGATCGCCACGCCGTCGCCCGCGGCGGCCGGTAAAACCGCTCGCGCCAGCGCCTGCGCCGGCTCGTGGGCCCGCGCGATGCCGCCGTCGGCGAGCGCTTCGATGAGAAGTCCGCCGCCGGCCGGATCGAGGGCCGCCTTGCGCAGACCCGCGGTGTACAAGATCAAGAGCGACTCGGCGCCGACGGCCGTCAACGCGCCCTCGGCCGTGGCGCGCTGCCACAGTCCGAGCGGCGAACCGGGTGCGACGAGTTCGCGAACGCTCCCGTCCGCCGCGCGTAAGAGCGGCGGGGGGTGCCCCGCGTTCCCAAAGGCGAGCGAACCTTCGATCGGGTCGAAGATGCCGACGAACGCCGTCGCTAGGACGCCGGGCTCCGAGACCCGCAGCGACCGGTCCGCCGCCTCGAGGATCGTCAAAGGATCGGCGTACACGCCGGCGGCGCCGCGGATCGATTGTCGCACCGCCGACATCGCGACCGCCGCGGCGAGCCCGCTCGCCGCCACGTCTCCCACCGACAACACGACGCGGCCGTCGAGGAGCGGGAAGGCATCGTACCACTGGCGGCCGACCCCCGAATCGCTCGCGTCGGGGCGCTGAACCGCATCGAAGCGCAAACCCGCAACCTGCGGCAACGCAAGCGGGAGCGCCGTCGTCCCGAGCGCCGTTTGCGGTGCCGCATTTTCGGACCGCCGCGGTCGCGCGTCGACTTCCGTGTAGGTGCCGAACCAGCGCCGGATCGTTTCGCCGTCGTCACTGTAGAGTGGCGTCGCGCGCGCGGCAAACCAGGCATAGGCGCCGTCGCGGTCGCGCAAACGAACTTCGACCTCGATGAAGCGCTCCGCTGAACTGCTCGCGAGCCGGGCGTTCCGAAGCGTCTCGAAATCGTCGGGGTGCAGCGCCGCTTCGATTCCGCGCGCGTGCAACACCGCCGGTTCCAGCCCCGTGTAGGCCGTCCAGGCGGCGTTAAAATACTCGCCGGCGCCGTCGGTGCCGTAGGTCCAGACCAATTGCGGGATCGACTCGGCCAAGGCCGCCAGTTCCCGCGTGCGCGCCGCGCTGCGCAACTTCCGGCGGGCTTCGCGCTCCGCTTCAAAAGCGGCATTGTGACGGCTCTGGCGGCGCTCGACGAGCGTCAGCACGCTGACGAAGATCAAGGCGAGCAGCATGCCGTCGAAAAGCGACTGCACTTGGGCGGAACCAGCCGGCAGCAACGTTTCGACCGGATCGAATCCGGAATGGGTCACGGCCGAAAGGTCGCCGCTCGGCCCGAGCGCCGACCCGAGCACGAGCGCGTGCCCGAGGACGAACGCGAAGGGACCCGAGCCCATGCGCAGCGCGAAATCGAGGATCGCCAGTAGCGGCGCCGCGACGACTGCGAGCACGATCGTCAGACGAAAGCCGAGCGTGCGGCGGAGCAGCAGCAGCGGAACGATCTGCGCGTACGCGAGATGGGCGCCGGGAAGAATGCACTGCGCCGCGACCAAAAAAACTGCGAGCGCAATGGGCGCCGCGAAGCCGAGGATCCACCGTCGTGACGCGCTGCGCGCCTGCGCGCCGCTCGCTATGGAACGTCGACGAGCGCTCGACCGCGGTCGAGCGCGGCGCGCACCAGACGATCGATCAACGCATCGTAGGGCATTCCGGCCGCCGCGCATTCTTCGGGGAAGAGGCTCGTCGGAGTCAATCCCGGCAGGGCGTTGATCTCGAGGATGTACGGGCGGCCCGACGCCGTCACGATGAAATCGGTCCGCGAATAGTCGCGCAGACCCACGAGCCGGTGCGTGGAGAGCGCGAGCATTCCGATGCGATGCGCGAGGTCGTGATCGATCTGCGCGGGCACGACGTGACGGCTGCCGCCCACCGCATACTTCGCGTCGTAGTCGTAGAATTCGCGCCCCTGCGGCACGATTTCGACGACGGGCAACGGCCGTTCGAAGAGGACGCCGCACGAGTATTCGCGGCCCTCGATCAATTCTTCAGCGAGGACCGTCGTGCGCCGCTCGGAGATGCCGATCATCGCTTGCGACCATTCTTCGTGCGTCCGCACGAGTCGAACCCCGGTGCTCGAACCCTCATTGCGCGGCTTGACGACGAGCGGCAGATTGAGCGAACCGGGCAGGAGCGGCAGAGTGCCGCCCTCGAGGTCGAACGTATCCCATGCAGGCGTCGGCAGACCTTCAGCGGAGAGTAATTTTTTGGTTAGGTGCTTGTCCATCGCGATCGCGCACGAGCGCAGATCGCTTCCCGTATAGGGAACGCGCAACCAATCGAGGATGCCCTGCACCGTACCGTCTTCGCCGCCCGGCCCGTGGAGCGCGTTGAAAACGGCGTCCGGGGCAAGCGTGCCGAGCGCCTCGACGAAGCGCTCGTCGAAATCGAGCTGCACCGGATCGTAATCGAGCCGCTCGAGGGCGGCCAGAACTTGCCGCCCGCTCGAGAGCGAAACCTCGCGTTCCGTGCTCGGACCGCCCATGACGACCGCGATGCGGGCCTTAAACGCCGCCCCCACTACCGCGCCGCGCTCCCACTTGTAACGGAGCGCGCTGCGCTCCCACTTGTAACGGAGCGCGCTGCGCTCCCACTTTCGAGAAAGACGCCGACGAAATGAACCTCGGGTTCGAGTTCGACGCCGAAGCGCTCGGCCACCGCGCGCCGAACGCGCGCGAGCAAAGCGGCGACGTCGCAAGCCGTGGCGCCGGCGCGGTTGAGGATGAAGTTCGCGTGCATTTCGGAAACCTCGGCGCCGCCCTCGCGCCAACCCTTCGCCCCCGCGGCTTCGATCAGACGCCCCGCGATGTCGCCCGGCGGGTTGCGGAAGCACGAACCGGCATTGGGAAACTGGAGCGGTTGGGTCGCTTTGCGCCGGACGAGCCGCCGTTGCAGCGCCTCTCGGACGACGGCCGGTTCCGCCGCCGCAAATTCGAGCGTCACCCGAGCGACGATCGCGTCGCCCGCGAGCGTCGTATGGCGATAAAAATATTGAGGCGTCACCGGATGCGCCTCGGGGCGCGCGGGCGTTTGGACGAAGACCTCGCGCACGAACTCGCCGATCTCGCGGTCCGTGCCCGCGTTCATCCGCAGCGCCCCGCCGACGCTGCCGGGAATGCCGGCCAGCGCATCGATACCGGCGGCGCCGCGCGAAGCCGCTTGGGCGACCAAGGCCGGGAGCCCGGCCGATGCACCGGCCGTCGCGACGACGGTCGCGCCGTCGCGTTCGACATCGATCGCCGCGTACGTTCCGGCGAGCCGCAGCACGATGCCTCGAATGCCGCCGTCGCCGACGAGCAGATTCGAGCCGCTCCCGAGCACGAACCAGGGCAACTTCCGGGCGAACGCGAGGCGCATGATCGCCGCCATGTCCGCTTCGCGCGACACGGTGGCGAACGCGTCGGCCGGACCGCCGATCTTCCAGGATGTGTGCGGCGCGAGCGGCTCGTCGAAGCGAACGCCGTCGCCGAGAATTTCCACGAGCCGCGTGCGGTCTTCGCTCGCGAGCACCGAGGCGAGTGCCTCGTTAAAATCGGGGCGGCACGGCCCCCCGATGGCCCCCGAGCCCGCACTCGCGGGCTCGTTAAAATCGGGGCGGCACGGCCCCCCGATGGCCCCCGAGCCCGCACTCGCGGGCTC
>Ga0116227_10010507_pt1 | contig 16122 bp, 17 predicted proteins | sample S1TSphgellanicum_FD_89693 | JGI IMG/M metagenome (GOLD analysis project Ga0116227, IMG submission 89693) | Host-associated microbial communities from peat moss isolated from Minnesota, USA - S1T2_Fb - Sphagnum magellanicum MG | ecosystem: Host-associated > Plants > Peat moss > Unclassified... | reverse complement strand
GGATACCGCCTCATTTTGAACAACGTACTTTTCCCTGCCGCCAAAAAAAGGAAGCAAAAAACCTGATATCCTTTTCTCCAAAATCCCGGCTTCGTCAAGAATTTATCCCGCTTGATGTAAAATTGTTTACCATACTATAAGGTTTAGCTTGCTTAGTGCTGTAATTCATTTATCACTAAACAAAATAACCATGAAAAATCACATCGAATCGCATGATGACTTTGCTCCCGAAAAAAATAATGACGGTGTAGACCGCCGCGGCTTTTTAGAATGTATGGCCTGGGCCGGTACCGGCGTACTCTGGATGATGTCGGGCGGTATCATGAAATCATACGGCATGAGCCAGATGATAGACAGAACTACCGGCGGTCTTAAAAAAGGACTGGTAATGCCTAAATCTGATTTCAGCTTTGTGCAGATCAGCGATAGTCACATTGGTTTCACCAAGCCTGCAAACACGGATGTTTTAGGTACGCTTAACGCCACCATAGCTAAAATAAACGCTATGCCTACAACACCATCATTTGTATTGCACACTGGTGATTTAACACACCTGGCACAAGCCGAAGAGTTTGATACCCTTGACCAAGCTTTAAAATCGGTAAAAACCGAAAAGATATTTTATGTACCCGGCGAGCACGACGTTACCGATAATGGCAAGCTTTACCTTGAACGTTACGGAAAAGGCACCCTTGGGGATGGGTGGTATAGCTTCGACTCGCACGGTGTACATTTTATTGGCCTCACAAACGTAACCAATCACGTTGATGGCGGCTTAGGCTACATTGGAGCAGCGCAATTAAAATGGTTGGAGAACGATTTGAAACCATTATCAAGCAGTACGCCTATTGTTGTATTCGCACACATTCCACTTTGGGCAATCTATCCACAATGGGGTTGGGGAACCGAAGATAGCGCGCAGGCATTAGCTTTGTTAAAACGCTTTGGCTCGGTATCCGTATTAAACGGCCACATTCACCAAACCATCCAAAAAGTTGAAGGTAATATCACGTTCCACACAGCTAATTCAACAGCGTTCCCGCAACCAGCTCCGGGTACAGCACCAGGCCCAGGCCCAATGAAGGTACCTGCCGAAAAATTGCGTAGCGTATTAGGCTTAACCAGTGTAAACTATGTTGAGCACGATCATACTCTTGCCATTACCGATACCCCATTAATTCAGGCATAACGCCATTCTATACAAATAAAATGAAAAAGATAACCATATTATTACTGGTACTGCTTGTATCAAAAATCAGCTCAGCGCAGCTTAAGCCGGTTGAGCAAGGCTCAACGCTTACTTTCACTATCAAAAATCTGGGCTTTGGTGTTAACGGTTCGTTTAAGGGTTTTGAGGGTAACATTAATTTTGACCCTCAAAATGCCGAGAGCAGCAACTTTGATGTTACCATTAACTCAGCAACGGTAAACACCGATAACAACCTGCGCGATGAGCATTTGCGCAGCGACGGCTATTTTGATGTGAAAAACTACCCGCATATTCGCCTGGTATCTACCAAAGTTACAGGCAAAAACGGATCGTACACCTTTACCGGCCAGCTAACCATCAAAAACAAATCGCAAGCTGTCAGCTTCCCGTTTACGGCAACATCATCTGCCGATGGCTATCTGTTTAAAGGCTCGTTCAAAATCAAACGTAAAGATTTTGGGGTAGGAGGTACAAGTACCGTGTCCGACGAATTGGAAGTAAACTTAAACGTGATCGCAAAAAAATGAACCGTAAACTAATCATCATTGCAGGCTTGGCGGCCAGTGTAACCATTGCTTCGGCCGCCGCCACACGTGCGCCCGAACCACCACATTATACCAACCTGAAGGTATTACCTAAAAATATCAGTTCAAAAGAATTGCAAAGCATCATGGCCGATGATTTTGAAGATGCCCTGGGTGTAAGCTGTGGTTTTTGCCATGCCAGCAACAAAGATGGCCACGGCCTCGATTTTGCCAGCGATGCCAAACCCGAAAAGGAAATGACCCGCACCATGATGCGCATGACGCTGGGGATCAACAAAACCTATCTCAAAATTAAACATGCAAAGTTAGGCGATGCCATGCTGGTGGTATCATGTAATACCTGCCACAAAGGTCAAACGTTTCCTGATGGCGATCTTCCGAAATAATTGGATTTGATGCCCGATATTACCATTTTAGCTAACTGATTTACTCGTTTTGGATTATAAAAAGATAACATATCACCTCGGCTTTTGGCTCCTGGCCTATCTCTTCTGGATCTTCATCTTCCGGAATGGTACGCTGGTGTTCACGCATACCATTACCATTCAGTTTTGTTATCTGGCGTTTATCTCGGCTAATTACTATTTCAATGCCGCTTATACTATACCGCAGTTACTCAATAAGCAACAATATGTAAAGTTTGGCCTGTTTTTTATCATCGGTGTTATCCTCACAGCTATCATCCGGATCCCCGTATCTATGCTGGTGATTACCTATGTTTTTAAGGTTCCCGATCCGCATTTCGATTACCTTTCTATCTTTTATAATTCCTTCGTCAACATCTTTTTCTGGGTAGTTTGTATTTTATCCGCGCACATGGTTATCGAAAAGATCAGGTCGCAGATTTATATCGAACAAATAGAAAAGGAAAAGGCAACCAACGAACTCAACTTTTTACGGGCGCAGTTTAACCCGCATTTTCTGTTCAACTCTATCAATTCCATTTATGGGCACATTGATAAGTCAAATAAAGACGCCCGCGAAATGCTGCTCGTTTTCTCGGAAATGCTGCGTTATCAGCTTTACGAATGTAATGTGGAGCAGATTGAACTGGATAGCGAGATCAATTATATCCGCAATTACATAGCCATACAAAAGGGCAGGATAGATGAGCGCATCCTGGTTACGCTTTGCGCAGATGGTATTAGCGGACAAATTAATGTAGCGCCCTTGCTTTTCATCACATTTTTAGAGAACGCTTTTAAATACGTTGGCTTTAACGAGGACAGGGAAAACCGGATAGATGTTAGTCTGAAATACGAGAATGGCGATCTGCTTTTCAGGGTATATAACACCAAGGATGCCTTTATCGATCAATCCGACAGGGCATCGGGTTTAGGGATAGCCAACACCAAAAGACGATTGGAGATACTCTATCCGCACAGGCACCAGCTTGATATTGTGAACCAGCCCGATTATTACGAGATCAATTTAACCCTCACCGGCGTATGATTTTAAACTGCATCATTATTGACGACGAGCCCATTGCCCGTAAACTTTTACAGGAGTACATCGAAGAAACCGACTATTTAGAGTTGGTTGGCACGGCCGAAAATCCGCTCAAAGCAACCACTTTACTTAATGATCTGGATGTCGACCTGATCTTCCTCGATGTCAACATGCCTAAAATGAATGGTTTTCAGTTCCTGCGTTCTGCCACCAATTTACCTATGGTGATCATGACTACAGCTTATGGCCAATATGCGCTCGACGGCTTTGAGCTATCTGTAATTGATTACCTGGTTAAACCATTCTCACTCGAACGTTTTATCAAAGCCACACAAAAAGCGCTGGAATTAAAAACGCTCAAACAAAAAGGTAGTAACACTACGGATACTCTATCAGATCACTTCTATGTAAAATGCGATGGCAAAATTGAACGTGTTTTATATAGTGAACTCATTTACATAGAAGCGATGGCCAATTATATCACGCTTTATACCGATACTAAAAAGCTCATCGTTTACCTCACCATTAAAGGCATCCAGGAAAAGCTCCCTGCCGCTCAGTTTTTACAGGTTCACAAAAGCCACATCATCAATACTGATAAGATTATCAACATCGAAGGCAGCATGATCAACCTCGGTATAGCCCGCATCAACATCGGCAACAGCTTTTACGATGATGTGATGGATAAGCTGTTAAAAGGCCGCTTTTTTAAACGCTAATATTTAATCAGCCATAACACTTGATCCCGCCAGTTCGCCCTGCGGCAGTGTAACTTGCCGTGACTTGCCATTTATAACAATATTAACCACTGATTGACTTCGGGATGGATCGGATACCCAAAGCTGCTGCTTGCCTGCTGTTGTTTTATAGAGCAGTAGGCAGGATTTATCCGCTTGTATTTTTAAACCGGCGGTTTGTAATGATCCCGGCGCATAAAAAGCAACCATCACGGAACTGCCCGATTGTATGGCCTGTACCTTTGTCGTGTTGAATATTACCTTTGCGGGAAGGTTTTGTGCCAGTTTAGCCATGCTTTTAGCATCAGTTTCGGGTTTAACCACATAAGCATAAGTATTAAATTTGATTTGCGGTTCATAAAGCGTAAATACAGTGTTGCTAAGCACCTGTGTATCGGCGGCATTATCAATAGCATTCCAAGCTCCCGATTGCTTCTTAACCGTGGTTGTATGCTCATGCTTGTCCATAAAAAAGTACCCCGTATTGTTATGCCAAACCCATGGCAACGCTGAGCTATTTACTGGCGATTTTACAACCTTACCCGTGTAATAGCTTTGATCAATAGTGGTTACCAGGTTTTTTGTATTAGTACTTTCTATTCCGGCTCCTAAGCATATCATCATATCATTCACAAAAAAGTAACTTTTAAGGGCTTTAGTACCAAGTCTGTCATAAGTCATGGCACTTGCGCCAATTGTACCGTCACTTACCAGGCCCGTAAACTTGCCAAGGTTACTGGTTTTAAAAACCTCGCGGTCATATGGTTTAATGGTAGTATCACAAGTGGTTCCAGGCAACATGGTCCAGTTCCATAATGGTTGAATATCCTTATATTCCTTGCCGCTTTGTTGTATCAGGGTAACGCCATCGTTTAAAAAAGCGCCTTTCAGGTTTTCGCCGTTAATGCTTTCTACTTTGTTTACGCCGGGAGCATGCATTTTAACGCTCATCGCATAGTGGTTACCTTTCATCTGAACCATATAATCCACACGCCAAAAGGCTTTATTGCTGTTTAATGAACAGCCATCGCTCAAACCGTCCAGCGCGTATTTGCATGCATCGCCATTGTCGAACGATTTGAGCAGGTTAAAGTTATCCGCCAAAGTTTGTCCGCGTTTTACAGCGGCATTGGGGCGCAATTGCCTGCCTATGGCTGTAATATCCATTGCGCCTTTATACACGCTCCAGCGGATACCGTTTGAGCAGTAATCAAATATCATTTTCTGCTTATCAGCGTCAAAAGCAAAGCCGGTGTTAGCAGTAACCTTCATCCAAAAAAGCAAACTGTTAATAAAGTGGAAACCATAGTTACCAAACTGCAATTGCGGGCCATGCTGATGAAACGAATAATCAGGCTGGATCCCTTCGCTTATACCCACAGTTATTACCGATTGCATGTTTTTGATAGCTGTATTAAAAGCGACTTCATCGTGGTGGATCAAAGCAATACGACCTTCAGTATCATGTTGCCAGATCTTGTTTTGCCCCGTAGGTTTCTTTTGCTGAACACGCAGAACTAACTTAGTGTCCAGATAAGCAAGCTCGGCAGCACTGGCGTCTTTATCAAGCATCAATATAATACTCGAATACACATACGGAATATCGATCTGATTCTGCCACCAGTTGGTACAGATAAAATCGTTAGCTATCCAAAATTTGAGGGTGTTGTGTACAGCTTCAAGATATTTGGGATTGTTACTTTTATGGTACTCCCTTATCAAAAGCATCACCCTGTATAAATGCCAGGATGGTTTCCAGGAGCTCGGCATATCGGTATGATAGTTTAGGTCGGGCCAGCTGCCATCTGCCGATAGCTCGTCATAATAACCTTTGGCATCAGTGGTATATTTTATATCGTCGGTTAACCGGTAGCTTTGTTCGGTCGCATAAGCGGTGTCCGATAATAGCAAGCTCCTGGTCCGGTCAAATACCAGTCCCATATCCTTCGCCGGAATGTTTTGTGCAACACTCTTAAAGCCAAATAAAACAAGCAACAAAAATGAATAACAGATGTAGCGCATAGGTAAATAGGAGAAGGGCCGATGCCCGGGTTTACAGTACTAAAGTAAGCAGAAATCCCCAAACAAGGCTTAAGCTAAATAAGCCTCATATGATGTTGTTTTGGCAATAAACAAAACAACAGGGGGAATAAGGGGGATTTATGAAAACCCTGTTTTATTTTAGAGAGAGGGGGATAAAGTAAGAAATTTCAACATGCTACCATTCAATCCCTGTCTGCCTACAGGCAGGCTTCAATTATTAAGGGGGGGGATAAAGTAAGATTTTTCGCGCCGCTAAATTGCCTGCTATTGGTCTTGATTCCCTGCATCTTGATACTTCGCTCTCGTTCTATACAAGATACAAAAAAATCCGCGCATATAAAAATCTCACCTTCATTTTTATAGCTTTGTTACCATGCTCATTATTCAATTTACAGGCTTATCCGGTGGCGGTAAAACTACCATATCCATACAATTTAAGCAGATAATGGAGCAACAGGGGCATGCTGTAGAGATCATAGATGGGGATACTTACCGCAATACCTTATGTAAAGACCTTGGTTTTTCTAAAGCCGACAGGCAAGAGAATATTCGCCGCTTAGGCAAAGTAGCCGCGGAACTGGCTCCGCAAAAATCGGTAGTTATTATAGCTGCTATTAACCCTTACCAGCAAGTGCGCGATGAATTGAAAGTTCACTACGGTGTAAAAACCGTGTGGATTAACTGCGCTATTGATGAATTGCTTAAACGCGATACCAAAGGTTTATATAAGCGGGCACTGTTACCCAACGAGCATCCCGATAAAATTCACAACCTTACGGGGATAAACGATACTTACGAAGTACCATCCGATGCCGATCTCCAGATCAATACCCACCTCGAAACCCTGGAGCAATCCGTGGCTAAATTGATTGATTTTGTAAAGCAGCATTTGCCATAGCCAGCCTCTTTTTCTCTACAGCGTCATACAATTCAAAGGTATTGCTCAAAATGACAGGGATATCTTCCGGCTGTTCTTCTGTAAATACTTTGCCAGGATGTTTGGAATGATAACCACTTCGTTGCTGCATTTTATTGAGGTCTGCTTCACTTATCGTGATATTGCTAAATCGGGCTATCTGGTCAACAATGGGTATAATACCTTCGTTGTAATTGAGTAATAAACTTAATTCGTCCTTGTCTGCAATTTCGAGGTACATATTAAAGTAGCTTTCCATTACTTTTACCATATACTCATCAAGGCTCAATCCGGCTATTTCTTCAGTGGTAAAGCCAAACAATTCAGGTTCTATCAATCCGGGAACGGCCTGTATGCCACGCAGTTTGATATGCGAGTTCAATACCTCATCCGGACTACGGTACAATAAAATAAACGGAACATCAGGGTATAGCCTGCGTAATTGCTCGTAAAACAAAATATGCCAACTATCAGGTTTAATAAACAAATGCTTTTCTTTTCCGGTTTTAACCTGACCGTAATATTTTAACGATGCTTTAAACAACTCATCGATTCTTTCTTCACTATATTCATCACTCTTATAACGTAATCTCAATATATCATCCAAAAAAGGAACCTCAGCCAACGAGATAACCTCCTCACACATCCCCAAAAGTTGAGATACTAAAGTAGACCCGCATCGCGATACATGGAATATGATAGCGGTAGGGTTTACCTCCTTAAAGTCCTCAGCGCAATCAGCCATCCAGTTCAGGTCGCTTACCGATTTTATGCGCATTTTCAATCGTAATAAACTCTTGCACTTTAAAATGGTTTCGTCAAAAAAAGGTTCAGTAAAAGGCTCATCAAAAGTGTTGAGCCAATGGCATGTTGCCATATTATTATTATAAGTAAGCTTATAAGGTATCCAGCTTTTCAATGGGTATATATCAGGCTTCAATATTATCAGGTTTTAAGTTTTTTAGCTGCAATTCCAGGTTATCAGCCATTCTATTGGCGGTAGCCGTTTGCTGCATTCTTAAAGCTACTATCATTTGCAAGGTTTGCTCTACGTTAACCTGTTCATCAAATTCTGTTTTATAGGCATTGGTAAACACATCCTTCAGCCAATCATTAACCTTGCAATCAATAACCAGGTGCACACGGTCGGTACTGCCATAATTAGTCACACGATGGGGGAGATTGGCATTAATGTACCAACACTCACCGGGCAGCATGTTAACGCGTATATCGTTCACATAAAACTCAACGGAGTTATTAGTCACTATCGGGAAGTGTAATCGTGCCTCGCCTTTTTCAAAAGCCAGTTCAAAATCGCGGTGCTGTTTAATTACGGCACCTGCTTTTAAGTTAAGCAACCTAACCGTCATGGTTTCGCACTGCAAACTATCAATCAGTTTTTTGATCAGCGGAAATGCCCCCATGTTAGGCGTGTTGGCGTAAACGGCCTGCCCCAGTAATTCAGCATTAATGTTATCTGCATCTCCCCCTGGTGATCGTAGCGTTAAAACATCCCAGCCACCTTCATAACCATGTATATTGTAATGCGGGTGCCAGGCACCATCAGCCAAAGTGCCCACTTCGGTTAAAGCGGGCACATCAATGTTAAGTTTGGCAAAACCAATAGGCATATTTTATTTGTTTTCTGTCGATTTTAAAGCCGTATATAAACCAGCGCTCATACCTAAAAGTATTAAGTTGTTATTGGCTACAACAGGTATAACACCATCAATAATAGGCTGCAAGGTTAAGGTATTTATCGTTTTTATATTCTGTACCGATGTATAAATAAACCACAATCCAAATACAAGGTTAAATATAAAAGCCTGTAAACGGTGTATGCTGATGCCATTTTTGTCAGATAAGATGTCCAGCAAAAAATTAGCCCTTTTAATATCCTGCGCTCTGGGCGTTACTGGTGGGGTAACAACAACAACTGTAGTAGCAGGGGCAGGGTCGGTAGTTGGCGCAGCATCGCTTACGGGGGCTGTAGGGTCTGTAACCGGTGCAGTTGTGGCGGTTGTTGTGGCTACGGCAACCGCTGTATTTTGTGCCGTGGCGGCATTGGCATTCTCGTCATCGCTAATGTCAATCAAACTGGCGGTTACAGTAGTTATTGATCCTATGCCCAGCAATATCAAGCTGCTTTGGTTAAAATCGGGTATTTTACCGGTAGCTATAATTACCGATATAAAGGTAGTCAGTATAATAAATGTCCACCAAACTAATTGCCAGCGGCTAAAGCTATAAGGTTTTGGGTGCGATGTGCTGTTATTGCACAACACGTGAAACTTTTTCTGCAAATAAACAACCAGTAAAATTTGCAGTACCAGTACTAAATAATAAATAACTTCAGGTTTCATACTTGATTAAGGTTTAGGTAATAATTTTTTTTGTGATAACAGGTGTTATAAAATTAGATATTAAATATTCAAAAAAGAAACTCTTTTATGATATTTTTATTTTAACAAAGGGCCTTTTCACCCTACCATTGTTGTAACTAAATGTATATTATTACTGGTAATTTATTCAGGTCGATCTAATGATGAAACCAGTAGCATATGGAGTTTTAGACCCAGGGGCATAACTTTAGCAAGCTTTTTGTATTGATGTTGGTTGTGGTTTTGATTAATGATTTGGTTGTGAACATATAATTAAGACACCAATTTTTGTTGATATAATATCTTACTCAATATGCAAATTTATTAGGACTTGAATATTTTAGTATTTATATTTATCAGAATATTTTTGCGAGATAAAACAACGTTTTTTGTACTATCCCAATATTATGATATTAAACCTATCACAATTTAAAATGAAACACCTGTACCTGTCTTTAATACTAATCAGTACATCATTTGCTGCTCTTGCGCAAACGTCAAGTTTCAATACCAATGGCAGCAAGTCAAATGCAATAGTAACCGCTGTGCCGTTCTTAACCATCTCTCCCGATGCCCGCTCCGGTGGCTTGGGCGATGCCGGTGCCGCTACCACACCTGATGCCAGCTCTACTTACTGGAACCCCGCAAAGCTTGCTTTTATTGATGATCCTAAAAGTCTTTCGCTATCATACAGCCCATGGATGCGCCGCCTTTACAGCGATGTTAACCTGGCTTACCTAAGCTTTGTTAATCGTATAGATGATCGTAACACCATAGGTGCCTCACTACGTTATTTTAACTTAGGTAAAGTTGATAGTTATGATGATAACATCAATTCGTTAGGTACATTAAGGCCAAACGAGTTTTCACTGGATGTTTCTGCGGCCCGTAAATTTGGTAAAGAGCTTTCTTTGGGCATAACTGCCCGTTATATTCATTCAAGCTTAACACAAGGTGCAGCAGTAGGTGGGGTGCAATCACAGGCAGCAAACGCTTTTGCTGCCGATGTATCCTTATATTATACTGCAAATTCATTCTCTTTCGGTGCCGATATTTCAAACATTGGTACAAAAATGAGTTATAGTCAAGGTGGTCAGCAATACTTTTTGCCTACTAATTTAAGATTAGGCGTAGCTAAAAACGTTGAACTTGATGAACTGAACGATTTTACACTGGCTTTTGATGTGAACAAGCTATTAGTACCAACCCCGCCATTGCGTGATGGCTCAGGAAAGATCATTTCGGGTAGTGATGATAACAAATCAGTAGTAGCAGGCATATTTAGTTCTTTTGGTGATGCGCCGGGGGGCTTTAGCGAAGAAATGCAAGAGATCAGCTTTTCGCCCGCTTTTGAATATTGGTACAAAAAGCAATTTGCATTAAGGGCAGGTTTCTTTTACGAAAATCCAAACAAGGGCGATAGGCAATACATAACTTTTGGTGCCGGTTTCCGCTCTTCCGATTTTAAACTTGATCTGTCATACCTCGCATCAAACCAAACCAGCAGCCCATTGGCCGGCGTAGTGCGTTTTTCGGTAGGCTTTAATTTCGGATCAGTGAAAAACAGATAGTTTACATCAAGTCGATATAACCATTTCATCTGATCTAATAACTACCCAAGGTTTATGTATATACCTGTAGCATCGCTGCTAAACCATACCGAATTAACCCAGATTGATAATATATTAGCCGCCGGCGATTTTAAAAGCGGTAAGCTTACAGCAAGTGGTGCCGCCCGCGAGGTTAAAAACAACGAGCAATTATCCGGTAACGATAATAATGCAGCAGCCATTAATGCTATTATTGGCCAGGCATTAAATAGTAGCCCACTTTTTCGCGAAACTACCCAGATCAAATATATACTACCTTTCCTCATCAGCAGGTATTCAACAGGCATGGAGTACGGTTGGCATGTTGATAGCCCTTTAATGAATGGCGGCCAGGCTACCATTCGTGTTGATATGAGCATGACAATATTTTTAAACTCGCCCAACGATTACGAAGGCGGCGAACTGGAGATTGATACCGAAGGTGGCAGTCAACTCTTTAAAATGAATAAAGGCGATGCCATTATTTATCCAACCACAAGGCTGCACCGCGTTAGGCCGGTAACCAAAGGAGTGAGGCAGGTAGCCGTAAGCTGGATCCAGAGCTATATCAAAGATACCGCTCAGCGCGATCTGCTTTTTCAACTCAAATCTCTGCAAAGCGCTTTAGAGCAACAGCAACAAGGTTCGCAATTACATTTACTATCGCAACAGGTTCACAGTAACTTACTACGTATGTTTGCCGAAGCCTAATCTATTCACATTATAGTATTACAGCATGAAACATATTAATATAGGAGTCCTTATACCAAACTCCAGCATTTTCCCTGTCGGGAAATCTTTTGAAAAAGGTTTGAAAGCAGGGTTAGCAACCTGTGCCGGTCAAGGCGTTGAGGTTGAGCTAATAAATGAATTTGCAGGCCAAAGCGGTTCAAGGCTGCTTGGCGATATATTCGACCGTTTTTTTAATTATCATGAGGCTGATATCGTAACAGGGATCATCTCGAGCCGCACAGCCGAAGATATGGCCCCCAAATTTAAAGACAAGCAAAAAACACTTATCATTAACAACGTTGGCGGCCAAATCCCAAACATCAATAAATTAAACGAATACGTTTTTATAAACTCCACGCATATGTGGCGACATGCCTGGTCGTTAGGGAATTATGGTGTAAAAATTATAGGTAAAAGGGGGATGTATGTAGGTTCGGTTTATGACGCCGGCTATGCTTTTTCGCAAATGTTTGGTATGGGTATGACTACAGCCGACTCGCAAAACGAATGGTCATTCGCCGTAGGCCCTATGCCCGAGCCAGGCAAACTTACCGATATGGAAACCATATTGCCCAATATTGAAGCCTATAAACCCGATTTTATTTTTGCAAATTTTTGTGGTACCGAAACACCTTTGTTTTTAAATGAGTTTATAAAAAGAGGATTGCACAAGGATATCAAAGTATTAGGCTTGCCCTATTTAACCAGTCCGTTTTATGGTTTAGATGCTGATTTGTCCATAACCTCAACTCAACCCTATTTAAACCAGGCTGATATTACTGCCGATCAGGTATTTTACCGGCTTGGCCTGCAAACCGGCGAAATGATAGCCGCCGCTGCACCCTATGCTTCTGATGGCGCCGAACTACAACAAAGATTAGCCGACCTGAAGAAATGTATGACCGTTACACCATCGGGCGAGTTAAGCGCTTATGGTTTTGACGACCAGGTTATGTTAACCGAAAACAATGTTGTTGATAACGGTACCCGGTTAGATATTAAATCGATTGGTTTTTATGAAACCTACAAGCCCGAAACAGCCGCACTGCGGGCTATGTTTGATGAAATGGTTTTTGGCTGGATAAATCCCTACCTCTGTATCTGATGAAAACCCTGGTACTATGTAATTCCGATTGGTTGGCTTTGCCGGCTATTAATCAGCTTCATCAACAAGGGATGCTGGCTGGTATTGCTGTCACTACAAAATCGGCAGCGGTATTAATACCTGCATTAATGCAGATTGGCATTGCCGAAACCAAGATTTTTAAACTCGAAAAACAAAACTTTGAGCAGGAATTACGAACTATAATCAATACCTGCCAACCGCAAATAGCCATGGTATTCACCTTTCCGTGGAAGATACCGGCATCATTACTGCAATTACCTCTAAAAGGTTTTCTTAACTTTCACTTTGGTGTACTGCCGCAATATAAAGGTACCGACCCTGTTTTCTGGCAATTGAAAAATGGCGAAAAAAATGGTGGCATCAGTGTTCATATCATGACCGAGGATATTGACGAAGGACCTTTACTTTTTGTACAGCAAATGCCCATCATCCCCGGCGAAACTTATGGTATCCATTGCCAGCGCTTAGGTGCTTTGGCAGCGCAAATACTTCAAAAAGCAAAGCAAGCTGCTGATTCAACAACCTTAATTGACAACGCTGGCCAAGGCGAATTTTACAGGGCTCCAACTTTACCCGAGCTTACTATCAATTGGCAAATTCAAACTGCTGCAGAAATAGAAAACCTCATCAACGCTGCTAATCCAAGATACGGCGGGGCGGCAACTACCATCCGCCAAACCCGAATGCAGATCCTGGAAGTTTCCATGGCCGATCTGGCTTCGGCAGTCGCGGTGCCCCCCGGCACCATAGTTTATGCCGACGCACTATATGGTTTGGTAGTTAGTTGCATCAACGGTGAGCATTTAAAGATCAACATTGTCCGCCTTCCCGAAGGGTATATTTCCGGCAGTAAGTTATTTAACATGGGCTTTAGGGTGGGTGAGGCTTTTATCTAATCGCACATAGTATCTGTGTTGGAGTAGGCAACAATAACTACTGATGATATTTGTTATATTATCAGTTATTAATTGTTAACTTATTAATTTTATCCCTGCTTTTTTATTAATATTTATTATGCATAATTTAATGATTAAAAAAGGGTTAAAACGCCCTTTTTTAATCATTAAAGTAAATAAATATATGGTATTATATTTCGTTTTGTGTTTGATATTACTTAGGTTTATATGATAAAAAAATAAATTATTAAACCTTAAACAAATCACATTATGGAAGGAACCATTGGAGAAATCCGATTATTTGCCGGGACTTTCGCACCCCGGGGTTGGGCCATCTGCACGGGCCAGTCTATGTCAATACAAGCCTATACAGCATTGTTTTCTATTTTAGGAACTAACTATGGCGGCGATGGGCGAAGCACCTTTTTTTTACCTAATTTTTCAGGCCGTACTGCCATTGGCGCGGGACAATCACCTGGCACATCAGATTATGTAGTAGGTGAAGAGGGAGGAACCCCCTCGGTTACACTTCTTATAACCGAATTGCCAGTACATAACCATGCTGCAGTATTGGGTACATCTACACCTGGTTCGGCTACAGTATCTGTTTCAATATCCAGTTCAGCAGATACCTCAACTGCTGCAGGTAATTACCTTGGTATGAGTTCAGATGGTACCTATTTTGCGCCAGGCACAGCTCCAACAATAGCCATGGCATCGCAAGAACTAAGCTTTACTTCTGTTACAGGTGGTTCACAAATTACAGGTTTTACTATTGCTACCAATGGTAGTTCAGGGCCGCACAATAACATGCAACCGTACTTAGTATTAAACTACCTGATTTGTATAAGCGGTGATTTTCCGGTGCGCAATTAACTTAATTTTTCACGATTTAAATTTATTCAAGATATCATGGAAGGATATATAGGAGAAATAAGAGGATTTGCTGCCGATTTCGCCCCTAAAGGTTGGGCTTATTGTAATGGCAATACACTTAATATTAGTACAAACCAGGCATTATTTTCAATTTTAGGTACTTACTATGGGGGAAATGGTTCAACCACTTTTCAATTACCCAATTTAAATGGTACAATAGCAGTAGGTACCGGAACTTATGATAGCCAAAGTTTTAATTTAGGACAGGTAGGGGGAGAAGAAAATCATACGCTTACTCTCGGCGAAATACCTACGCACAATCATGGATTAAGCATAGTAGCAGGTACCAGCGGCACAATTACCTGTACCTTAAACGGAAGTACAGCTGCAGCTACATTAACTGATGGCACTGGTGCTTTATATGGATCAGATGACGGTAGCTCACCAAGCCTTTACGCTGCAGCGGCATCATCACCTAATCTGGTTAATTTGGCAACTGATTCAGTAAGTATAACTGCTATCACACCAGGTACACCAACAGTTAGCTTATCTAATTCAGGTGCCAGTCAGGGCCACAGCAATATGCAGCCGGTTCAAAGTATTCATTATATAATTTGCCTTTATGGGATTTACCCATCAAGAAATTAATTCAATCATTATCAAATTTTTAATATTAAAAATATGGAAGGAACTTTAGGAGAGATTCGCATGTTTGGTGGAACATTTGCCCCACGGGGTTGGATGTATTGTGCAGGTCAACAGATGTCTATCAGTAATTATGAAGCCTTATATGCACTTATCGGTACCACATATGGTGGTGATGGAGTTAGTAATTTTAATTTACCCACTCTTGGTGGTCGTGTAATTATAGGCACTGGCCAAAAGCCAGGTACATCTAATTATCCATTAGGTATAATAACCGGTACAGAAAACGTTACTGTATTAGCATCTCAAATGCCCGTACATACCCACACTGTAAGTAATATTACAACAAGCGCTGTAACGGACATTACCGCAACACCGGTATTAAAGGCGGCCGATACTACAGGCAGCGGCACACCAAGTGGTGGTTATTTCGGCTCGGATGGTAGTGCTACTATTTTCTCAACAACAACTGATTCTGTTCAATTATCAACTAATTCTGTTACTGTAAACGCTGTTAGCGGCCCAGTGCCAACTGTTGGCATCGGCGGCGCCGGCGGATCGCAAGCACATAATAATTTACAACCATACACAAGTGTATATTATATTATATGTGTATTAGGGGTATTCCCGATGAGAAATTAAGAAAGTTTTAAACTAATTTGACAACAACAAAACCCGGTTACTTTAGTAATCGGGTTTTGTTGTTTATAACCATTATGTATTATTGACTTATTGAAGTAGGAGAGAAGATAGTGTGCGGGTGCTAATTAAATTTAAACCGGAGTGACTTGTCAGGCTTAACTATTAGCCAGCTTTTGATGTTATCCTCAATAAAACTTATTGCCAGTTCTAATCGGCATCAAAACAAAAAGAGCCGCTCAATTTGAGCGGCTCTTTTTATGTACTAAGTTTATTTGTTAATACAATTTAACAATCGATAATCGTGTTGTTCCGTCAATGCTTGTAGTACCTGCCTG
>Ga0116227_10010505_pt1 | contig 16123 bp, 12 predicted proteins | sample S1TSphgellanicum_FD_89693 | JGI IMG/M metagenome (GOLD analysis project Ga0116227, IMG submission 89693) | Host-associated microbial communities from peat moss isolated from Minnesota, USA - S1T2_Fb - Sphagnum magellanicum MG | ecosystem: Host-associated > Plants > Peat moss > Unclassified... | reverse complement strand
TTTTTTTTGTATTTTGTTTTTTATTTTTTTTTTGTTTTTTGTTTTTGTGTGGGGTTTGTGGGTGGGGGGGGGGGGGGGGGTGGGTGGGTGGTGGGGGGGGTGGGGGGGGGGGGGGGGATCCATAGATTGATTTGGAGTATACTGCATTTGGAGGCAGGCATTTGGGGAGTTGGATTTTGGAGAGACTGAGGAAGTTGAGTGAAGAGAAGAACAAAAATAAGAAAGAAAGATGCCGACAATGAGTAGCAGATTGTCAACAAGAGTGCTGGAGACTAACACCCCTGTCATGGTTGAGGTATCTATTCTCCTCTTCTGTTCTGCTGATTGCTGTTTTCTGTTGTTGTTGGAGTAATGTTTGATCATGGTGTAGAAACTCAAACTCCCATGAAATGGAAATGGAGCTCAGTCTTCCTTCTTTTCTATTTGGGACTTGCAAAAGAATTCCTCCCTCCCTAGAATCAATTGGCACAAAAGGTCTGGTGGTACGGGATGTGGGTATGTTTCCAGACTTCATCATCATCATCATCAGCTTGATGCCAATTTGATCATGGGGATATCTGCTGCAAGGATTGGCTGGCTGGCTGGCTGGCTGGCTGGCTTCCCTGTCATATTCCTCTCTTCTTGTTGCTTGTATCCTTTTGTCTATGATCATCCTCTGGTGACCTAACTTCCACATCCTGATTGTCATCAGCCAACAACCTAAGACACCCAATCCTGAGCGAGTTTTCTTGTACCCCCAACATCACAAGGACACCCAATTCCAAGCAAGTTTTCATGAACCCAAAATCACAAGGCTGAAATTGAAATCCTCTTAAACCAAGGAGATAGCTCTCCTAACCCCTTCCTCCCTGGTTGGCATTCAAATCTTTGTACCACCACCACTGTGTTGTGAACTCCATTTTCTGGACATAACCTCAATGAAGCACACACACCAGTACCATGGCTAAATTGACTCCTATTGGGAGAACCAAACACTAGTACTGGTCCTCCTCCTCTGTTCAGATGTATGTTTTCATTGAGACTTGAACCAAGGTTTACTTGATAATCAATCAATTTGCAGGAGAAAGGTCTCAAATTAGGTACCAACCAGTAGGGACCCATTCATTCATGTGCTCAAAACATGAGCAGAAAATATAAAAGAGTGATGAGAAGGTGGTGGAAAAAACATTGAATTCAAAGGTGTGCAAAGATTTTTGTGTGTCTGTTTTATTGACAATAGACAAGGAAGCATCACCAAGTGATGAAATTCTCTCATTTCTGATTCCATTTGAGTAGGACATATCTGTTGATAATTTTTATGTTCACGTTGGTGTCACTTTGCAGATGCAAGATTTGCTGCGAGGAAGAACGAATGTGCTTTCATTGGGTCAGGTGCAGTACCTGAGATCTTATGCCCAAGTTCTCCTATAAAAGAAACCTTTCAAAAGAACTCATTTTTGGAGTCTGTCGGTCCCTGTTCTCCTTTTGGGTTTCTTTTGCTTGTTTGAGGCTTCAAGGGATGCTGATACACTGCAAATGGGGAGGGAAGACAGGGAATAGTGCACTGGCAACCTCCCGAAGAAGCACTAGAAAAAGTGAGGGGCTTAATAGATGAGCCTGCAACAAGTAACTACGGTGCTGATGAAGGCCTACCCGAGCTTCGTGCTGCTCTACTAGAAAAGGCATATGTTATAGAGAAACACTGATCCTTGGGTGAAACTCTGCAAATGGTCATTTCTTGTTATGACTTTGTGTGTTCCCCTAACTAGTAATAAGTCAGGCTTTTTCAGCAGACAGTTAAATTTTTGCTGAATTTGATGATGGCTCAGCTGAGACTTAATCTGTGGACCCTCCTTGTTTGACAGCTAAAGCATGAGAACAAGCTTATGAATTCCGCAGTGATGGTCACTGCCGGTGCCAACCAGGTTAGGCCAGAAATGAGCTGGAAACCTCTTCACTCTCTTCCTACCTGCGTTACTGATGGGCTGGCTATTTTCTTCTGATTCCTGTGTGGATGGATATTGCAGGCATATGTAAACCTGGTCCTTGCACTGTGTGACCCAGGAGATTCAGTGGTTATGTTTGTGCCCTACTATTTCAATGCATACATGGCCTTCCAAATGACAGGCATCACAGATATAATCCTTGGCCACAGCAATCCTGATACTATTCATCCAGATGCAGGTTCTCCCTTCCCTTTCCAATGATGCCAAGATGCATAGTGTCAATTTTGTTATAGGCTATGGGATTGATTGTTGACTTTTGACCTGCTGGTATTGCAAAATGTTGAAATGCCTCTAGACAAAGACTGCAGTTTTGGCTCGCAACAACAATACACCATGCACAGTCCTTTGCTTTGTGTCCCCTGTTGTATATTGTTAATTTTTTTGGGGTGTGTTGGGTTTGTTTGGAATTGGGCAACACACTACTCAGATTGGCTGGAAAAGGCGCTGAAAGTGACGGATGGAAAACCTGCCCCAAAGGTGGTAACTGTTGTAAATCCTGGCAACCCAACAGGGACTTATGTCCCTGAGCCACTTCTGCAGGTAATGCTTTTCCAAGGGGAAAAGAAAACGGGATGATGATTTTATTGTAGTTGTCTTTGAAGTCTGATTTGTTGCTGGACTTGACAAATGACATGCTCAATTTTGATAGTGGGAGTGTGATGCCAGTGCACTCACTGACTGCAATTTTTGTGCTGTTGGGTGACCAAATCAGAGAATATCCAAATTGTGTCGAAATGCTGGATCATGGCTAATCGTGGATAATACTTATGAGTATGTGATCATCATCCCCCTTCAGCCTTGTCACAATGATCATGCCCACTGTTGCAGGGTTTAGGGTTTTGTAGGGGCTATATGCCTCTGTCACAAAGGATTTGCATCAATGATTTTCTTCCTTATTGATAGGATCTTTGATGGTGCAAGAGATTTCCCAAGCATTGAGCTGGTATTTGAATATTGGAACCTAGTTTTTCATTAAAGCTAACTCACTTGTTGTCATGCCCAGATACTTCATGTATGATAATCATAAGCATGTTTGTGTGGAAGGAGATCACGTGATTAATATTTTCTCATTCTCTAAAGCCTATGGCATGATGGGATGGAGGATTGGCTATGTAAGTCCTGTTCACCAACCCCTCTTTCTGACACAGAAGGTAATGATATAAGGGTTTAGGATTTAGGTGGTATTAGTACACTATCTCAGCTAAGTTGCTGTAGACTTGTGTGATCTGATCTGCTGTTTAGGAGCTGGAAATGTCATTTCAGGAATAGATGCTGTAGCTAGAACTAATTGCTCATGTTTGGGCTTGAACCTTCAAAGGGTTGTAACTTTGAGTGGGTCTGTTATGTAACACTGCTAGCTACTTGCAAAGTGGAACTGACTGGCCATAAGATCTGAAATTCATCCCTCTCTGGCTTGTCTTCTGTGCAGATTGCATATCCATCATCTGTTCATGGCTTTGGCGCACAATTACTCAAAGTGCAAGACAATATTGCCATTTGTGCATCAATAATTGGCCAAAAGTTGGCTATAGCAGCGCTACAAGTAGGTCGAGACTGGGTATTTGAGAGGGTGAAGAAATTAGGAGATAATCGTGCGCTGGTTATTGATGCCCTGTTGCCTCTCGGAGAGGAAGCTGTGAAGGGAGGCGAAGGAGCAATGTATTTTTGGGCAAGGCTACCCGAAGCATTTTCTGATGATGTGGCAGTTGTTCATTGGCTTGTCAAGCGGCACCGCATCACTGTCATACCTGGCACTGCCAGTGGATGCCCCGGGTTTCTTCGTGTGTCCTATGGAGGTCTCACTTTCACAAATTGTCAGGCCGCAGCTGCACGACTTAAAGTGGGACTGCAAGAGCTTGTAAGTAAAGGTATGGTAGCCTGATTCATGAAGCAACTCCTTTCTGTCGAACACCCATCAACCCATTTAGCTGCTAAAACCCAAGATTCAACTCCTTTGTCATAAATTATTGGAGTTTTCAATCAGAAAATTCCACATTCAATTTCTTATTGACTTATAATAAAAGGACTAATACAAAAAAGAGAACCAACTTCTTTTATGTGCTTGTTCAAGTTGCTAGAAGCAGACTGATTTGAATGTAAATTTAGCTGAGACTGACCTCAACCTTCCAGATCCCACTTTTTTCAAAAAAAGTTCAGAAGAAATCATTGAGATCCTATGCAAATCCTTATTTCATGCTAAGTTCTTCTACTTTTCATTTTGTCACATGTGAAATTATATTTGCAAACTTTTTGTAAAAAGATGGCAAGCATTTTAAAGCTTAGTGATTTCATGGTTGTAATTCAACGATCCAAGTGTTAAGCACAAGAACAAAACACAATTTGGAGAAGATTATATGAACTTGACAAATACACAACTGAATAATGAACAAGAATTAAGGGACTTTGTTATTTAAACAAAACATTGTGCAAATTAAGCATGAAATGAGTTAAGAATACAAAGTAACAACTTGCATTGGCAAGATTGAAGGGTGATGTCATCAAACATCTTTTCATATGATTCAATGAAACTTTCTAAAATATTATATCAACTTTTTAGAAAATTCCAACAACTAAGAATTCCATTGGTTTTTATTATATAACCTTTTAAATATTTTTGTAAACTATGTTTTTGACAAGCTTCTATTAACTCTTTTTTTTTAATTTCTTTTAATTATATCTTCTAAAAGCTTCTATTAATTATTAGTTTTATGTTATGTTTTTAAGAAACTTCTAATCATATTTTTCAAGGATTTTTTTAGAAACTTCTGAAACCTTTAGACATATTCTTCAAGAATCTTTTTGGAAACTTTTAAAATTTTCAAAACATATTCTTAATGGATTTTTTTTTTGGAATTTTTTAATTTTCCCTTATTGTTTATAATATATGACACCAAGTCAATTGCCTTTCACAAAACAAAATAGTTTTGCCATGAAGTTTCTTGAAAATTTATGGAATTTTTACAACTTAACACATTAACGTCATATAATTTTCACTTTGTTGCCTATAACATCAACAAATAAACATTTTGATTCAACTTATCATTATTGCATGTGGAACACCATTTGCTTAAACTACTTAAAAACCTACCTAGAAGCCCCTTTTGTTGAAAAGACTAATGTTGGTTAGGTATCATAATTTTTTGATACTTCCCAAGTCCGGTTTTCACAAAATAACTTACAAAAGGTTTTCATTTTCATTTTTTAATTGAAAAAAATCATCATTCATCAATTTTTATAAAAAAATTGAATTGGTTCTCACAATGTCAATTTTCATAAATTGAGAACATCTAATTATCATTTGACAATTCTCACAAACATGTAAACCTCCCTTTCATAGGCATGTAGGCATGTAAGCCACTTAAGCATGGAGGTCATGAGTAACCATGAAAGCATGAATAAGGTCTCAAAAGAAGATATTAAACCTTGGTTACAAGTCAAGTACTTGTTCAACCCATTACAATTTCAAATTGTGACATATTATGTCAATACAAAGTTATAATAAACATGAATTTATTTCAAATATTTTTACATATGATGTCCTACAAACTTATATATGCCTAGGGGGTTTACACATTTACAATGCTAACTAAGGAGGGCCTAAACACTACATGTTTAGGCACATCAACTTCCTAAAGTCGCATTTATCAATGACTTAAATGTAACATGTCCAATCTAGCAAATGTAAGGTTGTTTCAAACCACATGCTAGTTGGAATGACATATATTGATCATAATACACACCCATATTGTCCTTTCTTACCATTAACCTAGGTGGAAAATGGTGACAAACACTTTTGAAAAAATTCATGTGGCCAATGATAAGGTTTGGCATGCACCCAAAAGGCCCAAAGGTTTTGGTTTTGGGGAAGCAAGGGGGGAATTATTTTTTGGTTCTCTCTTCCAAAAAGAAGGGGAACATACAATTGATTACTTCAATGATTTCACTTAGGTGAAGGCAACCACCTTCACCAAAGTTAATGCCACTTCATTTTCTTTTTGTAAGAGGTGAAAATCTTGCAAACTTTTCATTGAAATGAAGGCAACCATTTCATTATAATGAATGCCATTTCATTTGGTTATTTTGGGAAAGGTGGAAGGATCCAAACACTTCACTAAAGTGATCATCACTTCTCTAAATTTCAAGTAAAAAAACGTGTTTACTACAATTTCAATTTTGGGCCTTTAATCTCATTTTCTTTGTCATTCTTCTTCATAATAGGTGAGGAGGGTGCAGGGGGTGTTGGAATGAATACTTGTATATGGGGGAGTTTTTAAATTTTGAATTTTTTTTTTGTGATGGGCCAATCAAAGAGGTTTGTTACAATAAATAAATATAAACATGATAGGCACCCCCAACTAATAAATATGGAACATAATATACTATCATAATTTGAATATTATACACACGAACATTACATGATATCATTACAAAAACATGATTTTTTTCACTAATAACATTATGACCGAAATGATTTTTAAATCAAATCAAAGTTTGTTTGAAGTCATTAACTATTTTCAATTTAATTATGATCAAAACTATGTATGTTTGATTTGACTTTTTAAAAACTAGTTATTTAAACAAATCATACGTTATGTTACATATTGGTGTATGTGGCATTCATGTGGAGTTGTTCAACTTGATTAATGTGATTAAAATTAGTTATTTAGATCAATGTTTTGTATTATGGAAAAAATTTGCCAAAATGTGAATAAAACAAGCCTAGTAAAATCCCTTTATTAAAAATTTGAAATTTTTTGTCATTTTTTCACCTAAATTTGACGTTGATGACTAGTGGAGGATGCCATCAGTGCAATGCATGGCTTGGATCCATCACCACCTACATCAAAGGTCACCATTGTCATGTTGTCACATTTTGTAAAATAACAATTCATTGTCACTATCTCCCATTTCTTTCCATCAATTTGTACCATCTTTGTAACAGCGGGTTGGGATAGGCACCATTGCCATCACATAATGACATTGAAATGAACTTTGTTGCCATACATGTTGTTTATTGTCAATGTTTCACCACCTTTTCCTCTTAACTATTATGTATTGAAGTTCATTTGGTATTATGTTTCTAACTTGTAACTTGTAACATGTTGTTCGAAGTTCAAGATTTTTTAAGTGTCATTGATTTTCTAGGTGGTTATTCCTTGTGTTCAATGCTCGAGCATTCAATTTACAAAATGGACATTGTGGCATGTGCATAGGAAATCAATAATTAATGCGTTGATGGTGGTAGCAACAAATGATCGTTGTGAGTTGTGTAAACAATTGGAGTTTGGAAATCAAAAGCTAACTTTTTAGCCCTAAAACAATGTAACACTACAACAAAAGAACCATGTTTAAAGTAGGTTATGTCTCCATTGCATGCATTGTGCATTGTCATTTATTTTTCATTTCAAGGGTTTAATGTTTTGAGGATTCTATTGTTGGTGAGGACTGAAGATTTTATAAAGTTGAAATAATTTTTCTATTTTCAATTTTTTATTTGTGCACAAAACAGACTTATGCAAAATGCCTCATTTAAAACCTTGAAATTTTAAGTATTAGTTTTTTTTTATTAAAAAAATTGCCTTTGCCAAATGTGTAGTTCAATTCTACAACTAGTTTTGCATCATCAAATTCACCAAACTTTGATTTATTTACGAGGTTTGCATCTGGTTCTAAATCATGAGGTTTGTTGAATGTTGTTTACATTTCAAGGTCATTGATTTGATCAACAACAGGTAGTGACCATGAATTGTAGTAATGGGTTAAAAACATTAATGCATCAACCTTGGGTGCTCCTAATTCTGCTAGCCCCCTTAATTCAAAGTCAAAACTTGGTTCTTCAAGTTCTTTAGGCAAAGAGAAGGCCAATGGTGCATCGAATTCTATCATTTAAGGTTCATTTTTGGAAAACCACCAAAGAAGGGAAAGAAAAAACAAATATTAAAAGGGTGTTCAAAGATGAATGGGCTCCCCAATTTCTTTGGGTTGAACATGTGGTGGATCTTGCAAGGAATACATGGTGTACTACAAGGTTGTTTCCTTGGTTGAAGGTAAGGAAAAACTTCTCAACCTTAAATTGGATGGTTTATAAAAACATGCAAGAAAGAGGAAAGTTTTAGTTCTTCGTCCAAAAGTTTTGGCGGGTGATTACTATATAAGCAGTGATAATTAACATGAAAGGAATGAAAGGGTTCATGTTAGTTAGGGTCCAAATTCTTTTGCAGAGTTAGTGGTTCATGGAAGGAAGGTTGAAAAGAAAAAAAAAGTTTGTGTAATTTGTGGTAATTAACTTCCATATGTCGAAACATGGTAGACCCATGACTAAGTTTGAGCACATGAAAGGTTTGTTTGATTCCCTAAAAATACACCATACATCCAAGAAATAGTGGACAAACTCAAGTGGTTGGGAAATGGCAACTGCCATGCATAATGTCATTTTGAAATGAATCGTATTATTAATCCAACATGCTAGATTCATTTCAATCATTTGTGATGAAGTGCAGACAACTTTGGACAACTAATCCTAGATTTCTATCCACATTTATGTTATTGATAATTGGCTTAGGCTACAAATTTTTCTAAATCTTGAAAGAATTGTTGATGGATGCACATATAACAACCTCACTATTATAATCATATATTATTTTACTATTTTTGGTGGGATGTCATAAATTGACCTTGTTAACAAATTAGTGTGTTTTGAGGTTAATGGTGGGATAGTTTTCCAAGATTTAAAAATCGATGTGACTATCTAAATGATTGACAAGCATTGCATTTTATTGTTTAAAAATTCATTGTATGGCACATAAGTGTAACCTTATTATCCAGACTTTATCAACCTTAAGCCTTGTTGCGAAGATCGAAGATTATTTGCTTATATGTACACCTATTACAGCAAAGGCACTTGGAGCGCACCAAATTAGCTAAGGTAATTGATTCAAGGGGTTTGAAAATTTTGAGAAACATCTAAACAAGGTGGATTTCAATGTCGACCCCTTCTAAATGAGTGTTATGTAAGTATAAGTCTCTCGTGATGAAGATGTCAATGATCTTGCTATTAATCTAGTTGCTACCATTAATTATGAACTTTTATGTGATGTGGAAACAACGATGGGACTAACATGTGTGTTACCAAGTTGGAGGCAGTGCAAAGCTTGATCAAACTTGTTCAAAATATAGAGTGCTTCATTTGTGATGTTGTGGTAAAGGTGAAACTTATTCAAGTTGATATCTACAACTTTTATGTGGACCTTGAGTGACATTTATCACATGACTAGTTCCAAAGTTTTGTGGATTTGGTGGGGCTAAATTCTAAGGCACTATTAATAGTATGGTACCTTAAGCTGACCACACAAATGGACTATGTTGGCTTTTGTTTCAAGGATAAATTTTACATGTTGCACAAAATTGACAAGTGCACTGGAATTGTGTCAATGGTCACGAAGGAAGATTGAACAGTTGTATGTTAGGATGTTACAAATCAATGCACTTTTCTTACAAAAGGTTTGATAATTGAACTTGATAGACGATTTCTAGTTCAAAAGCTCATGAATGCCACCAACATTATTTACCTTCAATATTGGGTACAACTAAAAGTTAACTTGACGTTCTTCGATAATCTACAAATTTTAAAATCACACTATTGTTATCAAAAGATGATTCAACCAATTGGTAAATCACATGCGCCCTTACTAAATCATGTTTTACTTGAGCAATAGTCCAATTTTTTTGTGACCATAATGTAATCCAATAATGAAATTACAATCCAACCATTTGAATGTGGAAGAGGTTTGTGTCACATATGTCAATGCCATGAGGTTCATTCATTTGAATGTTCATCCATGACTTGTAATGAACTTGTATTTAACTATTAGTTTAGTTTCAATTCACTCATAATTAGTTTTTAATTAAGTTTTAGTTCATTCTTAGTTCATTTATAATTGACTTTTAGTTAAGTCCTAGTTCACTTTCAATTCATTTCCAATTCACTTTTAGTTCACTACAGTTAATTTTTAGTTCACTTCTAGTTAATTATTAGTTAACTTTCAGTTCAATCTTAGTTAAGTTTAAGTTCGCTTTTAATTGATTTTTAGTTCACTTTTAGTTGAGTTTTAATTCATTCATAATTCACACATGGGCCACATGTAGATTGAACTTCCTTGAACTAGGTGCCCATTGGGTATAAATAAAAATAAAATTCTTCATTACTTTTCATATGTTCAAAACTAGTTTTGGGTACGTTTTCTTGTCATAACATTAATCTATTCCTTCTTTGTAATAAAATATTGTTAGATTCTTATTTTGCACATGTAGTGTGTTCTCATTTTTCTTATTTCATGATCTAAATTTGGAATTAAACCTGCCTTTGTTTTCATTTGGGTTAAGAAATCATGTAATTTGGTTGTTTTTAATGCCATTTTGAAATTATTTTTTGGAGTATTTCAAACTTGTTGAACTTGCAATTATTATTGTTTTTAAGGACTGTTGAAAATGAACACACATTTTTAATTCATTTTCATGAAGTCCAAGTTGAGGAAATGTTTAACAACTAATATGGATTTGGTTGCTAGGATGTATGTTCAAGACTTTTTGACTTTGCAAGCATTTCCATTCCATGCTACAAACACAAATTGAATTGAAGTAAAATCTTAGTATGGGTTGGAGTTATAAAATTTTGAAACAATTCTATGAAAAGTCAACCTACACAATGTCTTCATGAATATTATTTCTAGCATTTAAACAAGTTCATAAGTCCTAAATCTATCTATTATCCTATTTAATAATGAATTTAAATAGGGATGTTAATACTAATGTTTTTTATTTTGCAAGTTCGCCTTCCATTACAATGGGACAAAGATTTTTTCTGAATTAAGGTTCAACTCCTTTGGAAAGCACTATGTTTTTTATTAGGTGCTTTTTGAATGAATGTTTTTGGATTGAGTAGATATGGGGTGTATAGAATGGCAACATTCTCAAAAACAACCTTCAAACCCATACATGCACAATAAAAGGGCTCAAATAACAATGACATGTCCAAATTTTAACATTAAGCATCTTGTTGTAGGTGAATGACATGCTCCAAATTACCATGTGAATCATCTTTAAGAATCTCTATAGCTATGAATGTACACAAAACCCTTCCACTTTTCATGTAACTTTTGTGTGTGATTGTCATGTAAAAACTTAAGAAATGCAGTTAGTGAAATTTTGATGTTGAAAAGTTTGGTGGACAAGTTGAAATGCAACCCAAAAAGTGTCTAGTCTCTAGTGCAATGCAAGTTATATGAGATTGCCTTTTACCTTGTTTTTTTTTTGGAAAGAGTCTTCACAAAAAAAAATTATATTTGGACTATGCCACTCTAATTTTAAATTGTGTCATGTCATTGTTGTCTAAGCCTTTTCATTGTGCATGTATGGCTCCCTTACACCTTGTTAGATTCCTACAAAGATGTTTGGCTAGCTCAAGTGACATAGAATTATGAATTTCTTTTTAGGGATCACTCAAGATTACTTTGTAAAACCATTTCAAGCAAGTAAACCTTGATTTAGCCTTTTAAAAAACTTTTAGTCCTCATGGATGCATTGACATAGTTGAATTCACATCATTTGGTCACTTGGAAATTAATTTTTATTTTGGGATTGGTCATTGGTGTAGTTTCTAAAATGTTAGGTTGTTACTATAATCCCTTTCTTAAATCCTTTCCTACATATATGGGGTGTACATTGTTCAATGTTATGATGATTTATTTCAATGGCCATATACATGGTGTCATTGGTTTCTAAAGTTCCTAAAGATTTTGTGGTAATTGGTATTTTCCATATTTGTAGTTCATTGTTTTTTAACCATTGCATCACAAAGTTCATGATGGGCCACGATTTGGCAATAATAGTTGTGTGAATTTTTTTTTTCATGGGTTCATATGGAATAGACACACATATCATTTATCTACTTGTATTTTTTGAACATCGACTTCAAGCGCATTGTTTAGACATGACTGTCATATGCATATTTGTATCATTTAAACATGAATGATGTATGTCTATTTGTGTTGTTTACATAAGAAAGTCATGCACACAATTTCCATGTTTAAACAATATGAAATAATAAATTTCACATAGATTGGAATGAAGCTAGGAAACATGTAAATTTGTGGCATGTGGACATTGTAGGTTCGAGCAACCATGTTTTTATTAATTTCTTGATGAATTGTGAAATTCAAGAGTTATCATTTATGCATAGTGCTATTGCCAAATTGTTCCCCAATACAATGAAAGTTCACCAAATTGTTAAAGGCTCATGCTTCCCCCACAATAAAATGAAAGTTCACCAAATTGTTAAAGGCCCATGCTTCCCTCACAATACAATGAAAGTTCACCAAATTGTTAAAGGCTCATGCTTCCCTCACAACCTTGCATTTTCCCCTAACAAATCCATGTCACCACATAGTTTAAACATTAAATTAAAGTTATTGCCATCATTATACAAGAAAAAAAGATACAACCATATGAACAATATTTGCACTTGGTTCTTGCCACTTCAATCCACCCAACCTAAAAGATAAGGGCCAATTAAGCAACAATGAAAAATGGAAAAAAATCATTGATCTAGATATGATTTATTACGATTATAATGTTATTATTTATGATGTGGAAATATAATAATAATAATAATAATAATAATATTTAGTTTTTAAAAATTGAAATATAACAAAATGACATGTGAGAAAATGAAAGAGCAATTTTTTTTAATTGTAAATTTATTACAATTAAAAACATAAATAATGTACATGTGAAACTTGTATTGATGTTTTTCAATTTGAGATTAAAATAATTAAATATATAAAATTAAATACACGTGAATTTTAATTATATAATTTAAAAAATGAATTTCATTTCCTTATGAGATCTTTTAAAATAAATAAAATTATTATTAAAGATTTTATACTTGAAATTTTGTGCAAATAAAAATATAAAATTAATGTAATGTTCAAACATTTGGATGTTTAAAGATTAAAGAACTCGATTAATTATTATTAAAGATATTTGAAACTAAGTTGATACATTTTACATTTTGAAATTTAAAAAGTTAAAAGTTTAATGTATTTATGAAACTAAAAATGAATTAAATCAAATAATGATATTAAAGATGTACACATGTAATCAATTTCATTATGGAATTATCTAATTATGTAATAAAAGAATGATGTGCAATATTAAAAGATGTGTGTGTTTACATATTTTGCAATAACAACTTTTGGCACCAATTGAGGTTGTGACTGGATGATAAAGGCCTTGATGCTAAGGAGGTGAAGGTTCAAAGATCACATTGGACATGTCATGATCATGACATCATCACCATAATGTGTTGTGGGTTCAACAAACTATCAATAGTTAATTAACTTTTGTTTGGGCATTGGAATCATGGGTCCAATGTGATTGTGTTTTGGATTCATCCATAATTTAATCCCCAAAAGTTGAAAATAATTAAAGATATTATTATTATTATGATTAAAATCACTATTGCTAGATCAACTAATAGTTTCAATCATTTTTTACATTTAGGACAATCATTGTTAATTATTTTAGTTGAACAAATTTATTTGTATTTTTGTTTAAAATAACTAGTTTGTTTTGAATAAGGATATTTTTGTTCACTATTTGTTACAACTTCAATTTTAGTCATATAAACCAATATAGAAACCCTATTGTGTAATATTTTATAGGTACCACATATGCCACATGCAGATGGTAGTATTTAATATGACTAAAATGGGAAATGTACCTAGTCATGTCAAACATACCTAGTTCGGGGGTCGGGAGATAGATTTAAAGAAAAACCCCTTATGGACAATTTGGACAAATAGTTTTATCACATTAATCATTGTAATAATAATGCTAGATGTAAAATACATTTGTTTTGCAATAGTGACACTATTTCATTGTAGATTTATTTTATAGATTTTTGGTCATAAAAAAAATGACCTTTTATGAAGTTCATATCATTTTGAAAAAAAATAAAATGTTAAATTTGTGCACACATGTACAAAATAATGATCTCTAGGTGGGCTTGAACATACCCTACCATGTGATCAAATTTGCTAGACAATAATTAAAGATTCAAATGTTGAAGGTTTTCAAATTTTCCAAGGGCAAATGTTGAAAGTGCAAAAACTTCCAAAATAACATTGCTTAATTTGTTGAAAATTCATGTGAAAACAAGAATTGTTGTATCCATACATGTTTTGAACTAAGAACACACAAAACTTATAATCATATGCAATTTCAAAAAAAATAAAAAAAGTGATTTGACAAATATTATATATACATAAATATATATACACATGAAATTCCAAAAACTACAATCTTGAAATAACACAAAGCTTCAAGGCACAACATACATGGCCATTAATCCTACAATTTCATCTTAGTTGAAAAACACCTTTAAGTCTTGGTCTTCAATTTTTTTTTTTGACAAGCCATTGGTCATCACCAAAAACTTAAAATTATTTCAATTCAACATTTGGTTGTCAAATCAACCATAAGCTAAGGTAAATGAAACAAAACTACTTGGAATGCATGGATTGTAATTACATATTCACCCCCATATAACTCAATTTTTTTAATAAAGGCATTAGATTTTATGGGATTGTGTTTTTCACCCCCTTTTTTTTTTCCATTCCACCTTGCTTTGACCCATCTACATAATTGAGTAAAGGAGGTGGGGAGGTGTTCAAGTATCTTTTCAAACCAAACCAACTCCACAAGCCTAGATGGATTCATAAAATTCACCATAACCCAGATCCGTAAAGGGGGCATTATTCCTCTTGTAGTCTATTTTATAGCTTCCCATTGAAGTGGCATCGAGATTGAATTTTCCTTACATTCCCAAAAGTGAGAATCTTGAAATTGCCAAGGTTTGAGTCTTGTCATTTGAAATGTCATGTTTAAAAAAGAAAAAAAGAGTAGGACAATTTAAAGTTTTATTTTATAGCCCTAATTTATTTTTTTCCAAATTTGTACCAACATTTTCATTTGAACATCATTTGATCTTCAAACAACGTTTTGAATGAATGAGAATCAAATTTCCTCAAATAATTATTATTCTTCAAATGACCATAGCTTTTAATCATTAAATTTGTTTTGACAATGTGAACTGACCACATTATAGCTCACATTGAATCCTTTTCAAGGATCCAAAAATCACTTGATTCATACAATGTTTGATCCTTTAAACCTTGCCCTAAAAGATCTTAAGAATTTATAAGAATTTCAACTCTCCAAGTGGAACTGCACTTGGAAATTCTAAGAGTTTTTCCCTTTCACTCACCTTGAAGTGTGTTTAACCCATGTTGTGCCTTGACTTCTTTCTTAGCACATTCCCTTTGTTTTGCCTCAACTTTTGTTGTGAGCCCAAGGTTAGAGTTGTGACACGGAGCTTGAGTGTGAGGTGTAAAACTTGGGTGAAAAATTGGGTCGCCCTAGACGCGTTTCATTGGATTTCATGCTAGATGTGATTAGGTTATAGTGACTCATATAACCCTTCCTAGCCTTTCCACTTCACTAAGGACCAAATGGAGACATGTGGGGACCTTGAATACCTTATGCTACTTGGGGGATAAGTGCACAAGGGTAGTGGACTTAGAATTTTTTAAAAATTGGGGCATGGGAAAAATATATGTATTTTTTTGGTATTCTCTTCAAGTCCCCAATGTATTCCCAAGTTTCCACATATTAGAATTAAAAGTACATTATTGTAATGAATGGAACCACAAAGTTTATCTCAACAGATGTGTCATGAACAAAGTCCTATGAAAACCCCCAAACAAAAGCCCTATTTCATTAATTTTAGTGTTGTGCACAACAATTAATTGGACCATGATTGATAACAAAAGTGTTGCCCACAAGCCTAGAAATCAAAAGGATGCTCTTCTTATTACCTATACTACACAATCATCAGCTCTTGAGTCTCTTTAGGCATTTGGAAAGTTAAGATTCGCCCCCTTAATCTCTTTGGTAGATGTGCATTTTTATCTTGCACATAATTATTTATCTCCTTTTTCTTTTTTGGGGGGGGGGACGGGGGGGGGGCCCTTTCCTTTTTTTATGTTTTATGTTTTTTTTTTCGTCTTATTGTTGTCTCG
>Ga0116227_10010504_pt1 | contig 16125 bp, 10 predicted proteins | sample S1TSphgellanicum_FD_89693 | JGI IMG/M metagenome (GOLD analysis project Ga0116227, IMG submission 89693) | Host-associated microbial communities from peat moss isolated from Minnesota, USA - S1T2_Fb - Sphagnum magellanicum MG | ecosystem: Host-associated > Plants > Peat moss > Unclassified... | reverse complement strand
CCTTAAATATTTGTTGACTTTTCACATGCAAAAGACTTACCATAACACAACCCATTCACCCACCGAAAATCTTTGTTAATTTCCCACATGTCAAAAACTTATCATAACAAATGATTTACCAACTAAAAATATTAGTCTTCAAAAATCTTAACACCATATTCCGAAAACATTTTAACTTTAAAGAAATGGGAAAATTATTATTGTAATACCTAGGCCAATTCGACATCAATTAAATTACTTATAAAATTTTCAAATTAAAAAAAAATACTCAATATTTACCTCAAAAGTTTAAAAAACCTTAGCTGCCATTTGTTGAACATTCATTAAACGTAGCCATATTCATTGAAGGTTTAAGAAAACCTAGTTGGATGTTCTAAGTGAAGTTAGATATCATGGCAATGTCAATGGCAATGGTGGCTATAATCATAATACAATTTCTTTAGATGGTATTGTAACACATGAGGCACCTTTTTGTGCTAGAGGTGGTGGTGGCAGTGACATTTGGAGGAATTTGTAGCAATAGCAACAATTGAAGCAAGAACTCTTGTGGGGTTAGCCTGAATTTGAAAGATCTACATTTCGTGAAAGACTCTACAACTAAATCCTCCATCTCCATTCTTTTGATGATCAACTTGTAAGAATCTCTTGTTGGGTTGTGTTTATGGAAAAATGTTCAACATTTGTAGAAACTAAATTCTTTCATTTGTTTATATTTCACAATGAACAACAACAACACTTGAGTAAAGTTTTGAATTTGTGGTTATTCTTATATTAATTCCTACCCATGTGTTAGATCCCTCTCGTTCTCACTGTCCCAATATGTCACAATACGTCACAAGAAGATTAAAAAAATAAATAAAATGATTCCCTAGGGGATTTCTTAAACCAACCACTTTTGTGGAATATTGGTTGGCCGAATAGAGAGTCCTTTTAGGAAACTATAATTCACTTAAGTGGTTTGCTATTTATTTACTCCCAACGAGAATTTCAGTGCCTCTTTTCTTCCCTTTGTCACCCACATAACTTCAACCCAACTTCAATTGTTTACAACACTGTCACAATCTAAGGCATTTAAGCTAAATACACCATCTTTATAACTCCATCTTGTAGCAACTTTGTTACAACAAACTGAAATTCAAGAAACCCAAAACAACATTTATTTTACAACCTATTAACCAAACAACACCATATAAATTTCACACACACGCATGAACCTTTACTTCTTTACAAAATATGATCAACAGAACACGACTTTCACCACCCAACCACGAGCGTCGAGGCACCCTACTTTATAGTGCTTCTTCCTAACCTTTCTAGCCAAGCCAAAAAGAACTTCCCTCTTCTAGGCTACCTTTCTTTTCTTTTCCACGCTCTTCCCATGCATGTTCCATTGTGGCTAAACTTTTATGTGCTTGCCACATCCTAGGTAAATTTACAAATGCCACCTCTTGCTTCAAAATTTCATTGACCATTTTTCTTTACATTCATCCATCATCCCCACCATCATTTGGTCCCTATCACCATGGGGGAAGTGCAAATGTGGCATGGAGAAGATTAGGTACATGTCTCTTGGGTTTTTATTTGGACACAATCTAAAGTTGCTTATGTATATAATGTCTCCTGATTTCTAGCTAAGATTGAACACCATGTGTCTTACTTGCTTCTATCTTTGCAACATCATTTATTGCACAATCCTTTTCATCGTTGTGTGTTGTTTTCTAGTGATGTTATATGGGATATGAAATTCTTGGAAAGTTATAGTCATCCATAAGGAAGGAATAGGCTGGTGGTTTACATCCTCAATGCTAACGGTTGCCATCAAATATTTGGGCTTTCTAGCATGCTATAATTGTTTATCAAAAACACAAATCTTGGTTATCTCCATGCAAAAGTAGGCATCAGTACTGGACTTAATTAGCAGGTAGCAAATTTCAAAAGCTTTTGCCAAGTTTTTAACTCCTTGATCAACTTTATCATCAGTTGCTACATGAGCTAGATATGGGTTGTTACATCATGTAGAGTTGAACAATAATAATCTACATCTCGTCATCATTAAGCTAGAGGCATGCCAAATTATGAAACAATTACACCTCTTGACACCCATTTTTAGAGCAATCCAAGATGGCCACCTTTGGATTTGCATGCATTACATGGATTTGGGGGACCGTAGTAGCTTTTGTTTTAAAAAAAACAAAGTGAAAAACTCACATTGCTTTTTGTACACAAAAATGCAACATTATAAATTTTGTTATTAACTAATCTTGCTGCATCCTAATTATGTTTGTCTTTAGGGTGCAAAAAAACCTCTTCTTTTAGGTAGCTCAAACTTGTGAGCTTGAATCTATAAACACATTTCTTCACACAATGATGTGGATGATGTCAATCCTTCATTGCAAGTTCTCAGATCTAATATTGGGGCAGGGGGGCAGATTCTTTGGCATCTATAAGTGGCAAAGGATCAATGAGGCCATGTTTGCCATCTTCCTTAGTTAGAGGCCTAGGAAGGATAGGTGAAGGAGGTGGATGAGGGTTTTCATTGCTACCACCACATTGGGGTCACAACTAATGGTACTGCTCCAACCACTTTTGGTGCAAGTCCTAGATTATCATTGTGGTTAGGATTTGGTCCATGCCAAGGTCCTCCTCCTCCTAGTTCACAACATGTGCAGTTGTTTGTTTCATGGATCACATTTGAATTGTATTTTTTTTAATATGATGCAACTTTCTAAGACTAATGCATGGGGGGTGGGAAGAGTGCCTAGGATTCCGAATCCTCTTGAGTATGATGTCCACAAGCTCCCAAGCCTTTTTCTAGTGAAGGAAAACCTTTAGTGATGGTTTCATTTATAATTGGGAACTTGTTTGCTCATTTGTTTTCTTTTGGTGGGATTATGCCAAGATTGCATGGCACACATCAGGAAACATTGGTGTGATAAACATGGGGATGGGCTAATGTTGCCGCCACATTACATGATACGGGGTGGTCCCCTTGTTGATGTTGTCGGAATTTCTTGGGCTGGCCAACTAGATGTTTTTGCACTATGCACTCAATATTTCTCTCTTACGCAACTTTTTCCAATAATTCCACTTCATGCTCTAAAACATTTTGGTGTTCATAACTCATGATGGGCTTGAATAGCCCTATTAATGTAAACCAAACTACCATAATCTTGAACATAGAAAACTCTTGAGCTAAAGTATGTTAAACAAAAAATAAGCTAACAATTTTTATCATTCACATGCTCTTTAATAGATACACACTAAGCTTTTAAATGCAAATTTTATTTGATGCAAACTAGTAACTTTACAAAATAGATAGGTAACAAGATTATTCTACAAACGATCTCTTTCCATTCTTTGTCTAATATTTTCACTCACACCCAATTAGAATAAGAGCAAAGTGCCTTCAATGCAAACTCTTTATTGTAAATTCCTTCATCAAGAAAAAGGATCAAGAATGCTCCCAAGTAAAAGAGTTCTTGAACAACCAATCTCGAATCCTAAAAATATGCCATGAACCCTAAACCAACAAATCTATAACACAAAAATTAAAATATCAAAACATAATAATCAAACAAAAAAAAACCTTAAAAAATGATTAAACTCAATTAATTTTCAATATGATTTAAAAATCAAAATTTTTGTCAAAAATAAAAATAACTAAAACAAAGGTGTCGAATTAAAAATTTAAAAATTAATTAAATTTTCAACAAAGGACTATCGAATTGGCGAAGGTACTACAATAACATTTGTTCTTTGGGCCTATCCTAGCATGGAACATGTGAGGAACCATAAGGGTACCACCCTGGCTCTCATTGGCCCAATGATTCGGTAACCCATTGGAATTTGGATGAAATTTTCACTCTGAATGGATGAGAAGAGGGCATCTGGATTCTCATCAGGGATAGTTATGTCCAGTAATAGGCTCAAGCTCGCTTGCAGACTACCAGTACACTCTTGCTGGTTACCTAGTCCAGGACCGGTTACTAGGCAAGGAGGACTCTCTGAAAAACAGAGATGAAAATTGTGGTGCCAAGATGTAGTTGCACTTCTCGTTAAAGATGAGCCTTTCATAATCATTTAATTCATCCATAATCCAAAGCGTCGACGATCTCATGTCGACAATTCATGGGGAGAGAGAGAAACATATTTTCTATTTCATCCTATCAAAGTAGAGTTGAGTGGATGGGAAGATCCCTAACGACCAATGAGGAGTCCCGCTGAGCCACACCCTTATCCTTTCTCGCACTTTCTTCATCCGCCTCGCTGACGAAGACCAATGCGCGCTTCATTCTTACGTACCACTCTGCTGACGCTTCCAGTCTTGTGTGTGGGGGAGGGGGTGATCGTCACTCGATGCTCAAAGCTTAAAAGAATTTATGAGTTTTTGTATCAAATCGCTGCTTCCTTGCCAATTTTTTTCATGAGAATTTTTTCAGGGATTTTACTGGCTTAGATTGGTTTGATCCAGTCGATTCAAGCTCGAATACAACGTGCAGTTTTAGTTGGTTTTTTCTTTTTGTGTTTTTTTTTTTTTGGTGGTGGGAGGTGGGAGGTGGGAGGATTATCGCAAGATGAGCTCTTTGGAGACTATTCTGCACTTTTGCAGTTCGGGAGGTACCTTGAGGTTCGTTCAACCGCCTTTTCTTTCCTCGTATGTTTTTTTTGTCGTGAGCTGATAGGGATGTTATTGAAACAATAAGATTTCTTTTGAAGACTGAAGGAAGTTGAGGTTTTCTTGTGCTTGTCTTCCTTTTCTTTGGGCGGCTTGATAGTTCTAAATCTATCCCCATGAATCCTAGATTTGTGAATGCAGGCGTAGATCTTCTTCTCTTACAGAAGATTCTAAGTTTCTAATCTTCTCCTACTAGGAGCTATCTTGCATATGCTGAATGACTTGTGGGAAGTTACAAGAAGTTGATTGTCCCTGCTGAGATCCCCACTCGGAATAAGTAGTTGGATTCTTAAGAGTCTTCTGGAATATATGATGTCATCGAGCTCTTTGAATCACTCGAGAACTGACAAATCTCCTCCCCCGTGTTTGTGGTCTTTTGATTCTCAACTCTTCTTACCAAGATCAACCTATCTGATCTTGAAGATTTAGAATGAAAGTCAGAGGGACTCAAAGTTTTTTACAGGGTTGTGTAAGTCCCTTTGTTTCAGGGTTTCCAATTCTTGCTTGTTTTTCTCTTTCTCTTTGTTTTTGTGGTCCTCTTTCTTCTTGGGTCTTCTGTCTTCTGTTTAAGGTTTTGTTGAGCTAGCCATCATCATGGTTGAATTTTCCCATAATTGCCCACCTTGTGACGGAAAGGGGGATTGGTGATGTCATGGTAGGTGGTCAATGGCATACACATTGCTTTTGAACATATTCATGCATATGACTGCTGCTGTCATTGGAATCACTCCTCAGTTTTGGTTGTGGTCTGGTTTCTCTTTTCTTTAGGGGTTGTGTTTCGTACTTTTTAGGCTTGCTGATCAGGTGCTATTATTTTGTTGGATTTTATCTCTTTGTAACCTTATTATTGGAGCAGCTCTCTCTCTTTTTCAGGTTTCCTTACATGACAACTATTGAGAAATTCTCATTACTTAGGAAGATATGTTCTTGTCTGAATCTTTCTGCTGCTTCTGTATGTGTGAAAACTCAGGATATAGACTTCTGTATAATGCTTTGCCTCAAATCATGAACTCATTGTCATGTACTTATAGATACCCACCATTGGGCTTCTCTTTAGGATTGTGCTTCTTTTTTTCATGCTTGCTGATTGGTTGCTGTTATGTTGGTAGCTCTGAAATATCCATAAGCTTATTATCAGGCATCTCTCAATTCTTTAGGGTTGACTTTAGGTGGTAAGTATATGAAATTCTCATTAGTTATGATGATATTTTATTGTCTGAGTCTTCTGTTGTTTGCCAAAATGCAACATAAACTCAGGACACAGATTTTTGCATAATGGTTTGTCTGAACTCTTGAGCTGATAAGTGCATACTTTTTCTACACCCACTGTTGAAAGCTGATAAAGTCAGTGGGCTGTAGAGGCAGTTCATCACGGCTAGTCATGAATGAAGGTGATGGTCTGACATTTTGTGAGTGGCTCTCACAAGGTTATGACTGCACCTGTTGTCATGTTGCATTCCAAATGTTGTTGTGATGGAGATTTCTTTGCAGTACATAGATATGCATACTTGTCCTTTCAGTTAGTTTGAGGTAATTAGAAGGTAGTCAAAACAATCTGCCTTCTAGATCAAAGACAGGTAATATATACTACAACATATAGCAAGCCCAGTGCAGACTGATTCCAAAGTGACTGTTCTCTGATCACTGCTCTTCCCATATCTACACTATGTAGTTCTCCACCAATGTCTCATGTGTGTGTTGTGATGAACAGGAGAAGGGAAGCAGGATGCTCGTTAGGTGAACTTCATCACAAGAAATCAAGTCAACACAATGCTTTGCACCAACATAGCTGGTTGTATTGCAGATGAAAGATGAACAGAATGATATGCCAATAATACCTCCATAAGGTACCTTCCTATCTACTCTTCCCAAATTCTTTGTACAGTTACCTGTTTAAGCCAAACCCAGAGATTGAATCTCTGTGTAATGTATGTGTAAACTAAACTTGGTCATTGGTCTTGCATGCCCATACTTTAATGTAAGTGGACTGAAGTTGTACTGTCCAATTCACTGTATGTACAGTGAGCTGCTTGACTGGGTGCAGTCATTCAGATGTTCTAACGGTTCAGAGCCTCTGAAGTTGTGTTAAAGCTGAACCAATAAATTTCGACGAGTTTTTGATAAATATTTGCTAAACATCAAGGGAGGATAGGAAGCATTGAAGCACTACCCCTGTCCATACTCCTTTTCGCACTCACCTTGAATCTGAAGAATCTTGAATGTATAATGCACCAGTGTGCTTCATGAATTTTCTTCCTGTCCATACTGCTGTTCATATTCCTCTTGAGTTTGAAGGAGCTTGAATGTCTCTGGCAATGGTATCAGAGTACCATGTCGAGTGCAGCATTCACAGGCTCTTGGACATACTTTCCCAGGCAATAGTTCTTGGGGCCACTTCTTCTCAATCTCATCCATTGCATGATGAATTGCTTCTTTTGCTTTTTCTGTTGCACTCTGAAATCCAGCACAGCCCAGCATCTATGATCAGTGACATATCCTACTGTCTAGAAACAGTTTCTCATGCATGTTCTACCACTAGCATCCTGGAATCCTCTATGCTTTCAGCCAATAGGAGTGGGCAAGGTTATCCAAAGTGGATGTCAAGGTCTCTTTGGAAAGGGACCGAAACGCGAACTGCCAGGAGCTGAGGAAGTCAGTGGGGATTTGATTGTAGTTGGTCAGTATCATACACATTGCTCTTGAAGGTCTCTGAATATGAGGGACTCTGGCTGTTCAAACTATTTCCTGAATTTTGTTCTTGTTCTCTCTGTTCCTGAGAATTGGGTTTCCTGTTTTTCATGTTTGCTTACATGTTGTCAGATCTGAAATCTCTTCAACCTCTCATCAGTTCATCTCTCAATTCTGTTCTGGTTGACTTAGATTGTAAGAATGAGAGAAGTTCTTAGTAGTTGTGTAGGGGAAACCAATGCCATTTTTGGATAGACTGCCCATCCATCAAATCCATTTCAAAATTGTCTTTCTAGGTGACTGATCATCAGTTCGGAAAGGTCACAGATGTGTGGTCATACCTTAGCTGCTTCAACAAGTGGACCCCAGCATTCAACACGATTGTATTCCTCAACATTAGAGTGGAAGTACACCCATACGAGGGCATTGTCCAAGTCTGTCACAAACAATAGATATTAGAATCCTTTTATTTTGCTTGCCATCACTTCAGTTTGAAGTTATTTGAGTGACTACAGTTGAGGACTGGGCAAGTAACCACCTTTATTCTTTAATGGCTTAAAGATTGGAGTTCAAAAAATATGCTGAATTCAATACAATTCACACATCAAACTAGCCAGAATTGAGACCAACATTTATGTTCACAAAGTAGAATTGCACGTTTTGATGATGGGCAATAAATACATGGCTATGCATATTACCAGGGTATTCTTTTAGAAGGGCCTCATCACCATGCCTGAATGCTTCCAGTACCTGCAAGAGAATTGACCAAGTTATTAAGAAAAATGATATATATTTTTTTATCACCTAAAAATGGAAACAGGTTGGAACATTTAGCAGAGATCAGAGATAATGTGCAGCAGGGAAAAACTTTGCTTGAGATGAAGGGACTGTACCACAGGAAGCTCTTTGCGGAATATGTAAAAGCGGAGGTTGGCAATGATGTTGTGCAGGAAGTTGCCTCCACTTATGTGACAGTGAACATGGAGGGACATCTTTCCTTGGACCCTCTTCCATTCTGCCAGTACTTCATCTCTTTGCAACTTGCTGTACCAACCCTTGAGCTGCAACATTTCCAGATGGCACTTTCAATATTCAAAAGTTACATCTGGAAAGCCACTATCATCTGAAAACAAAGGGGATTCTGTCACTGTAAAAGAGATAGATGAAGGTAAAAGCTGCTAAAAGAAGCAGGCTCTCTGACTGAATTTGAGTGCGGGGCAACAAATTTATGAAAGCTGATGGTTGGGATTTTCAAACCTGTGCTTTGTTGATCTCCCTTGAAACAGCAAGTGTAATTTTGGATGTTATATCACTGTGGGTCAGTGTGTAGATTCGGGGAAGGCGGTCAGGATGCTCCTTGTTGGATCCAAGAAAAAGCACACTCAGTTTGGAAGCTTCAAATATAGCCGGCCCAAACAGTCGAGCTGTCTGCAGCAGATCAAGGAGTTGAAACAACAAGTGAAAAAAAACTCAACAAAGCAAACAGAGAATCTCCTTTAAACAAACAAGACTTTGGGTGAGTAATACAAAACCTTTTCTGTGTGAGGAACTTGGAAGGTGGGAGATTGCATGCTAGAAACAATTGACAAAAGTCTCAAGCAAGAAGTTACATTCTGAATTTTTCTATTGCCTCGGTGAGGTGCAGAATTTTAGCCATTTCAAAGGCCTTGGCTTTCACACAGCAAAGGGAGTTTCTTCAGTACATGTCTCTGACTAGCCATCTCAGAAAGTCAATTTCGATAAACACGACTGGCTTACCACGACAGGCAGCGGCGACGATGGTGATCCAGACACAAGATTTGAAGCTTTGCGTGACCTCCTTGTTTTGCTAGAGAGGCTGTCTCGGCTTGTCTGATCCCAGAATTCGGATACCAGTGTGTTATTTCTTTGTTTTGCGCACACCGACGCCTGACTGCAGAGTTCTGCAACCTCTGCCCTCAAGTGAGAAGCCGAAGCCAAGGAGACTGAAACAGGGGAGCTGCTGCAACTCTTGTTCGCCTCCTTTTGTCTGAGAGCAATTAGAGCTTTTCCACTTCCTGTCAGAGGTTGCGACAGGCTGCTGCGGCAAGCACTTGAAGATGCCATTTATTATGAACTTTTTCAGTCCGCGTCCGTGTCCTCAGTTGGACACAATCCAGCGCTGGATTTGTACCTGTTGTTCTCGTGTCTCTGTAAATCGCACCTTCCTTATTTCTGTTTTTTCTTTCTCAGTCTATTGTCACACCGTTTTTACCCTATAAAACTCAAGCTGCTGAACCAAGATCTCGTCCTCCGCCACTAAAAGAAGCTAGCAGTTCCAAATTCCTGCGGTCCTGAACATTCATTGTCAACTGAAGCACAGAAGAATTTGTTTTCTCCCTGGTAATCACATCACAGTATGGGAGGAAGTCTGTGTGTGTGTGTGTCTCTCTCTCTCCGAGTGTTTCTCAGTCTCTTTCTCTCGCTCTTCCTTGCTTTTTGGCTTTTAAGAAATACGGTGGCGTCTTGTTATGAAAGTGTTGAAAGCAAGGAAACGGTACAAGAAAGCTCAAGAGTAAGGAAGCAGCAACAGAAAGGGAACTCTCTTTGTGCAGATGAAAATGGCGGTGAAAAACAAAAGGAAAATAATTATAGAGTGATGCAGACAACAACAGCAAAAAAAAGAAGGAAAAGTGATGAGAAAGAAACAAAGAGACTGAAAGAGAGAGAGAGACGACACGACACGACACGACACGAGAGGTGGCAAGTGCAGTTGCGTGCTGCAGGAGTCAACCTACATGGCTCATTCCTAACTGCCCATTCTTCTCCTTTCTCCGCCACTTTCTCCCATTCCGATGCCCAACCCTAATTTCATGCCCAATTCCATGCCTAATTTTGTGCTCACTTATTATTTCACCCAATAATAACAACTTACTCCCTACTAACTAGCACACCACTCAACTTCATTTTCATTTTTCAACTTCATTTTAATTTTTTTTCAACTTCAGTTTCATTTTTTGATTTCCAATTTTTGCATAAGACACACGTGAGGCACTACCTCTTCAGTTTCAGTCATACTTGGTAGGCAGACTTGGCAACACCAAAGTTGTCAAAAGACTGGCTTTGAGGAGATGGATGGATGGGATAGGAAAGGATGGAAATATTTTACAAATTGAACTTTTTCTTTCTGTTTGTGAAAAGTGGGTTTTATCTAAAACCAGTATTTTGGTGGATGATTGATGATTGTGGTTAGAAGAGTACATCTACGGAGTCGAATGACTAATCGGTAACCCTTCCAAAGTGTTTGATGATGTAGAATCTGCGCTCATTAGTTAGTACCCAAACATGGAGCATACAAAGTGCCACTTGAACATTGAAAATCTTTTGAAAAACTTTTAAGTAATGTCAAGAATTTTCATCTCTAGACTTAAAAAAACAAGTTTGCCAACAAGTTAGCATTATTCTTCTTATTGTTGTGAGTGACGGCGTCTCACTTTGGGAACTCTTCAATTTTGACAGAGACCCAATCCTTTGAAATTTTGACAGGGTCTGAATCCCTAATATTGCACAACAACAACAACCCTTCCCTTGCATGTGTATTGTATTTTGCACATGTTTCTTGCCATCTTCACAGAGTTGTTTTTGTTAAGACGGGGTTGGTTGTTTTTGTTAAGACATGGTTGGTTGGTTGGTTAGTCAGTCCTATAACATGCAAGTTAGTGTTTTAGAATTCACAGCTGTTAACTCATGGTTGGTTTGTTAACACATGGTAGGTTACAACCTGTCCACCCCCTTTTACAAAATAGCTGGAGGTGGTGACTTTGTGGCAGCTAAAAACACACATGGTCAGGTAACTCAGTTGAGGTGATAGATTGATGGCTTGGTTTTGAGATGGCCACCGAACCCACCTTCCTCACACGGAGTGTGGTCTAAAGCCTGGAGCATTTTTTTACACTTTCTCCTTTAGCTGCAAAATTGGACACCTGGTGTGACAATTTGTGAGGAAACAACTCAGGATAGAGTGAGTGAGTGAGTGAGTACCTATGCTGCCATAGAAGTGGCCGTTAATCAAGGTATGACTGATTTTTATTGTTCTTTAATCGTTTCCGTTTTTTCAGGTGACTCTTCTTGGTTTTTGTCAATGTAACAAACTAAGTTTTTCCTTTCTCTTTCCAAAAAAATTTAACTAAACTACATAATTATCTATAGTTTAGTGTGCATAGTATGATTTGTATGACCTAATTAGTTGTGTGAGGAGGTGCCCAAAGTTTTTAAAAATTTCCATTTGTGATGGGCATCTTTGATTGACCGATCTCAAAAACAAAACCAATCAAGATTTGGAGCAGTCACATAGGCAACAACAAAATCCCAAAGAATCCAACACCACTCCACCCACAAAGAAAAAAGTTGGGCTCCTTGGGGTGCATGTTGGCTCACCTCATTGGGTCCCAAGAATTTCTATGCCTACCTCTATTTTTTTACCATTTATGACCTAGGTTAATGGCAAGGGCACAAATTGTGGGTCTCAATATAAGGCCAAAAAAGGGTAAGTATAAAATATATGCTTTGAGAACCTGGGTAGCACATACAGACATCATATTATGTTAGATGAGCTTTAGGCCTTTTTGTTTTTCTTCAATGATGATGAAACCTTGGCAAACTTCATTAAACAAAGCACCTAGCAAATGGGGAAGAGGAGGAACAAAGAGAGACGACCCAAGTCAGAGCCATAAGAACAAAACCCAAATTGGGTCACAATGGGAGCGTAGGAACAAATCATGTTCCAAAGTCCCGCACCAATCACAAGAAGCATATCATAAAGAGAAACCTTTATTTCCCTCTATTTGAAGAGAAACCTTTATTTCCCTCTATTTGATGGAACGGGTGTTGGCTGTTCTGTGAATGTAACAAGTGGCAACTCTTGATTGGCTGACATCAGAAAAATAGCCACTTGGGTTATATTGCATGGGGGTCTGTCAATGACGTGTTGCTGTTGTGGAAAGTGTTTTGCTGACATGGCAATAAAATAGAAGTTGATGGCATACATATATATATTTCTGAAGGCTTTTTTGAGTTTTCTCTGGCACACCAACATCACTTCTTCCCTCACCACCTTCACCATTTTCTGGTATGTACAGTACCTTTACACACTTCCGTTCTGCCATGTGGCAAAGGTGCTTTGTCAACTGACCCTTGAAAGTTTGTAGTCTAAGGGCCACTTTAAATGAGGGTTCAATGAAATAGAACAATCCTATTGGATACAAGTTGTAAATTGAACGCACGGCCTTTAGATGAGGGTCCAAGACCAAAAAGTGGCAAATTGAGGCTAAACTTACATGGCACCATTTTAGAGGGAAAATCAATTGGCTTGAACCAAAAAAATTAATTACATTGACTAAAAGGACCTAAATAAAAGAGAGCTCATGATTTGAAGGACCAAGGTGCAACAAGTTAGGGTCCAACAAAAGGTCCAACTCAAGGATTCAATTTGCTTCAAATAAGTCCAAATTGGTTTTATGTTGGGTTCCAGTTTCCTACTAACCATGGTGAGACATTAAATACCCCCCATCAAGCTATGTCCAGTGCTTGTTTCGGGTCGTAATGCCCTATCACTGGGCCTTCCATGTCAAACATGCGAGCCCCTCCCATCATCATTCTTAGAACATCTCAAGCATCATTGAAAGCCCTCAAATGTTATCGCCATCAACGAAGATTTTTTGTGTTTTGTTGATAGGTCGAATCAACAGAGGTTTTTTCCTGGTCGACTACAAGTCTGGATTGTTATGTTGCTTGCTTGAATAGTAAATCTTCAAACAACCAAAGAATTTGAAGAATTTGAATAGTGTGTCAAAAATGGCAAAGTTGGAGGTAAAAATTTGAAACGCATCTAACATTAGCAAATTTGGGATAAGGTTCTTGAGGCACCCACAACCAAACATTTGAAAGCGAAGTAAACCCAATAGGTACCCTGAAACCTAACCTCATCTTTTTTGATTGAAACTCATGATTTGTTTCAAAACCCATATGCAAAAGTTGTTTTTTATCCCCAACATTTTACTTCCATAAACCAATTTGCATTACAGTTGCAAACCAAGATTTCTTGCAAGCTTACAAACAAATGCATCAAAATTACATTTGGTGATGAAATACCAAGGCAATAATTTGTGTTCTTTACATGTATTTAGTTGTAGAATGTTCAATATTTTCCAATTTCATCCGAGGAAGTCAAAATAACAACCTTCCCTTTCACTTATGTTCTAACATATCATCTCCAATGTTTAGGGTTTGTTGACCTTGCTTTGCTTATCAAAATCTAGTGCTTCCTCAATGTTCTTTCCAATATCCTTGCTTGTAGACTCCATTCAAGTTTCCAACTTAGGATTTCAGTTTTGCTTATTTTTATTTTATAAAAACTAAAAACATTTGTGTTTTCATTGTTGTTATACTAGTACAACCCACATTTGAAGGTTTAGTTTTTGACCGTGTTATGAGGGAAGAAAAAATTGTAGAAAAACTTACAATTTTTCAAAAATTCCACTATGTTTGTTCATTTAAAGGACTTAGGGTTTACTTACCTTACTTTCTTGTTGGAAATGTAACATAATTTCGACAATATGGATTTTAATGTCTATTGTAATTTTGCACTGGAATGGTGATTTTGCTTAGTCTTTTTCATTAAAGCTTCCAAATCACCATCTTGTAACAAATATTTTTTCTAGGGTTTTTGATTTCTTTTATGCAATGTCAAACAAAGATTATTATAATGTGATTGTGGATGATGTAGGAATCCTAGAGATCCTATAGAATGAACCTTTTTTTGCTTCACATGAAAGGGATTTAATCGAATCATTGAAGGAGATTATGCAATCACCTCCTCCTAGACCATTCTAGAAGGATCATATCACATGGTTGCCTCATGTTACATCTAGGCATAGTCTTCATAAGCATATTCAAATTGTGATCATTCCATGGGATCGGTTTGAGCATTTTATGCAAGGGGAACAAAACAATACATAATTCCCTTGCAAATTTACACGGACAAAGGAACAAAAGCTTTGTAATCCCCCAAACACATTGACACACCCAAGAGCCAACTCTACATTGCTTGTTTTTAGGTGAGGAAATAAAGAGTAGAACATTTGATCTATAGTAGTCTTTGTTTTGCACTTTTGTTTCGGCTTAAGTTTTCGATGTGGTGTGTTTTGGTTCTGCAATTTTGGCATTATTAACCATATGCTAATATTAGCAATGTTGGTTGTCACATTGTAATATATTCCTTCAAATTTCCCTTTTCTTTTTAAATTCTATGTCTTTTGCAAAGATTTGGTGTTATACCTTGATTTTATAATATTGTAAAAGTTTGTTACTAAACATCCTTTCATGATATGTAAATTAAATTGAGGTATTAATTGTCTCATTCTATTGTGACCATTCACATTTCAATTTTTAAAATAACTAAATATTATGTGGATGCATTTCATATTTGTCATGCCCGTATGCACGGCCTCATGCATGATGGTATGACGGGCATGCCCGTCATATCTTTTAGGGTTATTGTATGGTTGTAAGGTTATGAACGTTCTTAAGTGACTGTGCACTATTAGGTTTAGGGTTTCAGCTTTTGGTGGCTATATAAAAGGGCCAAGCCCTTCCCTTATCCTTCAGTTTTTCTAGAATTCCTTTGTATGAGAGTTGCCTCCATAAATCACTTGGATTTTCTAGATGCTCACGGTGGTTACTACATGGCCACCATCTACATACACCTTCACTACTTCTTTGCAATTTATTTCAATTCTTGAAAAACTTTATTTCCTGTTGCTTCATGTTGAAAGCAACAAATTTCTTGCACTTTTGAAGTTCTTGAGTTGTTACTACTGGTGTGGTGTTGTTGCTACCGGAGGTAGCGCAAGGAAGGAGCGCAAGTTGCTACTACTGTTGTTGCGAGAGGGAGCTTTTGTGTTACATTCAAGCCAACCAACAGAGCCAGGAAACAGGTTTCGAAGCCCTGTCTCTTTTCTCTCTGTCTTGCTCTCGTTCTCTCTTTGAAACTGTCGAGTAAAAAAAAAAACAAAAATTTCGACGCTGGCCACCTGCCATCTCTGCAAAGCAGCGTAGCCTTGCTTGCCATTGCCACGACGCGAGCTAAAGTAACGCCTGTTGTAATAGTGCCGCAGCGACGTGAACTGCGCAGCGTTGTCGCGACGCGAACTGCGCAGTGTTGCCACGACGCGAACTGCAGCAACGACATGAGCTGCGCAGCGTTGCTGCGACGCGAGCTGCAGTAGCGTTGCCGCGACACGTGCTGCAACAGCAGCGTAACGCTGCCGCAACGCGAGCTGCAGCAGTAGAACGTTGCGAGCTTGTAATGTGCAGCCTCGCGAGCTTGTAGTGTTGCGAGCTTGCAGTGCTGTAGCAACGTGAGCTTGCACCGCTGCAGCTCCACGTTGCCACTGCCATCGCCACAAAGCTCACGGGCGAGCTGCGGTGTGGTGACCTTTGACGTTGCGGTGCCGATTTCCATCCACGGACTTCGTTCGTTGACTTTCGTCCTGTTGTCCTATGCCCTGCCGTCCTATGCCCTACGTCATGTCGTCCTACGCCCTACTGTCATACGTCTTGTCGCCCTGTTGTCTTACGTCTTGCCATTTTACGTCCTACCTTTTCATCCAACATCTATTTGACTTCCGTGCAATATTTATGTGTCACGGGTTATTCCCAACAACGCACTTTATTCTTCAAATTGTGCGTTGTGTTAGAATTTTGTAGTTAGTGTTGTGTACTATCACAACATTTTAGGGCATGGG
>Ga0116227_10010503_pt1 | contig 16126 bp, 15 predicted proteins | sample S1TSphgellanicum_FD_89693 | JGI IMG/M metagenome (GOLD analysis project Ga0116227, IMG submission 89693) | Host-associated microbial communities from peat moss isolated from Minnesota, USA - S1T2_Fb - Sphagnum magellanicum MG | ecosystem: Host-associated > Plants > Peat moss > Unclassified... | reverse complement strand
GAAAATATACCGCAGCGCTTCCAGCGCAATCAGGATACCGAGAGGCAACAGCCGCTCCTTGATGGCCGCGGGATACAGATGCCAGGCTGCGAACACGCACGCCGCGTAAAACAAAGAGTCGGCGATGCTGTCCAAGCGGCGAACCGTTGGTGTTGCCACGTTCAAGCGCCGAGCAATGATTCCGTCGAAAATGTCAGAGACAAACGCGGCTATCAGGCAGATCGCGAATAAGTCTGGTGTCGGGGCGTATATGGATAGCAGCAACACAACCGGCGCGAGGAATGCTCTCAGGCCGGTCAGGAACACCGGAATCAATGCACTCCAGCGATTGGTCATGCGGCTGCACCGCCGGCGGAAACCCCGTACCGTCGTAGTGCACCGAGTGCGAATGACCTACGGCGTAAAGCCTGAGGTGGCGAAAGAGTACCTGTGCTCAATCAACCCCCGAAACCCGGGTGCTGGAAGGTACGCGGCAGGTCCTCGACCCATGCGCCATCGACGAGTCGGTCAAGCATCATGGTGGAGTCCTTTGTGTAATGAATTTCGGTGCCGCCGGGCGCATCATTGCCAACACGATCGTGACCTTGTGCTATTGGCTGCCTTGGAAACCAATCGCTGATACGAATCCGCAGCATTTTGCGCCTTTACGTACAGATAGTTCTATCTGCCGGATGGAGCCTAAAAAAGCTGATCACCACGATCGCGGAGGCATCAGATGACCCGGGATATCAATATGCGTTGCTGCGCCGCGCTGTGCCTCATTGCTCTGAGCGCACCCGCCGAATCTCACGTCTATCACTACTCCGGTCTTGAAAACGTCGAGGCCGTTTCGGGGCCCCTATGTCCCTATTTCAAAGTCCCGAGCGTCGAGTTCGACCTTGTGGTGAGCGACGCCCCTGGCGGCGCAGTCGATGGCTACTTCGTGGAAAAGACGGGCGAAGGGCATTCCGTAACGAGCTCGCCTACTCATGTGCACGGTGCACATCTTGGAGCCCTGAGGCTCGATCCTATCGGACAGTCCGATCCCGGTCGGCCTCTTCTTTCCTTGAGTCACCTGGGATCTCACTCAATGACTGCGCTGGTAGCGGACCAAACCACTTTCGCTATCAAAATCTGTTCGACGATCAGAACAGAAATCAAACTCATGCGCATCGATGACGGCTTGGCCGTCGAGAAGCTCAACAAAGCCCGGAAAACATTTCAATACGACCGTCGCGGTGGGCAGCTGTCATCTCTTTGGGACAAACGCGACTTTGGCGCGGCACTGCCGGTCGCGCATCAGTTGCTGGCGATGACGGAAGCCCGCGATGGTGCCTTGAAAGATCGCAAGCCTGATGCGCTCATGGATATCGTTCTCACACAGTTGGCCATCGGCCACCAAGACAACACGCTCCTGCTACTGAAGGAAGCGACGACCTTGACCAACGCCGATGCAACACGACGAGCAAACGGCATCACTTGGGCGAGCAATAGCGCCAAAACTATTGGGGTGGCGGCGCAGTTCGAAGCACTGTTGCACGAGGCGCTGAGCCGGGATGAAGCGGCGACGCCCAACACTCTGGCGGCATACGAAATGGCAATGGCGGAATTGACTATAACGAATAGGGCCGCTGAGGCGCTGCAATGGGCTCAACGGGCGGCGGCGCGCATGGCGCCTGAGGAGCCCGCTTTAGTCCCCGCTCGAAACGAGATGGGTGCTGCATTCATAGGACTTGGCCGCTACGCCGAAGCGTACGCTCAGATACAGCAGGCAGTCGAGCAAACCGAACGGCAGGGTTCGCCGTCGCCAACACAGCTTCAAATGCTGGCCGACAGTGCGAGCTTATTGGGCCGCTTCGATCTGGCTGTGGAATCTAGCCGTCGGGCTTGCGCGTTGGCGGAAGACAATGGTTGGAATGAGCCCTTTCAGTACGTGTCAGTCTGCGATGATTTAGCCAATATGCTGTACGGTCAGCGACGGTACGAAGATGCGGAACCCGTTCTTCGCAAAATACTGGCGATTGCGCAGATCCTCGAGCCGGAGACCGTAGAGCATGCGCGAATCCTTGAATCACTGGGACGGAATCTGGTCGGTCAAGAACGATTCGAGCAAGCTGAGCCGCTCTTGCAAAAGGCGCTGTCAATCTATGACTCGCACGAGGGTTCTGACACGCGGGTGGTCGCGCTCGCGAGCCTCGGTGATGTCGAGCTTCACGAGGGACACACCGACGCGGCAAAGGCACACTATCTGCGCGCCTATCTGAAGGAACGAGAAGAACAATCCTCGACAATTTGGCGGTACGAAACCGACCTCATGGCCTTTTATGGTGATCCGCAGGTTGCTCAGCCGGCACTGGCTATTTACTACGGCAAATTGGCGGTCAATCAGCTGCAATCGCTGCGGGCCGAATTGCCGAACGATCACCAGTCCTCGTTCGTGCACAGTGTAGATTTCGTCTACCGCTACCTGGCCGATATGTTGATCACTCAAGGTCGATTGGGCGAGGCGCAACAAGTGATTACCATGCTGCGAGAACAAGAATTGTTCAACTTCACGCAGAGAGACGCGACGGCCGACCCTCGCAAGACAACTCTGACCATGAGCGCGGAGGAAAACAAGGCCACGGAATCCGAGCCCTTGCTCGTCAGCGATCTGGCCGAGCTTCGCGAGCTCAAAGCAAAGACTGGTAGCAGTCCCGTAGATCCGCAGACTCAGGAAAGGCTTGCGACGCTTCAGCGCAGGATCCAAATCAATCAGGCGATCTATGTCGATGCGTTGGCCAACCTCAGTCGCGTGATGACGAAGGGCTCGGGGCCGTCGATGGAGGACGTACGGTCGCTCGGAATGTCATTCCGCGACACGCTCAAGACCCTCGGCCACGATTCAGTGATGATCCAGTATTTGGTATTGCCGGATAAGCTGGTGATCCTCATGACCACCACGGATGCGCCGATCGTGCGTAACGTGAACATCTCCCAGGCGGAACTCTATCGGCAGATCGCAGCGTACCGCGAGACGCTGAATCTTCGCGCCGACCCGCTGCCTCAGGCGCAGCAACTCTACGGCGAGCTCATTGCCCCCATCGCGGGCGACCTCGAGCAACTGCATGCAAAGGTCTTGATGCTGTCGCTCGACGATGCTTTGCGATACTTGCCGTTTGGCGCACTGCATGACGGCAAACGATATCTGATAGAAAGCTATGCTCTTGCCACCGTCACGTTGGCAGCGACCCAACACATTACCCTTCCTGCAAGGCCCGATTGGAAAGTATGGGGTCTCGGAGTCACCAAAGCTCACGATGTCACGTTCGGAGACCCAGATCACCTCCAAAATTTCCATTTTGCCGCCCTCGGCGGGGTTGCCCCAGAACTGGAAGGCATCGCGGGTGCCGCGGGGATCTTGCCGGGCACCGTGCTCTTGGACTCGAACTTCAACAAGGATTCGCTGGCACGAGGGCTGTCCTCGGATTTCCCGGTCATTCATATTGCGAGTCACTTCAAGTTTGCGCCTGGCGATGACAGCAACTCGTTTCTGCTGCTGGGTGACGGTCCACTGTCTCTGGCGGACCTGGAGTCAACGTTTGATTTTGGGAATGTCGACTTGTTGACGCTGTCGGCCTGCGAAACGGCGCTGGGTGATGGAACCAGGGCCGGCGGGGGCGAGGTGGAAAGCTTCAGCGGCATGGTCCTCCATCAGGGCACGCATGCCGTACTGGCAACGCTTTGGTCGGTGGAGGATTCCAGCACGGCGCTGTTGATGCGCACGCTGTATCAAGCTCGGCAGAAGTTTCACATGACCAAGGCAGACGCCCTGCGCACCGCACAGCTCGCACTGTTACACGGATCGCAGAATCGGAGCGGCGGCGATCGAAACGTGCGAGGCTTCGGAGGGCCCGAGGACCAGCACGCCACCGAACACTCCCAAACCGATCCGAACGCACCGTTCGCGCATCCGTATTATTGGGCGGCTTTCGTCTTGACCGGCAATTGGCTGTGACGCGTCAGCGCTCGTCGGTTGGTGACTACGGGTGGCTGGGCAGGAAAAGAGACTGAATCAGCCAGCGGGTGGGAACGGCGGTCGCGCTGCGGGTGCCTGTATCGCTGACGTCGGCGATCATCTCCTCGAACCTACCGACGCCTTCCCGTGAGACGGTATCGAGCGCACCGTCCTCGATCAGCACCTGCGTATGCGTCAGCTTCTCCGAGGCCGCCATCAAAAACAGCGTGTCCCCGCCGAATGGCGGGCTCACGGTTTCCGTAGCGAGTTGAATCGACAGAGGATAGGCATTGTCTGGGCCACGTTGAGGCAGCTTCGAATCGCCGTTGTACTTGGGATAGATGAGCGATGGATTTCCGGCGCAATCGAAGCCAAACAAATAGACATAGGCTGGAATGCTGTCGTTGGCGCCACGCTGGCCAGCCGCGGCGACCAGCTTGATCTGATAGGTATCGTTGGGATGAAAGCGGGTTCCTGGCGAAATCGCGCGATCGTTTTGCATGACCGTCAGACGGTAGGGCCAGCCCGCGGCGCCCGGGGCCAAGGATTGCGATTTCAGCCAGAGACGCAGCTTACCCAGCCGGACGATTCGACGCGTGAGCGCGAGCTGCAGATTTGCGCGAGTGTCGGGCGTGTCGCGCAACCATGCCGTGCGCACCGGAAGCGAGGAGTCGGCCCGGCACACCACCTCAGATTGTCCATCGGCACTGAGCGCTGCATCGACCTTGTCGTTCTCAGAACTGCGTATCCAGGCGTCCGGCTGGTGGGTCGCAAGCTCGGTGGTGTCGAGGAGGGTGTATTCGAGGGCATCGGGACGCTGGCGTGCCGCCAGCAGATAATGGGCTTGCGCAAGATCACTGGTAAAGGTGAAGCCATTGTGCTGATAAGGGGCGCTTTGCTCCAAGGCGCTTCGAATCGCAGCGGGCGGCCCGAGCAAAGCAAACGCCGAACCCGCGGCCGCCGCGCCCGAGGGCACGGGATGGCCGGAGTGATCGAAAGCGATCCAACCTTGATCCGTATGCACGACGAGGTAGTCCATGGCCGTGACCGTGGGATCCGCAACCCACGTAAAGCGGGGAAAGGACTGCTTCGCGTCGGCATAGGCTGCAGCCATGTCAGGCTCAGGCCTTGGCGCAAAGATCACCAAGCGTGCCTCACGGGGATAGGTCATCTTGGTAAGTTCGAAAACCTCGCCGACTTTGATGTTGCCAGGTCCGCTGACGATATGGGCCGTCGATATCAGCGGCGCATCGATATGCTGAACTTCAATGAGGGTTTTATCGCCGTCGTCATTCGCCTCGAGCGCCGTGAACTGGGTTCCCGCATCAAAGCCTGCCGCGCTTCCGAGATCCAAGGTCACTTCGCTCCCTGAAACTCGGGAGACGTGGATACGCAAAGTGTGAGTCGCGATGGGTTCGCCAAACAGACTCTGCTGCGTGCGGCCCTCGGCCGACGGCTGCTGGAAGGGCACGTTATTGTCGGCGTGAATGATGTCCGAGACCGCCGCAACCACGTCATCTGCGCTCATGGCCTGCGTATTGGACCTGAGTACACTGACCAGAGCCCTGCTGAAATTCCCATGCCATCCATCCATATACAGGCCTTCCCCGGCGGACTCATCGGAGGCGGCGGCCGCGACGATGATGGCATCGCCATTTTGAGGAAGTTGCTTCAGATCCGACTCGACGACCGTGGTCGCATTCTTACGCTTTTCGAGCGCGACATCGCGATCGTCGTATGCCAAGGCACGTGCCACGCTCGCGGTGGCTCCGCGGGCCATCGTGCCGCTGTTACAACTGTCGAACAGCGCGGTCAGATGGGCGTGCTTGCCATAAACGATCTTGTTGAACAACGCCGATAGTTCCTTGTCGCGGATATCCTCCGTACCGGTCCAAGCATCGGCCGGCACGATGGTTTCATCGAAGTGATTCTTGGAGGACAGCGTGTCTAGGCGCCGCGAACCATGCCCCGCATAGAAGACAACGTCGAAGTCGCCCGGTTGGGTATCCGCGGCCAATTTCTCGATCGCCGCGATGATGCCCTGACGGCTTGCCTCTTGGCCCTTGAGCAGGCGAACATCTTCGAAGCCAAAGGTCTGCGTCAACAACACCTGCATCTCGGCAACGTCCGTCAACGGTCCTTTGAGATCGATCCATGAGGCCCCGGGCGCGAAACGGCTGTCCCACGCATGTCCCGCCGCGGCCACGTGTGGGCTTGCGCCGGGGGGAGGTGCATATTCATTGATGCCAATGAGCAGTGCCCGCCGGGTTGCGCTGTGCGCGGGCGTACTTAAGCTGACGATGATGAAGAGGCAGCCGAGGGTGCAGCCAACGAATGCATCGAGTCTGCGATGCATACCCATGTCACTCCAAGTTATAGCGGGACGCCATATTAATTTAGCATAGGCTGGTAGAAAGCCTCATATCCAGCTTTGAGAGCAATCTCAGCGCGCGACTCGCAGCGATTTGTTTCGCGTGACGCACAGCGAGTAGACTCATCGTCGTCGACCCAACTCGGACGGTCTGCATGTCATCGAACTTTCTGGCGCGCACGTTCGTGGCCGTGCCGCTCGCGGTGATCGTGCTCCTGCTGGCGATCGCAAATCTGCGCACTCAAGGCAAGCTGGAACGTTTGCGCGATCATGGCATGTGGGAAACTGCGCGCATCGCCCCGGAGCAGTGCAGCGTTCAAGGTGAATCGGTCTATCGGTTCGCGGCCAGCTCCCGGATTTACGAGGGCGCCGGGTACTGTCATGTCGCATGCCGAGCGGCGCCGAATGAAACACCTACGATGATTTTGTACGATAGCCGCGATCCCGATAACTCCCTGTGTGAACCGCTGGATAAAGTCGTCCGGCGGGTGCAAGCGTTTCTTGGGTTGCTGCTCTCTTTGGGCACCGCCGTAGTCGCGGGAATCTTTTGGTTTACACGCGGCGGCGTGCCGAGAATCGTCAAGCGGCGATAGGGGAGAGGGATCGGAGGCGATCGTGAATGTGTTATCGGGACCTCAATTGTATACTGAGGGCTCGAAGCGGCGATGGGAGGTTCGGCCAGGATGACTAACCTGCTCAGGGCGGTTCGCCAGAACTTTGACGGACGCCTCTAAATTTTGGCTTCTCGGATGGTATTTTGCCGGAGCCAAGGAAGGTTTTCGCACTTGTGGCCGTGCTGCTCAGGACTGAGATATAGATGAACACAGTCCTCACATATGGTCTGACATCCATAGCGCTTCCTTTGATCATGTTGGCTCTTGGGAATATTGCCGATAAGCCAAGGCCCGATGCCAATGTGTACGCCTACCCCAAAAAGTTAGTTTGGGTCGTCCTCGCGCTATTTGTCCTTCTAATTGTCATGGGCTTGATGATTACTTTTTTCCTTCCAGGAAGAGGTTCAAAGCATCCTGGCATTGCAGTCGGCATCTATGCGGTTTTTTTGCTGGGATATTTGTTCACCTGTTTGTATATTCGCAGCTACCGCATTGCGATCACTGGCAGGGTGCTTGATGTCAGCAGTTTATTTTTTCGGAAGACGGTGGAATTGGACTCTGTCAGGCGATTTGCAATTATTCATGGAGGACGCGGAGGCCAATTCCTTGAGCTGTATGATGCACAAGACCGTAGGGTGTTCAGAGCCTCCGACACCATTCAAGACTTTTCCGATTTGACCTCGTTGATACATCACCAGGTAGCGGGCCAAGATATTTCATTCGATTCGCGAGATAAGTGGGGGGCATGGACCCGCGGCCGGTCAAGAAAGACGTAAGTTGGATATCCGTAACGCCGCATTGTTCTTTTTCGGCGGCCTGGCCTTCTTGGCTATCGTTGCGTTTGTTTTACGGCGAATGTCGCTTTTTTAGCTATTTTTATTCTATGAACCCACTGCCAAGTATTCACGATCATTCTTTGCTCGAGTACCGAGTAGATCTGGCTAATCGGCGGGTTACTTTGATAACTCTTCCCAAGTCAGCTCGAACACAGTCAGACACTTTTGCGCTCGAAACAATATTCGATGGCATGGAAGGCCATCACTTTGGACCCGTTGCCGCCGGTGTTATCTTTTTGGATATTGAGGAGGCGCCGTTCGAAGAATTCTTGCCGGCTCAGTCACGAGAGTTGCGCTGCAGACGATTAAGCTTGATTCGAAGGAGCGTGTGATGGACGGTCCAGACAGGTTTTTACGACCGGTCCTGCTCGTGACGCGATCGTTGACGATGCCGCTTGTGGCCATTAGCCAAGGGATTAGCTATCTTGAGAAAGGGCGCATTGGGTCGCTCATTCTCGTGACCGTGGCGGTCCCGCTTTCCGTCGCGGAATTCCTTAAGGCCCGCAAGGCCTACCTCAATCCATTCACCTATCCGCTTCCAGAACGGCCATGGTACTACCAAGGTGAGCGGGAACGTCGGGTGCGGAAAGGCGTTCGCTACCGAATTGACGGCGCCGAATAATCTTTCCCAAAAAAGTCCCAATGCATATTATCGTGCAGTGAAGAACAAACTCCTCAGAAGTACCTTGTCGATTGTGAGTGCGTTGTTAGTCGTGTTCCTCGGCGTTATGATCCTCGGGATCGGTCCAGGCATTTTCTTGATTTGGCTTGACGCGCGTCAAAACGGCGGGATTTCTGATGGCGAGCCTGGGATCGGGCTAATAATGATTTTTACTACCCTTGTCGCAACTTTGCTCGGGATAGCTGCGTCAGTCATGCTCACGGCGTTGTTTAAAAGAAAACTGACACCCTGAACCGACTTTCCCAGCTTTGTGCTGGCAACGGACCTGATAGTTGAATGCTGAAGAGACTGGACCACATACTGTGATCAAAGACTTGGATCCCACAGAGCGGCCACTTGCTGAGTTCATGAGCGAACTATCGGAGCGTGGTTGGCACGCCGCTGGTTGATTGGATTAGAGTTCGATCTATGAATAGCGGTTGTTGAAAGCGTATTTCGGCTTGGTCAATAAAAACCACCGGTGTCTGACTGGCCGTTCCTGGCGACTCGCTCATGAATACCTTAATAGCGATCTATCCGTATAAGTATGAGGGCCTCTGGGTATTCGATGACCCAAAGGTTGGCCTTGTACAGGAGCCATTGCGGTCGACTTTCCCAAAATAATCAATGAACGAACAGAATGGCTAAAACAATGCGCGCTGAAAAGTGGGAGCCGATAGACGGCATCGACCGCCAGTGCGCCTACATTTCGTTTTCCTATGTTCCCGTTCACACTGCAACAGTTTCCATGCGCTTCGATGGACTTGCTTCGGGACCCGATCGCGACCTCGTCCTGAAGTTCAAGCGGGTCATCGTCCTCAGCGGGGAGGATGACTGCCCAGGAGGCTTTGTACCCGCGCCAGCAGTTGAATCGCTGCCGAAGTTAGGTCGAGGAGATCATCCTTCATGGACTTTTCCGCTGTTAAAACTGATTGATTCAGCGCCGCTAAACCAATATCAGATGATCTTTCAAGTGCAGGCCCCCAATCCACCCTTGGCGCATTTCTTTCTGATTGCACTGCATAACCTGGTACACGTAATCGCGAGCGCTGATGTACAGGTTGCCTGGACCTAATAAGTATTTCCCATAAATGTCCCGTGGAGGTAAGCCGCAATTCGAATGGAGGCGATGTGGAATGAAATCCAAAATATTGCTGTCGATTAGTGAAAGCGATGCGAATGTCGCCTTCTTGACCTTGCCCGGTCATGCAGGCCCGACATTAGCGGGTTCCTCAGTTAAGCAAACGCGACTGCGAGATCTGCTCGCCTATGGGGGAACCTGATTTGTATTTTGATTTTGATAAAAACGGAAATCTCATAGGGGTGGAGATTCTCGTGTAGAGGACGGTGCAGTGAGATACGACTTTCCCAAAAACAATCGTTCATGGGAGTGATGCGTACGTCGACCGTTGGCAGCAGTCGGCCAACTCCGGCCGGTCAGTGGGCCTGCAATCACCGCTGCGAAGCTGCCGTTCAAAATCTGCGATAAGATAAAAACTCACGATGAGCGATATTCCGGACATTCATGATCATTCCCTGCTCGAATATCGCGTTGATCTCGCGAACCGCCGAATTACCTTTTTCACTCTGCCAGAGCAAGCTAGATCGCAACTCAGCACCAAGCCGCTGCTTACTGTGTTTGAGGGACGTGAGGGATACGATTTGTCAACGCCAAATTAAATCTGACCCCTTTTTCGTAAGATCGACAAAGTAAATCTGACCCCCTCTAGGCCCCTTGTGGCATCAAGCTGATGCCGTTTTCCGTGCCGTCTGACCGGTGCGCCGACCAGCCCATGAGGGCTGGGGTCTCCGGATGCCCCTCGCCGAACCCGGCGTGTGCACATTTCGATATGCACGTGGCTCTCTATCGATGTCACGCATAGGTCGGACCTGGATCCGCCCCTTGCTGATCGTGCACAACATGGAGCGAAAGCACCATGGGACCATGGGACTGTCCCGCCATCGCAGCGTGCGCTGCCGGGGCTTATGCCAGCCGTAACGCGCATTCAGGTTGTACGTATATTCAGGTCCCGTACCGGAGCACCGGGGTGTTTCTTGCGGACTATTTCGCTGGTCTGTAATGTGGCCGAACCGACGTCTGTCAGGCCGGACTACTGAAGATTCCTTACCCGGGTAGCGGGTGTTTCAGCCGTTGAAGCTATGCGGCTGTAAGCTTAAGAATCAGTCCATGCACCAACGTTGGTTTCAAACACTGCCGGCAAAGGGATCTCACCAGCAACGGAGTTCTGCTTTCATGAGGCCAGAAACAAGAATAATCCAGCGGATGTTTGTCGTCCTGCTTCTAGGGGGTGTCAGGGAGCCGGTATTGGCCGGCACTGAGCTTCGGCCTACCTGCAACAAGCCCGTTGTCGACGCGCTTGCCCGGGTCGGCTACACCCGGAACGAGATACGACACGTTTGCTTAGAGAGCAGCCAATACCCCTGGGGCACATCGGATCATGATTCCGGTGAGACGGCTCATGCCGGTATAGATGGTCGCGTGGACGCGCCGACGGCGTACAAGAACGGAATTGCGTATCGTTACGGCCGCGGCGTTCCGTCTGACCTCGATTTGTCCGCAAAGTATCTCGAATTTTCTGCGGCTCGTGGGTACCTCGCTGCCGAAATTGCTCTTGCTGACGCCTACCGTCTTGGGCAGGGCGAAGATATAAATGCGATTCTTGCACGGCAGTGGTACCAAAAAGCCGCGGCCCAAGGCAGCGCAGAAGCTGCCTACAGTTTGCTTGGCATGCAACACCGCGGGGATATACCGTCACTACCCCTTAACGTCGCGCAGGCTCTAGCGGCTCTGGCTAAGAAAAATGGCCTTGAGCCTTTGCCAATCATTACGTGGCAGATCAAGGCCTGCGGAGCAGAACAACGCACGTATTGGGCCGTGGCTGGCTACTCCAAGGGGCAAATTGAATACGAATGCTGGGCAAGTTGGTCGGTCGAAGGAAACTTGTTGTGGGCGGCTCGCAGTAGCGATGTCATTACCCGTCCGCCCGACAATCGCTACGAGGTCGATAGGCTAAGCATTCCCCGTAAGGGTATCCTCGGTACGCATTCGATCACCAACAGTAGGCTTGATGGTATCGGTGTTGTTGATGCCATTCAGGCCTCCGGAAAAAATTATTGGGGCACTGGGTTCCTGATAGACCAGTGTCACGTGCTCACGAATCAGCATGTGGCGTATGGGCGCTTTACGGTGAATCCTCCGCCCGGTCAACGTGTGAAGTTTTTGGTGGGCGAGGCTGCGCCCGAGAGCACGGCGCGATCCTTAGGAGGTATGCGCTTCGAATATTCAGGAGCCGTGGTGGATAGCGGTGGCACTATCGACCGAGTTCCCGGAGGCGTCGCCTTGAGTAAGGCGACTGACTCGGACTTTGCGCTGGCCGGAAACGACTGGGCGGTAATCAAGCTCGACAGTACGGTGGACCCGGCGCTGCCGATAATGGAACTGCGTTCGCAGCTTGGAGAACTGGCAGGCGCCACCCTTTATAGTTCAGGTTTCCCGGGTGATCGTAATAACCATTTCAAGCCGGGCACCGTACTTAAGATGTGGGGCAGCAGCGGCAAACTCACAAGGCTGATTCCCGGCAACGAAGGGGAAGCCGTGATTCTAAATCTCATACAGGCCAACCACGGCCAATCCGGTAGTCCCATTTATATTCCTGAGAACGATCGACAAGATCAGGACGCCTTTGCCATCCCGGGTATGATTAGGATTGGGCCTAATGGTCCTGTGGAGCATGCGACCCAATTTACGGTTATAGGGATGGTCAGTTCTGCGGAACTTGACGACGCTCAGGCGGATATCGATGAGCCTAGTATTGGCGTACTGTTCACACCAATGGTGCTGCGACGAATCAATGAAGCGGTAGCTGACTCGCCCTGTCGTTAAAGGCTGTTCTACAGCTAGGCCCGAACATTGCGTTGCGGCGTGGCCGAATGCGAGTCGTCAGCAGCCATGCCCCTAGGTGGGCTGCCGCGATTGCCACAGTGCAACTGGCAACTACTATCGATGCCGCAAGGCTCTTGTCGTGGGCAACTAGTGTCATGAGTCATTAATTCGTGAACATTTATGTTCCCTGGATGTCTAAAGTTAGAATGGATGTTGAGGGAAACCGATGCGACGCGGCCGAAAACTGGAACCCATAGTTTAGACGACGGAAGAGAATAATCGTGTGCCGAAGAAGCTTGACGTCCATCTGGTCATGGATAACTACGGTACTCACAAGACGCCTACGGTCAAGCGTTGGCTGGCCCGTAATCCCCGATTCCATGTGCACTTCACACCGACCTCCGCTTCCTGCCTCAACCAGGTCGAACGCTGGTTCGCAACGCTCACCGAGCGCCAGATCCGCCGCGGCACTCATCGCAGCACCGTCGAGTTAGAGCGCGCCATCCGCGATTACCTCTCCGTCAACAACCGTGACCTGAAACCTTTCGTGTGGACCAAGACGGCGGACCAAATCCTGGAAAGCATCAGGCGTTTTTGCATGCGAACTTCTAACTCGGGACACTTGTATGCGGTAGCACTGATGTATAACTCTGAACATGCGCGCTGCCTTTGATCCGGATCGTAAACCAACAGTTCAATGTCGGCTATGTGGCAGCGGAGACTATCGTTTTCGATACCAAGCGTCGAAAAACCAGGTTTGGCCCCCGATGTGATGTTTGTGGCCACTATGAGTGGGTAGCGGGCGCGACCCCTGCATTTGTAACCACTAATCAGATTTTGCCTAACGGGATTTTTAAGTCCGATTTGGAATTCGGCGGCTCGGTCGGGCGGTCTCCGCTCTTGATAATCGGTACTAGATTGAAGGATAAAATCCAACAGCTTGGTTTATCGGACCTCCGCTTTCATGACGTTTATACTTCGTGAATAGTTTGAGATCTTTCCCAATAATCTTAGGACTGAAGCAAACATCGCGGCCGGCGAACTCCCTCAATAGTTGAGTTTTGATGAAGGAATCAGGCAACGCTTTACAAGGAGATCAGAGCTATGCGACCGGATGTCGTCTTCACCGTAGTGTTTAGAAAGGACGGCGAATTCCTCGCGGCCCCCACCGTGCTTGGTGAGTTCGGACGCGAATTGTGCGTCGAAATTCCAGATGTTATGCGGGCTCAATTCTTGGCGATGGCGCCCGATCAGGAGGGACGCTCGTTCACGTCTGCCAAAATGGCTGTCTTTCGAGATGACGCTTGGCAGCCTGCCAAGGAAATGTCGATGGAGGCGCAGCTGTCTATGACTCCGTCGTTTGAGTACACGGTACCGGACTCGCCCTATCGATTCGTGGTCATGCCACGGAGGATCGTAGCGTCGTCGCCGGATGGAAAATATTTAGCCGTTAGCAAGATAGAAACGGTGATCAAGACAGCATGGCATTTTGAATAACGAACCATCAAGAATGAAAGTGGTGTGAGCATGGGTCAGGCATTCCCTGGAACAACGCAGAAAAGGACCAGACAATGAGTATTGCCATCCGCGCCCCGGCAGCGGCTGTGACAGCGGCATTCGGCGTATTTGTGGCCGTTTCGGGCGCCGCAGCCTTCGCAGCCGATCAACCGTTGCTGCGCGAAATTGCAATGGCACCGGATCCCGCTCAATTGCAGAGCACGGTCCAGACTTTGGTCGCCTTCGGTACCCGTCACACCTTGTCGGATACGAAGTCGCCGAAGCGCGGTATCGGCGCTGCTCGGCGCTGGGCGCAGGGGCGCTTTGAGGCGATCAGCCGCGACTGTGGCGGTTGCTTCTCGGTGGTTACGCCGTCTCAAATGTTCACGGGGCCTCGAGTGCCGTCGCCGACGGAGGTGATGGACATCGTGGCGATTCAAAAGGGCAGCACTGATCCTGATCGGGTCATCATCCTGACGGGTCATATCGATTCGCGGGTCAGCGATCCGTTGAACGCCGGCTCGGACGCGCCCGGCGCGGACGATGATGCATCGGGTGTCGCGGCGGTATTGGAAGCGGCGCGCATTTTGAGCCGTTACAAATTTGCGGCCACCATCGTGTATGGCGTGTTGTCGGGCGAGGAGCAGGGCTTGTACGGCGGCAAGGTGCTGGCCGACTACGCCAAAGCGCAGGGCTGGCATGTGGAAGTGGATCTCAACGACGACATCGTCGGGGGCACGCAGGGTATGAATGGCGTGGTAAACAATACCCGAGTGCGGTTGTTCTCCGAGGGTACACGGCAAACCGAAACAGCGGAGGAGGCGAAGGAGCGGCGGTTCGCCGGCGGCGAAAATGATTCGGCATCGCGCAATGCGGCGCGCTATGCGAAGGCGCTGGCGGAAATGTATCTGCCGAATTGGACCGTGTCGTTGGTGTATCGCTTGGATCGAGTTGGGCGCGGCGGCGATCATTCCGCTTTCAACGATCTGGGATATCCGGCGGTGCGTTTCACGGAAAATTCAGAGGACTACCGGCATCAGCATCAGGATGTGCGCACCGAGGGCGGGGTGCAGTACGGTGACACCCTTGCGCATGTGGACTTTCCGTATCTGGCCAAGGTGACGGCGACGAATGCCGTCATCGCGGCATCGATGGCTTCGGCGCCATCGCCACCCGCGGGCGTGACCATACAAGGCGCGGTGACGCCCGATACGAAGTTGTCCTGGACGGCGGGTCCGGGTGCACCCGCCTTCGGCTACCGGGTGCATTGGCGCGATACGGCTGAACCGACGTGGACGCACGAGCGCGATGCCGGCAAAGCCGACTCCATCACCTTGAGCAATGTGCCCATCGATGATTTTGCCTTCGGCGTATCCAGCGTGTCGGCCGACGGCTTCGAAAGTCCCGTGGTGTTCCCAGGTGCCGCGGGAGCGTTCTGGCCCAAGTGATGACGCCGGCCGTCAAGTGAATCCGTATGCGCTCATGGCACTCGCCGGCGGCATGGCGGGCGCGATGAATGCGCTGGCGGGCGGCGGCACGTTCGTCACGCTGCCGGCGATGATGGCGGTGGGCATTCCTTCGGTGATTGCCAACACCTCGAGCACCGTGGCGCTGTATCCGGCGCAGCTCACCACCGCCTGGTCGTACCGCGATGGCTTGGGGCCCATCGGTTCTGTGTCCATCAAGGTGCTGCTGGCCGCCACTTTGATCGGCGGCGCCGTGGGCGCGGGCTTGCTGCTATCCACCAGTTCCGATGCCTTCACCCAAGCGCTGCCCTGGCTGCTGCTCGTGGCCACGGTGATGCTGGGAGTCGGTCCTCAGCTCGGCGAATCCTTGCGGCGCCGCTGGCGCATCAACGCCCCGACGGTGATCTGCATGCAGCTATTGCTGGGCGTATACGGCGGCTATTTTGGGGGCGCGGTGGGTCTGATGATGATGGCGGTGTGGGGGCTGCTGGATGAGCGAACGCTGAAGAGTTTCAATGCGCCGCGCACGCTGTTGGTCAGCGCTGCCAACACGGTCGCTGTGCTCATATTCATCGCCACGGGATCGGTGCGCTGGCCGGAAAGTTTGACCATGCTGGTGGCGGCCGCCATCGGTGGATACTTCGGTGCCCGGCTGGGACGGCGCGCCAACGCGCAGGTGGTGCGTGTTGGCACGGTGATCATTTCCAGCGTCATCACCGCGGCGTTTTTCGTCAAGGCCTACGGCTGATGGGCGGCGGAGATGTCGTGCTGATACCCAGCCGATAGCGTTCCCCTGGCCGT
>Ga0116227_10010502_pt1 | contig 16132 bp, 9 predicted proteins | sample S1TSphgellanicum_FD_89693 | JGI IMG/M metagenome (GOLD analysis project Ga0116227, IMG submission 89693) | Host-associated microbial communities from peat moss isolated from Minnesota, USA - S1T2_Fb - Sphagnum magellanicum MG | ecosystem: Host-associated > Plants > Peat moss > Unclassified... | reverse complement strand
ACTGGAACTAATAATAAAAAGTGGTGTAGACAAAAAGGCATTTTTATAAAAGAAAAACTACCTTTTGTACAATTAGTACAAAAGGCTCTGAAAAAAGACTCATGAACATACTACGGTATACTTTTGAGAGCCAACTTTTGTACAATTCGTATACTAAAAGGACGGGGGCTTTTATTCAGTCATGAAAGGTGAAAGAAAGCTTTCATCAAACGGTTTTCTTTTGGGGGATGCATCTTTTGGGGTCATTCTCAAACTACGGAGACTAGATCTATCACTCATTAGATACTAGAGATTCTTAGTGAGTCCCAGGTCCCAAGGGTACATGTGATTTGCTCAAAGGCCCAAAGGGTGTTTGTTGGCCTTGCCTTACTACCAAGTCAAAGATATTGTGTTTTGATTCATTATAGAGTATAGTAGCTTAACGGATTTTGGCCCCTAGGTAGTAATAATAATAGGTCTATCGTTGTTATATGAGGATTTTTGAAAGATGATATCTTGGCTTGTCTTGAAATGTGAGCTTAGTCATAGAGTTATAATATCTCGAAGGATTTTGGGTTTCTTTTAAAGGATTTTTTGAAGATTATATTTTTGCATGGTGAAATATTTGAGTTTTCATACTTTGTCTATTGCCTTAATAAGATACTTTTTAATGTAAATGGCAAGGCCACAACAGTGTGACACACCCCTTGTTTAAGATCTTCTTCTCAAGTGGTATTCTGAAGCCATTTCAAGAAGTGTTACATTACTAAGGTCTTGGATGAATGCGTCTTCAAGTATAGGGTAAGGAACCCCATTAGGCTCTTCATGGATTTGAGGGCCTCGCCAAGGGCAATAACTTGAGGTTGGGCATGAGAATCCTGGAAGAGCCTCAATTGCTGTTCTTCTTTCCATGACATAACAATTTCAATTTTAGGAATCGTACAAAAGTGTTACCTTTTCAAGACTCCTAAACGTCTATTTCTCCTAAACCCTACGGCTTTTGCTTTGTTGCATTTTTTCAAATTCAAGAACCTTTAGATCTGGTTTGAACATTGTGTAAATAAAAACACATAAAATTGATTGCGTTTGATTGGGCAACTATAATAATTGGCAATGTGGTTGTATTTGAATATCCTTTCGCCTTCTGTTATATCATTTTTCAGGTTTATGGGTGGGGATTGGGAAGCCAATAACTAGTACACTATGTTGAATGTGATAAACATTGCTTGAGACGTAAATGCAGAGTGGGTGAAGCTGCTCTAAAGAATCTGGACCCTATCTAATTCAAGAGTAATTTTTTCATGGTTTCAAATTGGGTTCTAGCAAAAGGTTGGTGGAGTTCCACCACTCAACAACTCTTGGGTCACTTCCACCAAATGGGTGTCAGTAATGGTCTGGATCACAGGAACCTGAACCTCAACTCCTCAGGCTTAACACAAGAAACCAAGAACCTATCATCATTGGTCCTTAGTCCATACCCAATGTAAAGAGCCAATAGTATTTTGCTTTTTATGAACAGCTGATGTGTTTCATTGCATAGGAGAGGAGGCACCTCAAAATGAAAACCTTATGGGTTTAGGATTTAGGGTGAAATTTGGATTGATTAAATTTGAATTTTGGATTGAGTGAAATCCTCCTTATGGGTCTAGGGTTAAGAGTTTTGTGTGTGTTTTTTCACATGAATCTGCTTGGGGGAGCTCCATCAGTATGTGATAGTGGAATGCACACCAGAGTGGCATAGTGAGTTACGGTTCATTAACACTGTCCCATCTTTTTTCACAGAAAAATTCAAACTTGTTTATGAAGGGGTGAGGTACTACTCATTGTGCTGGGCCTCACAAGTTCTCACTTTTGTTCACTCACAACACAAGGCCTTAAATTAGAGAAACCCCTCATGCAAGTGCCTTTCAACCTATACATTTGCACATGATATCATGGAATTTTAAGTTTATGATTCGATATGGTAAAGTTGCTTCTTTTTTTTTCTTGCCGTGGGTTTGTGTATGATGATTAGGTGGTGACTCAATAGGATGAGAGATTAACTAAGTTTTGGGGATGATTTGCTTAGAGAATTGTGTGGATTACATATTCACATACAATCAATTATACTAGTCACTCTAACCAAAATTAACAGTCTGAGTCTTGAGTTCATGAAATATACATGTGTGCATGTGTTGTTCTCTGTCACAACAACCCATCATAAGATATGTAAGGTTGTGCACAACCAGGTTCTGCTATTGTCAGGAGAGAGAGAGAGAGAGAGAGAGAGCACATTCCTATGAATGGCTTGGTTATGCTCAAACTGATTTATAAGCCCACCTGCTTCAATAGCTTCAATAAGGGAGAATCAATCTGTACATGAATGTTTTTTTTGCTCACCTACTACTCCACCAGTTCATAATTTGCATCATCCATTCATTCTTCCGCAGACAATGTCAATGTACAGAAAACAACAGTAGTAGCCCAATGATTCTATTACTCAATCATCACTTCTGGGATGAAAACGTAATAAGCCACTACTCCCTTCATCGATGAAAAGAGGAAGTCTGGATTCTCATTGCAGTAGTCAGTTATGCCTAGTGTATAACCCACTCAAGGCCATGGGATACCGGAAATAGAAGAATCATTTGGAATATTCAGGGATATTCAAATTTTTTGAAATAGAATCTACAAAATTAACTAATTAGTTATTCAGTGGACATGTGTTGAAGCTGGCCCGATACTCTGGTAGTCAGCTAAGGGACATAAAATGGCTGTGAGGAGGATTTCACTCAATCCAAATTGTACCTAGTAATGCAATTTGTCAATCACGAATGAATGTAGTATCTCAAATTTGGGTTAGATCACTGAAGGACATAGAATGGCTGCGAGGAAGATTTCACACAATCTGAATGGTACCTAGTAATGCATTGGTTCATCGACTAGAAATGAATGTAGTATCTCAAATGCAGGTAAGATCACTATAAACAAGCTGGAAAACATTGCAATCAATATGTGTTCAAGATTCTTCCAACTATTGGCATGAGAACACTAAATCTGAAGCTCTCAATTTTATTTAAAGAAAAATGTAATTGAATTCTCCAAAAGCCAATAAGCTGCATGACCTAGTAAAAACAATGAACAAATTCATATCACATGTTGCAACTCTTATTGATAATCCTACTTCAAGAAATGATGGATTAACTTTCGTAAGAATCGAGAAATCTCCACACTCACAATCGAGAAAAAAAGTCAATAAGCCAAAAAACCTATAAACATGATGAACGAATAATTCTTGTTACATGCTTCAACCCATATCCCAATTCAAGAATGAAGAATTAACTCTCACAAGAATGGAGAAACCACCCAAAAGAAAAATGAGGTACAAAACTTTTCTTTCAATGTTGAAAAAAGACTTCCGGATGTAAATAAAAGATCTAATTCAAAAACTGACAAGAAGAAAGAAGGAACAAGTTACAAGCAAAAGGGAAGAACTAGACAACTAACAAAAATGTGCATAATTATTTTACCAAGCTCCAAAAAGAAAAGAAAAGATCAGCAGGGTTTGGTTGCAATGAAATGAATTCATCGTGGCCACCCTTCTCCTCTCTAGTATTGCTATTATTGGTGACTTAGAAAGCCTACTAGGTACTTGTGCATGTAAAAGCTCTCAAAGGGTTGTTGAAGCAATGCTACAAATATATTATTGGGATGACACATTGGGTCAACCAAATAATTCACCAAGTCCATGCATTGAGATATCTAACTCCTACTAATATCCGGAACTGAGAAAATCTCCATGCATTTTGTGCTGAAACAGGGGTTTGGGGATGAAACAATTAATTAGGGCTCAAAGGCAAAGATTACATTTACGGATAACTCTAATATAGCCATCAAAGTCATGGGTTGAAATTGACTGAGTTGAGAGCTCAGAAGAGAGTGAGCAACAATAGAGGCCAGCAAGCAATCAAGCAAAGCAGGACCTACATACCAGTGTTAGTTCCAGGACATTGACAATTGAACCTGGTTGTGATCATTCAACCAGGGTTGGGTCGGTTGCACTGCAGGGATATGAAATTATAACCAACCTGCTAGGCCCGACATATTGAAGCACCACCAAGTGTAACTTGTGATGCAATCTCCCCGTGAACTGAATCTTCACAGTTTGCCAAAGTTCTTCACTTTTGTTTCTTATCTAATCCCAACATCTTCCTACAAAATTGCAATATTAGGCCCTTGTTGTTCTTGTTGTGCTTGTTGGTCTTGTTCTTGTTCTTCATCATTAGGCTTAATACTGTTGGTGCTGCAGTTGGGTCCTCATGTGAATCTGAAGCTGTTGGATCATGTCTTAGACTCTGGAACCCAATACTAGGCGGTGGTCGACATGTATGGCAAAAACTCATACCCATCATCATGTCCTGTTGCACATGATTCTGCCAACTCTGCACTAACATAACACCCAACTCTTTCCCACACATTGCACACTCTAAGAGCCTCTGCTGAGCCTCACCTGCATGAGTGCTCATCAGCTGATCCCAATTAGAACTGTAAGCTTGCTGTGAGTTTAAATAAGCTTCATGCGCCATCTCTGTTATTGCATCTGACTGTGCACCTCCTGCTCTCATGGAAATCGCCTTTCGCACCATTGCAGCTCTTAGCCCAACTCTTGGTATTAGTACATCAGCATCATCAGCATCAAAACTAAAATTTTGCTTCTTCTTCCCTCTGAGTCGAAATGATGTAAAGTTTCTAACTGAATCCATGGCAAATTTGCTGTTGCTGCTACTGCTGTGGGGCCGACCAGCTGCAAAATTGTTATCTAGTGGTCCAGCTCCATAATCATATCTGAGTGATTGACTTTTCTGTATTGAAGAAGAAGAAGAAGCAGCAGCAGCCGGTTTGAAATTTGCAACTGGAATGGGGTTGTTGTTGTTGTATAAGCTGTTGCCATGCTTTTGTAATTGTGGCAGCAGCTTTGATGAATCCCATGATCTTGGCCGCAACCTTACAGTAGCAGCTGCTGCAGCTTGATCTCCAGAATGTGTTGCAACACTAGGTGTTCCTACTAGCTGCTGCTGCTGCTGCTGCTGCTGTGATCTAGGGCTGCTTTGCACAAGAGTTGGAACAAATTTCAAACCTTCAATGGGCATCATGATGTTGTCCATCTGTGGTATTGTGGTTGTGGGCGTTGAAGCTTTTCTTTGCAGTGTTGTTGCATCCACCGGTCTGCTGCCACACATTGGAGTTGGAGATGAAGAAGAAGCTGTGTGATTGTGGCCTTGGGTTTGATCCATTTCTGCTGACAATTGCTCTTCAAACATCATCATGGTCCTTGCTGAATCTCTTCTTGCAGCAGTGCTGATGCTTTGTAGGAGACTGTTGTTGTTTATACTGCCGGCCCACTGAGAGATAGGAGCTCGATTCCCAGCTGGTTCCTTTATAGACATTGCTCTTGGTGAAGGGTCATGATGAGCTCTACTACTACTACTCGCGGGGGACTCGACTGTTGGCAGCTGCTGCTGCCGCCGCCGCCACAGAAGTTCTTTCTCTTGCAAGAAAGATGGACCAGATATACAGCTCCAGTGATGATGTAAACCAGCTGCTGATCCAGACCTAGAGCTTGGCGGATTCGTGTAGTTGCTTCTGTTGTTGTTGATGAGTCCATGCAGATGTCTGGGTGATGAGTGATCTGCAGCAGCAGCTTCTAGTGCAGAAACTGATCTTGGTCTAGTTCGTTGTTGGTAACTGCTTGCAGCTCCAACATCATGATCTGAGACTGTCGACCGCTGTTGTTGTTGATGATGATGACTCCATGATGAAGCGCTGAGTCTTGGATTGTTGTTGTGCAGCAGCAGCTCCCCTGCAGACTGAACCCTAGACTTCAGTACAGTTGCACCTGCATGATCACTAGACAGCTTCCGCTCAGTTTGCCATGTCGTTTTCCTCGCGCCACCTGATTCCTCTTCTTCTTCAAGCAGGTTTTCCAATGGGGCTCCCAAGTAAAGCTCAGGTATGGAGAATTTCATGTGATATGCTGCAGCAGCAGCTTCATGAGTAGATTCGAGCTGATCCCTTCGAGTACTTTGTGCTGATGGATCAGACTCATGGGCGCTGTCGTCGTCCTCCAGCTGATCATGTATTGCTAGGTTTGTTGAACTGGACGTTTCTGCTCTCAAGCTGCTTCCAGCTTGCTGCCTTGAAGAATCATGAGGAATTTCAGACCTGCTGCAACTAGTATTTCCAGTACTGAAGACGCGTGAGCTCAAGGCCCTTCGATGAGTAGTACTCATGCCTTCAGGACTAGCTCGTCCTGCGGCATCAGGGGGACTTGTAGCAGCTCGAAGCTTAAGCTGGTCTACATTTGATGTCGCGGGGTTGTTTTTTTGGCCAGATGCGGCGGCGGTGGAGGAGAAGACGAGGTGCTCATGCGGGGTTTCTTTATGATCCGACTCTTCCTTCGCATTGAAGCTCTTGATCCCTTCGACTCCAAGCCTCGAACTCCGAGGCCGCATTTCGTGGACGGGCGCTCGCTGAACTCATGTACATCGGCTACGGAAATTCGTGAGTTTGTTGCTCGACATGATGAAGAATGGCAGCGCCTTTCTCTATGATCTATCCGCACCTCCGTTTCTCGAAATGCTGCTTCTCCCCTCCCACGCAATCTAAATTCTCTATCAGACTCGAATTCCCAACGAAATCAGCAAAATGTTGCAAACATCAATCGGTCTAGTCTCTTGTTTGATTCAAGCTGGCCGAAGAAACAAAACCTCGAGCGACTCGATCCACTTCTAATTTCCCAACTTTGTTTCGCGACCATCAGCGAACCTGCAGCTGCTTTCTCCTCACAAGTACTACGTCTACGCAACCGCTTGTAACTCTTCCGGAACTGATGAGCATCATGAGATAGAAATTAGCAGGATTTAATGCGAGACCATCGACAATCTCTCAAACTTCGGCGTTCTCAAATGATCAGAAAACTCAACTCCGCGAGCTGCAGCACTTCTTCTTCGACGGCCTTACAGCTCCAATACCAACAACTGCTTCTCATCACAGCTCACAAGTTCATGTCGACCTGCATCTCGTTTTACATCGCGCTCATCATCATCATCACCATCATCACATGAGCTAGTAATACGCCTTCCAGCTGATCAGCTTCTGACCCGTGAGCTAGCTAGCTGCTACAAAACGCCGGCCCGGCAGCAATCTCGAGCTCGCGTTTACAAAACCTGATCTCAACAGCTTGCAGAACTTCCTGTCTACATGAGTTCCTGGAAAATTTCTTACAAAAACCATATTTGCTGCAATGGAGCGACGACATGATCATTAGTGTACATAACGGGAAGAAGCAGTGCTCATCAGCAGCTGGTGCTAATACACTTAGAGCTGGGGTTCTGAACTGTAGCTGGGCGACGGCGAAGACTCGGCGAACATGATTGATATCGTGCTGCTGCAAATCTCAATTACGAATTAAGCAATTAAACTAGTGGAAGGAATCCTCAATCTAGAGCGGTACTAACCAAATTTGATCGATGATGACACTTTGTTTTGTTTAAGCAAAAAACTTGCACAATGAATGAATGAGCAGCATTGCAGTTTTTCAAGCAAATTGTTAATATCGCAAACATCAATTGACAGAAGGCTCGCCGATTGATCCGCGGCCCAATGTGATGATGATGATGATGATGATGACGGTCTCCATTGGACGCTGATCCTGAGATGGCAGTTTGTTGTGGATCACTCCTTTTGCGCTACAACAGGACAAGGAAGGAAGGAAGGAAGGAAGGAAGGCCGCACTTGAAAACAACATCACCATCATGTGCTACATATTACTGGTAGTCAAGGATTCGACCTCCATCGTCATGTCAGTGATCTTGTCGAGATCTCATTTAATATAGACCTGTATTATTATTATTATTGCTAGTCTAGTGTGGAAATCATAAGAATCCTGAGATTAGCATTCCAGTGACGCTTCTGATCGCTCTTTTGGCGCCCCATCTGCAACCACATTATCTACAATCTGATCGTCCAACCCCTGGAAAGCAAGAAAGAAAGAAAGAAAGAAAGCAAGCAAGAAAGAAAGTGGGTGAAAAAAAAAACAAAAACAACAACAACAAACAAACAATCACAATCTGAAACAATATTTGTGTGGCTCTTCACTTGGCAATGATCTGAGTAGACTTTGTTTCCATGCAACATTTGGAGCAAATTCTCCTCAAATTTTGCTTCAAATACTTTGTAAATTCTCCACTTGACAAGATTCAGAACTTGGTAGGGTTCAGTAACAACTCCTTGGGATTTTATTTGTTCAAACAGCTTGGACTTCAATGATGCAACTTTTGTTAATTTCTTCATCACCAAAATAAAAGCATTGCTTGCAGAAGAGATTATTAAACAGAGAAAGTTCACATGAGAAACTGTAAGTCTTGCATTTACATAACACTAGGGTATTAACAATAGTACCTGTAGAGGATGTCCATCACCTTGGTTGTTTTTGGCAGCTACAGATTCAACAGCTTGCTGCAGGCCTGGGTTCAAGCCTGGGTGAGTGACAGGCAAAGTTCCTGATCATAGCTGACAAAGTGCAACTGGCAACATTTAAGTATCACTGCGTCCAGGCAAGATAAAGCAGGTTTAAGCACTTAAACCGAGTTTATCTTGCCTGGACCCAATGATACCGACTTAGTGCAAGTCATTACTCCAAGAATTCCAAGGGCATAAAAAACTTGAAGTTCTATAATTCAGGTGACTTGTCTGCACCCACATGACCAGACAACTTGTGTCAAACAGCATTGTTCAAAGACTGATGGATTCATAATTTACCTTTGGTTTGAGAAATGAGTGTAGAGTCGGACTTGATGCAAGGATTGGTCAAGGAATCAATCACCAATCTCTCCGCACATGATACATTTTACAGCGTAAGTTTTGTAGACAATTTACAAACTTCCTCAAGCTGAGCTCACTTAAATTCATCACAAATGAATCAGTCCTTTGCAGATCAAGTTTTTGCTGAATCTTCTTGCTACTCATACTCTTGATGTCAGCCTGAAATCTCACACTTAGAATCAATTAGACTAGATCTGAACTGCCCTGTTTTACAAGGACTTACAGTAAAATGCTGAAACAAGGGTAAGAACCAGGAACTTTACACTCCTTGAAGTCCTTTTCATTGCCAGAAGAAGGAAAAGGACACTCCTGATCCTGTGTCACAGGCATGGCTCTGCTTTTCTCTGGATTTATGAATTTGACACCCAACAGCAGATGTATCATTGAAATAATTTTTTCTAGAACCACACAGATCTAAAAGTCAAGCTGAATAGAATTTAGAGGTTAGGACCTTATAAGAATAATAGTTATAGAGATTTCACATCTGACAACATTATTTTATTGATCAGTGAGCAGGAAAAGAGGGAGATATATTCAGCCACAAAAACACACAGGAAACAAAAAAAACCTGCAGATTCATGGTTTGATCGTTGAACAATAGCAACAGTAGTTACATTACATGTTGTTCAGTAAATTCCTTCAAACCTTTCTAGAACTCATGTTTCCTTCTCCCATTGCACTCTCATGTAACAAACTCAATACTTCAATGTTCTTCAAAAACTGTCACTTCAACTTTGTGAATATTGTCAGAATTGCAATTTGAATTCCAGTCAATTGCAATTTGTTCACCAATTTTAACCTTCCGGTCCAGCAGTGTCAATAAAAGACCTTTTGGCCCTTCAGTATTAAGCTCATGCCTGGAAAACAAAAGAACAGTTTTTCCTTCCCCACAGCAGAGAGTACATACATATGCATCATATTCCAATAACGCACACATCGTGCCCCCCTTTCATTCACAGGCCATGTCCCATGGAGCTCATATTGGCCAAAGTTTGCAACATCAGAAAGTTGATGATTTCCAAACCAGAATTCAGATGTTATAGTAGGGGAGACTTGGTGAAATTAGCTGTAGAAAAGTTTAAGCATATTATATTAAGGACTCAACGAATACTAGGTTCAAATGTCATGGGAGCTTTGGGTGGGAGTAATGACAATTATGTTGACATCATTAGCTACAACACACATCATCTATGATCTGCCTGCATCATTCCAAAAATGCACATGATGGGTGTCATCAGTCAAGAGTAAGACTTTCTCCAAAGTGCACATCACTATATGTCAGATAATCTAAGTGTCAAACTTTTAACAAATCAACAGGTTTCAAGATCATTTAGACTCAAACATTTAGAACAACACATCAACATCAATACATAGTAGAATTTGTGTGCTTTTAAGACAACCACATTTTTCACCCTGGCCTTGATGCAGTAGAAGTTCTCACAGATGAATACTACCAGAACTCAACCCAGACTTCCTGAGTCAGTTGTTTGCTCCAATGGTAGTTCTGTAGCCTGCAGATCTGTGAAGAAGATGAATGGTATCTGCAACCATCCTCTCTCTCTCTCTCTCTCTCTCTCTCTCCTTTTCTTTGAGGTTTGATGAATTTTGAGGTTTTGAGGTTTGGTTAAGGCAATTCTATGAATGCTAGTTCTCTTAATGAAAATTTGCACTTTTCACTTAGCATAGAATTGTCTCCTTGAGGATTACCCAAAGCATCATTTGGTCCTAACTTTAATACTCGAAGTGACTAGAACTATGACCATTGAGTCCAATTCTCAAACTATTGAAGGTTAAATAGTCTATAGAGATTTGAAATCAAAGCTTTCTAAGGTCAAAGAGATCATTTACCATTAAAAGTGTCACACCTTCACATGTGACACTTTTATTTAAAGTTTAAACGTGCCAATTGACACATGTGACATTTTAAAATGAAAACTATCACAATTTTTTTCACACAAGAAAGTGTGACTTTTTAATTAAAGACCACAATCCTTCTTTAAAAGGTTTTGGAATAAAATCCTCTTGAGATAAGAACTAGGTGGAAAACAAGAATTCTTTCATTTGAGATATTAAATAAATTGAGCCAATTCTTTAAATTTGAAAAAAAAAAAAGAAGCTTAAAATAACAGGACAATTCTTAAAAGTTATTGTAATAATCTTAAAAAAATCAATATGAGAATCACCCAACAACATTAGTAAACCCCTGACCTAAATTAATGGTATGATTATCATGAACCTTTTGTTAAGGTTAGTTGTCCATTTTTGTTATTGTATAATTTGTCTTTTCATATTTATATATTTTATATTGTTTCATCCCTATCTCAAACTTTTATTTTCAGGTCCCAAAGTCGAGGCATGGATTTTGTGAACATTCACAACGTCAAGGTTCATGGCAAGGGGTTTTCAAGGATACTTCAATGGCTAAGGATCATGGCCCTATTGCTAAATATAAACTCCATTCTATAGAAGGAACCCAAAGAATGGGTAGGATTTTGTTCAAATTTAATTTAATTAACCCTAGGACCATGTTGGAGGTCCCCATATAACAAGATTTTGTATAAAATCATGAGGTTTTTTTAATAAAAGGAAATTATACATAAATCTATCAAAACTCCTACCATATCTATTTTGTTCTACCTTTTGAAAAAATGCCAAGAATCAAGAGCTATCTACTTTATCATGGTTATAAAGATTTAATGATTTGAACCAAATTTGTTGAATTTGTTTTTGATAAACCAAAAATAGCACCCATTGTTCATTGGGCTGTAGCCAAAGAAGAGGGTCCTATGAACACAGACAGCGCATACACTATCTGATGTGAACCCTGGCGTCCATGTTTCACAGATCGATCTCACACCTACTGACAGTTCAATATCTCCAAGACTCAAACTGGCTTCCTGCTCTCCCTGATTCCTTAACGATTCAAAGATTGATAGACACAATGACGCAGCAATTCAACAACACACACTTCCGATCATGCATCTCTACACTGATGCAATTCCAAAGAAATTCTTCATTCTTATTCACAGAATATGTACATCCGCGAAAGCTCAAGCAATTCTTGCCATTAGAAGTTCACACACAGAAAGAAGAGGGTCCGATGGTGCCTCAATATATTGTCTTTATTCTCCTTAATTCCTCTCGTCTACTTCTGCAACAGGAGCTCAACTATACATCAAACGCAGCGGAAAATCTCAAGCACAGCTAAGCTCTTCTCTACCGAACTCCTAGTTCCTCTCTCCTGCCTCCCCACTATCTGCTATGCATCTCCCCAAAATTGTCCTTGCAAAAAATAGCCTTCCGTTGGCTTCTTCCAGAAGCTTCTCCAATTCTCCAATGCCGCCTCCCTCACGCTCCAAACCGCCATTCTCCATAATTACATTGCCGACCTCAGTCATCATTTGGAGCCGCCATTCAAGCTCCATACCCATTCAGTGCAGCCGTCATGCAAATTCCTCAGTACAACTCCTCTCCCCAATCCAGCAAAGCTCCCCATGCAAAAGCAACCGTCATAGAAACCAACGGCTTAATTAACAAACAACCTAACTTCCCTGATCAGTGACGTCCAGGAGTCTAACGTAACCTAATTTCGGGTTACAGGGCAATTGAAAATGATCTTGATTGTCCATGGGCAACTAGAAATCATCCTCATTGTTGATTTATAGAATTTTTTTGGGCAATTGAAAATGAACTCCACACTCTTCATGGATTACAAAACAAAAATTCCACCATCCAAAGGTGGTTGCTAGAAATGATCCACACCATCCATGGCAATCCAAAAATGATTTGCATCCTTTTGTTGGTTGTTTTCCCAAACAATCCAAAATGACCTCCATTAGTCATGGAGCTCTAATAATTTAATTGAAAATACATGTAGTTTAGTTTAAAAGAATAATTAACATTATATAGGGTGCAAGCATGGTCAAATATACGAAAGCAAGTTTCCTACCCAATTTTTTTGATATGAACATAAGAAAATAAAATAATTTTTTTGAAAATAGAAATATAAAGCCATTAGCTCTTTCATTGAGTTTACAATAAGTTAAATAAAAAATTTGCAAAATTTTAGTATAATAAAAATAAGTTATAAATGGATTTGAAATTAATTGGTCAATATGGTGTTCAAATTTATTTCTACATTATAAGTTTGATATATTAGGATTATAATATGCGCAATTTGATGATACATATGCATTTTCTAAACCTTCATTAATTTGAAAGTTAAAAAAATATTAAATATTTCATATATTTACAACTCATTTTGTAAAATTTTGTGCAAGTAGATGCATTAAAAAAAATTTACTTAAATAATTCCTGCAAATGTTGTGATGAACTCCTTCCTGATAACCAGCTTTCATCAAACAATATACTCAAATTTCACTCACTTTTCCAACTACATTCAAACTGGGGATGAAACAGGGACTTAGAGGGTGACAAAAAAACCAGGATGATTTTAAGGTCTAACTTTAGTATCTGAAGTTTTGTCCTTGCCTTCTTCATCTTGCAAGGCATCATGGTTGCAACACCCTAAACCCTAAACCCTGTCCTTGAATTTTGACTACCTTCCCTGCACAAAATTGGTAAGCTTTGCTAATCAAAAGCTTGTACTCATTTCTTTTATAGTACTTATAGCATGTGAACACCAGAGTGTGTGTGTGTGTGATAGAGTCCTTGTATGGTGTGTTTTTGGGGACAACTCCTTGGTACTAGGTACTCACTCACTCACTCACTCACTCACTCACAATGTCCAAACACATTCTCCATTGCCCACCTTTGCTTTGCTTTTGCCACACACCCTTCTTCCATGACAATGCAAAGGCAATATATGGAACCACACACCCTTCCAACATGAAGGGCCAAAAACAAACTTAGATTTGTCCTTCATTGGAAGGACACAAAATAAGGGGACCCTGTGTGTCTGTCTGTCTGTCCCTTTGCAAAGTTGGTACCGATTGGTCAATTGGGTTAAGACGAGTCAAAACTTTCATTTACAATAAATTAAATTAAATTAAATTAAATTAAATTAAATTGCAATTTAGCCTAGTGTTTTTCTCCCAACTAAAAATTGGAAAACACCCATGTTAGTAATCATTTAAAAAATAAATCATTTATTTGAAATTTTTGTAAAGCACTGGCAGAATTACCCGTAAATAAATACCTATAATACCCATAAAAAACACACTATCAAGCATTTGCCCATAAATACATAAATAACCCGTAAATAATACAGGAACAAATGAAAATAAAAATTCATGCGAAAGCTTTTACCCACCAAGGTAACGCCCTCTGATACTCATTGGGCATCACGAGAATAAATGAAAATACAAAAAATTATGCGAATGCTTCATGTTGGGTAATAATGCCCTTGGAGTATGGTGTGCTTGAAAGAAGCACCCCTTGAGTTTGAGGGCGTTACCCTAGGGCCTACACATAACAAGCCATAGATGGATTTTGATGACCAATTTTATATGTTAATATTCATTGGCCATTCCAAAGGTAAGTGCCCCAAACTGAACAAAATAGTAGAGAATGTGCCCCGAGGGTGCATCGTCCCTCCTAATGAGTGAGTAAGGCACGTTCAAGAAAGAGGGACCTTAGACACTAAACCCTAAAGGTATCACTCTATCAAAGCATCATTTTTACAAGCAAGTCCCATCCCATTTGGCTATAGTTGAATCAGATCTATCGATTATGTTTACATTTAGTCTTTTTTTTAGTCATGGATGCCATCCATTGTAGTCGTATAGGATTAGTCATGAATGTCATGTTTTGACATAATGTATTAAAATGGGACAACTCCAAGAGCTTTGCAACTTCTCTATCGTCTACTCCACTTGTCACATGCAATCTCCACACTTCACACTTCACACATAAACATGAAGGTAGAAGGTGACAATCAAATGTTCCCCAACGGTTGTTGCCCTCTACCTTTACTATAGGTCTTATTATTATGGCATTACATGCATTCAAACCGATATCAAAACAAATTAAAAGATAAAACATCCTATTACAATCTACTATGCTCAACACTTTAAAGCCAACCCCTTAATTTAAGTATGTTGAAACTAGTGTTGGCCAATTTTTTTGGTTTTTATTAAAAGAGTGGAGGTGATGAATGGCTTTCTCACCACTCCTATCTACTACCTATTGATATTTCAAAATTATCGCACTATTACAATAAATGACAAAAATCAACAACTATTAAATTTCCATCAAATAATCTGCCTTGTAATTTTGATATGATAATATCTGCCCCGTATTTCAAATATAGTAATTTACCCTCTAATAATAACCCTTCATTTGGTGAGTGGCAAATTCTTGTGAAATAATGGCAAACTCAAACCTAGTCCTTCCTCACAAAGCATGACTCTACCTTTGAGATCATTTGCATAGGAGAAGACGGATTTTAACTCTTGGGCCAACATTTTAATTGTTTTGGGTTGCAAAATTTCAGCAGTTGGAATTTTTGTTCATAAATGTGAAAAATAAGTTCTTTTGGGGTCCTCTAATATTCATCAAATTTAGACAAAACAAAGCACCGTATTTTGATTAGGTTCATGTAGGTAGCCAGCCACCAATATAAAGGGTACTCAAATGCTTAAACTTTAATATTGTTTTTGTAGCCAAATTTGGCTAAATTCTCATATGGATGAATTGCCATCACCACTACAACTACATCACAAAAATTCGAAAAAAAAACCACACACCTCACACACCCCTTTAGAGTCTAGGGCCATCATGGCATCCAAGCAACAATTATAGACTAATTTTGCCTATTCTATTTAGGCAAAGATGAACTTAAATTTTCAATGAGGGATGATGACAAAGATCTGAAGACAACATGTAAATGACAGAAGGTAAGTATCTGATGACAACATTCTAATTGAGGATGACAATCATCTAAAGCCAACATCCAAGTGTCAGTGTTATACTCATCATGACCTAACTTTCTGGTGACTATGGAGACCATGCAAAATGGCCTGTACAGGGTACTTTGGATGAAGTACAGCCAGGCCTCAAATTGTGTGAAAATGGGTTTTGGATCTTTGCATTGTAATGGTGTCCCTCAAGCCCCAGTACAAAGAAAATGGACTGCTTTTGATTGGCCAAGCATAATGACTCACCCAGGTGGTAGCATTTGAAGAGTCTCTCATTTTGTTCTCTCCAATTTCTCATTCTTATGGGTGAGGTTGGGGAAACAATTAACACTTCAACTTCAACTTTTTTTTTTTTTTTTTTTTTTATTTTTTTTTTTTTTTTTTTATTTTTTTTTTTTTTTTTTTTTTTTTTT
>Ga0116227_10010499_pt1 | contig 16139 bp, 8 predicted proteins | sample S1TSphgellanicum_FD_89693 | JGI IMG/M metagenome (GOLD analysis project Ga0116227, IMG submission 89693) | Host-associated microbial communities from peat moss isolated from Minnesota, USA - S1T2_Fb - Sphagnum magellanicum MG | ecosystem: Host-associated > Plants > Peat moss > Unclassified... | reverse complement strand
CCTTGTATCCACTTATATTATATAATATAAAAATGAAGGAATAAAAAACTTGTCAATGTGCGAGAAACATGAGTAGAAAAACTATCTTTTGCAACTTGTCTTACTCAATTACATGTGTCACATGCAATCAAATGTGACATTTTTTAGTTGCATACAACACATTTAGTTGCATAAGACAAGTCGCAAAAGATAGTTTTTCCACTAGTGACAATCCCTTGGTTTGAAATCCTATATTATTGAAGTGTATTTTGTATTCTTTCCAAGCACAATTCCAAGATACATCTTGTAGAAGGTTGCAAAGGTTTTGACATAGGCAACATGGACAAGTCAATGATTCATTCATTTGTGCACCAAGGAATATCGAAAGAAAATGTGGGCCTTTTATTGTATCTATGTTTTGTATATTCTTGGTTGTAACTTTGCACACAATGTTTTCTAGGAAATCCCATTGCTTACCTATAGGTCCATGGCCATGGCCTATCATGGGTAATTTGTGGATGTTGGGAGAACATCCACACTTGACACTAACACGTTGGGCCAAAGGGTATGAACCTCTTATGCTCCTTCGACTTGGTTCCATCAACATTGTGGTGGCATCTTCGCCTACAATGGCCAAGGAATGTTTAAAAACCCAAGATCATGTGTTCCAATATTGTCCATCTTCACTTGCATTCAAGATTCTAACCAAAAATTGGAGCATGGGAATGATATCTGGTTTTGCTTTGTAACACATCCGAAAGATATGCATGAACGAGCTTTTCACATTTAAAAAGATACAATCATTCCAAACTATGAGAACAAAAGAGATTCAAGAGATAATGAAGGACATTTTTAGAAAAACCAATGAGGGCAAAGTGGCTAATCTCACCTTGAAACTATCATCTATTTCCACAAATAATATGACCCAAATGTTATTCAAGAAAAGGTTATTTATTTGAAACCATATTAATATGAAATGTTCAAGAAACATATATAATGGCATGAGTTATGAGCATAATGATTGGATTGAAATAATCACCAATTTTGTGATTTAATTTTAAAGCTATTATGGGATTTTTTTTCGATATATGAACTTTCAAATGGCAAGATCAACATTGTAATAAATTGTGAATTCAAATATTTTTTTAGTTTTTTTTTCCACATGCATTTCAATGATTAAGTACATGTTTCCTTGGGTGAATAGGTATTGTGGAAATGCATGTGGCAATAAAGAAACACAATGGTTCAGACAAATAATAGATGTAACCCAATATTGGTATGGTGCTTTCATTATTAGTGATTACATCCCTTACTTGAAGTGGGTGGCCAAGCTCCAAGGGATTGACACCTCTTTGCAAGCTTTACAAAATGAACTGTCAAATTTCATTGCACAAATAATGGATGAACATAAAACAAGTCCATCTACTCAAAATTGAAATATTGCAGATGTGCCTAAAGATTTTTTCAATGTTCTTTTCACCACACCTCAAGAAGATGGTTTCGGAAATGTAACTTGATGCAATTCAAGCTTTTATCATGGTGAATGGAAAATAGTAGTGTTGAAAACCATGGTTATTTTTATAATAGTAAAAAATGTTTATGTTTAAAGGAATTTGCATTAAGTTGTATGGTTTAAATTATATATATATACACACCACCTTGAAAATTAATGTAATAAATGTAAACCTATTTGTCAGCTTGCAATACAAATATGGATAGGATATATCATCTATCAACTTTCAACCAATATTTTATTATAGGTAACAAAACACCTTGTGCATAACGCCACATTCGTCATGTTTACATTCAAATCATTTACTATCATTTTTCATGCAAGATAATAAGCCATGAAAACAACGAGTAATTAGTCCCATACTATCCTAACAATAAAACTTTCATCACAAAAACAAAAATGTTGAATTTAAATGAAGTTCTAGCAATGAATAATTGGAATTGCCTTATGGAGGATTTTTTAGAATCCTTCATATGGTCATCCATGGACCATTCCAAATACAATTTCAAAAATAACTATCTCATTTTCAAGCCTAATTACTTCATTTTTTTTTCTTAATAATTACTTCCATTTCCTATTAACTTTCACAATGATTATCTCTCATATTTTTTAATAACTACCTCCATTTTATAATTACTTCACTCTTTTCCCCTATCCACCAACATGGATATGAAAAATAAATTAATGTGTGCCACTTTAATTTTAATTAAGATTGACATTGACATAAATAATGATGAGTTATTGAAAACCATAGGAAAAATAAGAAAATAATTAAATAATTGATCGTCATTGGTAGTGTTCACAAATTGATAAACATAAAATTTTAATTTAAAAGCAAAATATGTCAATTTTTGGTCTTATTTAAGATGCTTTAAGAATACTTGAAATGCATTGTTGATTTGGTGCATTTGTTTCAATGCAATCAATTTGGAGAACCATCAAATGTTGTATTTTCCTTAAGTTGGAGGTGCATGAAATGCATATGAATATATTATTTTTAAGTTTTTAAAGTTGTTTGGAATTTGGTTCAACATGGTAATGTTAATATCACCACCATGGGAGAAGTTGGCATAAAGATTTGTTAAAACTTGAAAGGAATTTTAAAATGATGTAAATGAAAGTGTTGAAGTTTACATTGGATATTATATGAATAGTTTTTCTAGTATCTAGTTCTACATTGACTATTTTTGCTTGACATATTAATGAATGTCTATTTTATAATAATATTTTAAAAACTTGTCATATTTTATCATTCTACCATTATGTATGGATCCATACACATGACTTTAGGAATGTTTTCTTATATCAATAACTAATTTGTGTTTTTAGCCCATTAATTCACTATCAAGAATAAAAATGATTATTTCAACATATATTGTTGGTTGTTTAAACCAAGTTTATGAAAGAATTGTAATATATAGTGAAAGTGAAAGAATTAACCAAACATATAATTAAAAATTAACAATACAAATACAAGTGGCTTCTAGCATGCAATTATTTATAGATAATCACTTTTATTTCAAAATGACTTAAATCAATTTTGAAATTTTCCTAGACCTATATGGTACAAGAAGGTTTAGGTGCCCTAAGCCTTTGTTTGTTGGAGCAAAAGCCTTCATGAAGGCTACCACAAGAAGAGATGCATTCTTGATTTATGTTATTCCTTCACCATATGTTGATCCACGTCCACATGAAATTCCTTCTCGATGCCAAGAATTCAAGGATGTGTTTGAAAAGAGAAATGTGAACACCTTTCCCAAGCATCAACCATATGACTAGACCATTGATCTTGTGGAAGGAACAGAACCTCCATTCAGAGCCATCTATAATTTGTGGCAAGATGAATTTGTAGCACTTTGTGAATATCTCGATGAAAACTTCGAGAAGGGGTTCATTCAACATTTAAAGTCTCCAAATGGTGCATGTATCCTCTTTATCAAAAAGAAAGTTGGTTTTTTGAATGTGTGTCAATTATCGTGGAATGAATTGATTCACCATTAATAATTGATACCCTTTGCTTTAATCACAAGGTTGTTGGACCAACTTAGTCATGACAAGGTGTACACCAAATCTGATCTATGTGGAGCATATAACTTGGTGTGCCTTCGAGAAGGCAATGAATGGAAAACAATGTTCAGAACCCATTATGGCCATTTTGAATATGTTGTGATGCCATTTGGCTTTACTAATGCACCTGTTGTTTTCCAACATTTGATGAATGATGTCTTTCATGAGTATTCAAGGACGATTTCGTGGTTTGTTATATTGATGACATCTTCATTTTTTCGAAGAACATGGAGGACCATGAGCACCATGTATGTTTGGTTTTGGAGAAGCTTTGGGAGTTTGGACTTTACGTCAAATTGGAGAAGTGTGAATTCCATCAATTTGAAGTGGAATTATTGGGTTATGTCATCTATGGAGATGACATATATTCACATGGATCCTCGTTCACATGAATACTTGTAAAATTCAAACCATTATTAATTGGGTTATTCCAACTTCTATTCATGATGTTCAATGTTTTTTTGGATTTGCCAACTTTTATTGATGTTTCATTGCCCACTATTCTTCAATAGTGGCTTCTCTTGTTTAATTGACTAAGGAATGATCAGCCTTTTTCTTTGGGGGTTAAAGTTGCAAATGCCTTTCAATCTTTGAAGGTTTCTTTCACATTTACGCCAATGTATTGAGGCATGTGCCCTACACAATCTAACAATTTTACCCTTTGATTTTGTTGTAGATACTTTCAGCTTTCAAAGGTGGATAATCTCAAAAGTTTGGTTGAAAAAACCAATAAAACTTCTGGCTCGACCCCAAAAGTTGGTTTTAAATAGTTGGTGGAGATGTTGGTGTTAGGTGGTTTGGATAAAGAAAAGCATGAAAAGGTATTGACTCACATCAACAGCCATGAAGATTTGAAAAACCCCACTCCATTCGTTATGTTCATTTCTAAACTTCCAACCAATAGTCATTTTTCCCTTGCCAAAATTATTTCAAGTTAGTGCATGCATTGGTTTTGAATCCTAAAACTCTAAACCATCAAGCCCCAAGGGGTGATTTATCATAAGTTAATCTTGATTTGATTCAAAAAAATACATTTAATTATGTGCCAACATAGATTCATAAGGTGTTTTTCCCAAAACCCATTTAGTATGACTACAACGTCATATGAACACAAAATAAACCATATGTTTACCCTGGGGTGAAAATCCTTAAAAAGGTGTACCACCTAGGATGAAAAGGACCTAGTCCTTATTGTAGTTCTTTTCCCCCTCTATTTTGATCCCCATCAAAACTAATGAGTGTCAAATATTTCATAAGTACCATCACTACAACAAAAGGTGTCCCTATATGCTAAGGGATTTCATTGGATTTTGAGTGAATTCATTAGTCATAGTGCATGGCATAGTGGGGATGTAGTGAATTCACTATTGTAGTGAACAAGCACTAGTGAACTACACCCACATTTTGTAGTAGTTCATATTTAAATCCATTACAATTATAGAATCCATCATAATCATTAAAAATGTGTCTTCACATGGTAAAAATGGAATATGTAAAAAATACATAAAAAGGTGATGTTGTGACAAGATTTTGGTACAGTTTAAAGAATTTGGACCCACCATTGCTCAAATTTTCTAAGGATTTATGAAGTTCTAGAAGCTTATGAAATTGATTCTTCACAAGCTTCAAGATTCTCTTATGTCATTTAGCTATTGTTCAATTGTTTTCTTTCATATTCAACTTGATTACCCAACCAATTAATTCATTTTTCTTTATTTTGCTGGTGTAGGTAAAATAATCCATAACTTAGTTGAAATTTGCAAGCTCTTCTCCATGGAACAAATTGGAGATCTAATTAAATGTGGGTTGCACAGGGAGTTTGAGAATTTAGAAACAAGGATGTTATTGCAGAAGGATTTGTAAAATCTTATGGATTGTAAAAAACACAACTTGCTATAAAGTTGTTTTGAGATCACAATTCATGATGTTAATCTCTTTTTATCTTTCACATGTGTACATAGAAATATCACAAAAATCACACAACACGGAGAGATGTAGAATTTGTGTATATAACATAATTGGAGTAGAATAGGTTAATTTAATTTTGTTGGTGCAAGCTTGTGCATATTTAGTACATCTTCCATTTCTTATGGAAAAAAAGAAAAGCTATTAGAATGAGGGCTTTAAGCACACACACTTTGATAAAGTATTACATACCACATGCATGAAAATAGTACAATTGAACTCAAACATCATGACTTGAAATAACTATTTTGTTTATTACAAATTTAATACACCATTTGTAGTCATATTTTTTCCAAACTTGACCAACACTAAATCCTCCCCTATCCCATTACAAATTCTCTCCCCAAGGAATTGTAATCAAATAACATTCAATTTTCCTTGTTTGTTTTCACAACTATGCATTGTTGAAGGGTTGGACAAATTTCACAAGCACAAATTGATGCCAAAAAGTGACCTTAAGGTAGAGGTGAAAACCCTAAGGGTTTTTTAACATTTACAATCTATAAATTTGAAACCTTTGTTCAAGATGTAGATTATGGATTATATCACTACTTAGGAAACTCATAAGTATTCCAAACTAAAAGCAAATCCTTTATGATTGTGGTATTTGTGTGATAATGCAACCTTGAGAGAACCATTCAATGTGTGTGTGGTGATTTGTTAATAAGGCCATAAGTAAACTAAGAGATAAGAGAAGATGGACATTCTTTGATTAACAAAAAAGATGTGAGATGACACATTAACCAAATGCAAGTTTGTTATAATATGGGTTCTAGAATTGTGGCAACTAATGATTATGTATTATAGGGTTGTTGTCTAGAATGAAGACCTCACTTACTCGTTGTAAGAGATTATCAAGGCAAGTGAGTAAGGGTGGCCATTATTAAAAGAAGTTTAATCCCATACTCACTGCAAAACGAGTTCACAAATTTTGTCAACATCCTTTCCATTGTTAATAAATAACCCTTTGCAATTACAACCTATGCCAATCCAACTTCGAGATTATTTTCAAACATTGAGTAAAATTGCTCACATGGCTTATTTTGGCCAATATACTTTAATTGTTCTTAGGTTAGAGAAATGACTCGTGGTGGGTGGGGTGACAAGTCTAGTTTCCTCTTTGGGGGAAAGGGGGGAGGGGGTTACCTAAACATGTTCACAATAACATATCACTTTATCCCTTTTTTTTGTTCAAAGTTTTCTCCTTTACATCTATGTAGGTGAATGCAAGGGGAGGCAATCCATACTCACACATAAATTGTTATTTTGATTGGCCTATCACCAAAAATATAAATATAATAAAATCTCTTGGAAGGTAGCTCATCTATTGAATATGATATAATTGTGATTAGAGAATGTGTTTACGATAACATATCACTTTATCCCTTTTTTTGTTCAAAGTTTTCTCCTTTACATCAATGTAGGTGAATGCAAGAGGAAGCAATCCATACTCACACATAAATTGCTATTTTGATTGGTTTATCACCAAAAATATAGATATAATATTTTTTTTGGGAAGGTAGCCCATCTATTGAATATGATATAATTGTGATTAGAGAAAGTATAATTATGATACAGATCATGTTATATAATGTACATGAAGATGGTTGTTTAATGCATTGGTACTTGTTTGTTTGTTGTTTTTTTCCAATGCAAAAGTTTGAATACAATGGTGGGTTGATTTAATTGTGGGTAATCAAGATGTTAGATAATGTGCAAATTGATGTTATGTTATAATTTAGTCATTCACTCTTGTGTGGGAACTACAAAAACACATTATTACTTACTTTGTCAAAACTTTTATTCATTTTGGGGCATTATCTCCTTCGTTGGAATTTTTACTATTTATTCATGAACTATCCTTTTGTTCATCAAATTTTTTTAACACCATGGATGTTTCTTTTAGCAAGTTATGGATGTAAATGATATATACATTTATTTTTGTGTTCATAGTCTTATTGGTTTATTTTTAATTATTAGAAATCAAATTGACAATGATCCCCTTGGATTGTTTAAAATGGTTGTGCAAAAAAGAGTTTTGCATGTTTCTTCAATCCTTCTTTTCACAATAACTCATTTAATTGAAGGGTTTAAATTAATAAATCAGTTTTTTTTAAAATAACGAAACACATAATGTATTTGGATGCATATTGGTCTATTATCTATTTTAAAATTTATCTTTCATATTTTTTGTCCTCCTATTATCCCTACTTTCACTTGTCTATTTTCAAATGTTATAAATGGAAATTATTTTACTGAATATTAGAGTATTTTGGGTATCAAGATTGTTATTTAAAACTATTATTTTCAAATTTGAATAAAAAAGGATAATGAATTACAAATAATACTTAATAGTTTTTTTGTTGGAAGTGTTTTGTTTTTGTTCATTTAATGTACAACTATTTTGTTCATATTTAACGTTCCTTGTCTTTCATTGAACTCTTCATATGAATATTGGAATTTGTTACTACTCTTTTGGATTTTTTCTTGATAGGTATTGCAATAGACAAAAAATTACAATATATTCAAAATTTGAAAGATTGTGGAAAGTGGAAAGAAAGAGCAATAAGAAGATAGGCCATTAGATAAACACGTAATGGGATTTAGTTGGAACCTAATTTACAATTATAACTACTTTCCACACATGGAACATAATAGGCAAGAGGAGGAGGATGAAGTGAGGAAGGAAAATGCTAAATAAGAGGAATTTTCAAGTTAATGAATGTAGTTTAAGAGCACTAAATAGAGGTTGTGTTCTAATAGTTCTAACAATTTTTGTTTAAGGTTTTTGGTTTGGTGTTATGTAAGTTGATTTGTATGACATTGAAAATCCTGACACATATGTGTTACCTAAATGAATTCTAGATTTCTTTTTGTGGCTAATATTTGATTTTTTCCCAAATGCATTGCACCATCAAATGGATTGATTATCATTTTTTTGAATGCCATTTATCTTCATCACGATTTTATTTGATGTGTAGGATTTTGTTCCTTCCACTTTGGGCACAAGATGGTATTGGGGTTAGAAGGTCGTGGCCTCCATTTTGTTAGTATTTAAAATCTCGTTGGATTCTAATAACTTAAATTTCAACATGAATTGAATGTTGTAGTTTGTTATTACATGTGGGGGTTAATGTCTTGGTTTGAATTATATGATTTAAGAGATTATGAAAACACCTTCAATATTTGAATTTAAGAATTTGTACATGTGGAACAACCACCATACTATATGAAGCCCAATGTTTTAGCTCCTAGTTGTTTCCATCATCAATCATTGTTATCATTGCCTTGTGTATAACCAAACCAATTCGTACTTTATTGGTGAGAAAGTTGTACATAATACCCATGGACTTGCAAGTAGTAGAATATTGAATTTCTTAGAGGCACAACATGGCAAAGGGCACACCAACTTGTTGCCATGACCAATTAAATAGCTCATGCATTGTGACCTTGCTTTGAGCATAATTGCAAACATTTAACTAATAAAACACCTATGATATATATATTTGAGACAAACCCATGACATGCAAAATGCCCCAAGTTGTGTTTGGTAAAATTTAATGATTGCCACCTTGTTTGCATGGTGTCCTTTCAAATGATGGACATGAAGAACATCAAGACTTGCAAATAAAACATACATTGTTCCTCATCCTTTCCAAATACACAATTTGTAGCACCCCATTGTTCACAAATCAATAATGTGGTGAGTTTAAAACCCTAATTACAAAAACAATCAATGGAGTTGATGATGAACTTTTAATTCTTGAATGTAACAACAAGCATTTGAAACAAAATTCACTATTATTTCTCCTTCTTGATGTTTGAAAATGACTATTTGGCTTGAATATTATCATGTCCTTTGATGGTCTATGCTAAATGCAAAAAACATCTCGAGCACAACCTAATGTCAAAAGTAGAAATATGTTTTGAAATCTAAGATTTTATTTTGTGAATAAATCAACATAAAAAATCATCTAACATATAGTTATCTTTCATGAAAATTTACATTTTTCCATCTCTTTTTCACTCATAAGCACATGTTTACACATGCAAAACACAAAACTTTGCAACATTTGATAGTTCAAAACACATTATAAGCCCTATTGTTTCTTATTCAAATGACATCACACATTGTATAATTAAACGGAAATTGTTTTTAATAAGTTTGATTATCACGTGGGTAAACAAATTTCCCAATGTGTTATTTCTCTATAATACTAATGGTTTTCATGTTGTATTTTTGGCTTGTTTTTGGTCCTTTTACAAGGCAAATTGGATAGGTCTTGTGTGAAGTTCTACTAAACAATTTAACTTGGGTAGGAGCCAAGGCCAATTTATCTTAAAGATTATTTTGTGAAAACCACATGATCATTATGCAAATCCACATAAACATGATAAAAATCAACATGAAAACCATTACATAATGAAATGTGCTTGGTACATGCCATTGTGCCCATTTAATTGCCCATTTAGAAATTTGGGCTCAATGTATTTAGCTTTCATCCAAATCTCTCACATTCACCTAATTGGGCATTACTTATACTTGAAATCATCCATAATGCAAGAAACCCATAGGACAAATGCAAATGGTAAACTTTCCCATCTATATTTTCTTGAAACATATTTGGAGCACATAAAAATTGGATTAAAAATTTCCTTTGTATGTTGTAGGAACCTTGCAATGCATATAATCTTCCTCCTAGCCTTTGAGGCACCTTACAAATCTATAATTTGTGCTTATGGAGTGGTAGATTCAAATTACATCAAGTCTTTTATGTCAAAGGGCATGTTGCATTGGGGGCTATAATGTTTTCAAGCTTTGGAATGCAAGTTATAACTACTGCCTACATTACCATGCCCTCAATCAACATCGTCACATTTTGGATCACCTAACTTCCCTAGTTCACATAATCCAAAGCAATAGGGAAAACAATGCCAATTTTATCTTCACCCAAATGTTAACACTTGATGTTTATCGTGTATGGCTCCAATTGTAAATAATTATCCTCTTGTCTTGCAAAGAAAGATAGAGTGCATAAAACATTAACTTGAATTTAGAACTCATGCTTATCAATGTGTTATTCTTGTCTTTGTGCACTCCTTTCAACTCAAACTATATTGTTAGCAAATGATGTGAGAATTTGGTTGTGGGCACATGCAAGAAAAAACAAATTAGTCACAAAAATTATGGCACAAAGCTTGTTATGTTGGGTGTCATAATCTGTATATAGGTATGTTGCATTTTAATAGTCCTTCCAAATTTTGATTCAAACCTAATAAGAATTGAGAAATATGAAATAATAATAAGGTTATAGAGATTTCAAACCCAACAATTTAGATTCAAAGCAAACTTTGAGTTCCAAAATCTTGTCATACAAATTCTAAATTTGTTTACTTGTGTTCAGATAGCCAAAGGACGCCATCAAGATTTCAATTTAATGTGTATTATGATACTTGTTATATCACCTTTTTTGGTGAAAAGTAATTCACACTTAGTGTGCTTTTACCCATTTAAATACTAATAATGGTAGTTGTGTACCCAATATTCTTACCATAAGTATGTCCTACATGTACACATCACACATAATCAAAACTTTTGTTGTTGATATGTTTTAACATTTTGGTGTATAGTACAATGTTCAAAAACATATAAAAAGGTCAATATTAATGTAAATACCTTTCAACATAAACAATCCATTACCAAACAAATAATCATGACTTTTGTCACTATTGTTATCCATTCACCATGATAATACAATGAATTACATCATTTGACATGTGTCCAATCCCATTTTCTTGAGGCATGGTGTGACTTATTATCCTCACCCTTAGATTCAAAGCTTGACAATAACTCATGACAAGTTTGAGGCGGTGTAAATTAAACACTTGGAACAAGTTGATGTCAAATTCCATCCCACTTCAATCCTTGTGGCATCAATTTTACAATCTTTATTTGATGGTTCTAGAAATTAACACATACAACTTTACTTTACATGGCTTTTATTATACCAAATATGAATTTAAAACAACATAAATAATGGTGAAGATGATTTCTCGAAATTGACAAAACATTATTGGGTTGTAATCATCTTGTCTTGGACTCACTCCTTGCACAATTACTCCCAATGCTATGGATTGATTTCATTGAAATTTGGAGAGAAGGTTTTTCAACTTATATTCTAAAATTGTTTTTAAGTTTGGAGTCAATCCAATAGTGAATGGAAAAAAAATTGCATTTGGAATTTTAAAAATCCAAAAATTGTTTAATAATTTTGGACCCATTTCACTTTTAGCTTTTATAATTCATTCTTTACTTTCAAATTGAAATCTATAAGCTTGTATAATTTCTTGACTATTCTAATTGTTGTGTAGGGAGAAATCAAGGCAATCCATTGTGATCATTGTTCAACCGCCACATTTTCCCCCTCAACTCACTTTGATACATTCACAACTAACTCTCCTTCCTTCACATGCCACAGAACCCCATTTTTATGTATTCCCCTTTGTTTGTTTGCTTTGCTTCTTCTTCAAGCTCCATTGTTTTTCCACCATGATGAGTTCTTCTCCTTTTGACCAATGAAAGCCAAGGAAAATCCCTCCTTTGATATCTTTCCCAACTAATTTTCCTCTTGGTTTTGATTAGTTTATGAGGATTGAAGGAAATCCATATTTAAGCCCTCCATTAATTGAATCAAGATGAGAATCCTCAATTTAATGAAATCAATTTTACTTTTGATCACGATAAACATTTTCACCATCACAAAATTATAGGCTTCATAGGTTCATTCCAAATTTGTGCGAAATTTGTTAATTCATAAGTTTGTATTATTTAAACACAAATGTCATGCATTATTTAAACACGAAAGTTGAGTGCATGACTTCCACGTGTAAACAACATAAATAGACATATAACATTCGTGTTTAAACAATATGAATAGGCATATGACATTTGTGTCTCAACAATGTGCACGACATTGATGTTCAAATAATACAAGTAGGTGAATGACATTTGTGTCTATTCCATACAAACTTATGAAAAACAATTTTGCACAACTATTATTGCCAAATTGTGGCCCATGAAGTTTATGATGACATATGGATGATTAATGGGAAAATTTTCATTTGAACAAAAACCACATCTTTCCAATCCCTTTTCATTACACATTATTTTATTTTATAACACATTTACATTATTTATGCACATCAAGCCCCTTCTAATTTAATGACAACTACAAATTCCACCATGGTTATTTCCCCCCCCTAAAGATTCAATTGTCCATCTAATGGAAACCTTATGTATTAATTGTTAGCCTTAAGGTTTTCAAAAAAGTTATCACACCACCATGAATCAATCACCAAAATAATTTATAACCCTAATTTCCCAAGTATTTAAAACCTTTTTTCTTCAAACCAAATACAATTTAACACTATGCACGACATAGTTTGAAGTTGTGCGAAGTTCAAATTGCTCAACCCACTAAAGAATCCTTTGATTTTTTGTTGGGTTCGAACTTGACACAAATGCCTAGGCTTGAAGAAAATCAAGGTGGACATAGGGTGTGCTTTCAAGTTGAATTTGAGTGCATCACCCAACCTTGGCATCATTGATTGGAGCCACCATGTGCGTTTTTTTGTGTTGGTATAAGAAGTTTAGCCAACTACAAATGAAGTATCAAAGATAATGTACGAAGGCATTTTCAAAGGCAATGAAATCATCATGTTAGTTTGGTTGGGAGTTCCTAGGGTCGACTACTATTGATGGTTGTCAGGTTCAATGTTTCAAATCAAAGTAGAACCTTCAAACTTTTCACTTGTACCATGTGTCATGTTTTGGAGTTCTTGTAGTTAGAGTAATGGAGTTTGAAGCTAGTGACCTAGAAATGAAATAATGTGTTATTCCAAAACACCCTTGAGGCTTGTAAAGCTTTTATAACACCATAATTGAGGAACATTTAACATCTAAGTCTACTTGTGGTTTATTAATGTAGTCTAAAATTTCAATAAAACTTGCATTGTTGCTTTTTTACTACCAAATTATTATTTTTGCATTGTCCAAGGTGTTTAATATCTTTTTATTTCAATTAATCCACAGTCAACCCTTATAGAAATGAACAACATTTCCTTCAAGCATAAACACCCATTTCCTTGTTTCAAGTTAATAATGCTTATTTGTTGGAAATTTATTAAATTGTAATCATTAACCCATAGGAAAACTACCAATTAAAACATATTCAATCCCATTGCTACTTTTGGGGCTTACACATAGTAAAAATAACATTGACAAAAAAAACTAGGCACATCATCAATATTTGAATTAGGAGAGGATGTATTTGTTCCATGTTCATTTATTATTGGAATAATGAAGTTTGATATGTGATTGAACTCAATGCTTGCAAGGAAGCATCAAACCTTTGAAGCTTGGTCACGCATTTTTAGTAAGGGATGTAATCATTGACAATGAAAGAACCCATCCCACAATGAAATCCTTCAACTATTTCTTCCAACCATTGTGTTTTACCATGGTCAATCCTAGTTCCACAATACCTATTCAACAAGGGGATGGCCAATCATTCATTGAAATGCACATGAACTAAACAAATAGCTAGTTTTTGTTCATCATTTTATCACAATGTTGAGTTTGCCATTTCAAAGTTCATATATTGGAAAGCTAGTTCATGTGCCCTAGATATAACCCAAAATTTAACTAAATCATGTTTGGTGATTATTTTGATTTAATTATTCTATTAGTAATACTCACTTATATTTGTGTGTGTAGAATATATGTGTGTGCTTTTTACACATTTCATATTGACATGTAATATGATTTCAAGTAAATCACCTTTTGTTAAACAACATCTGGGTCATATGGTGTGTGACAAGTGATGACAATTTGAGGTTGAGATCTACCACCTTATCTTCTTGGGATCCCATGTAAATTTCCTTGATTGTCTTTTGAAAATCTCGTGTTTTCATCAATTGAAATGATTACAAGTGTCCTTTTAGATGTAAAAAGCTAGGTTGTGCATATCTTTTGGAGGTGCGACAAAGAAAAACTAGAAATTATTGCCATATTATAATTTTTAGTCAAAATTTTAAATAGTAGTGAAGATTAACAATATTGGAACATGTGGTATTAGGTTTTAAAAAAAATTCTTTAGCCATCGTAAGAGAAGATGCCACCATAATGTTGATGGAACCAAGTTGAAGGTGCATGAGAGGTCCACACCTTTTCACCCAACATGTAAATCTTGTGTGTGGATGTTCTTCCAACATTAGCAAATTGCCCACAATAGGCCATGACCATGGACCTGGCGGTAAGTGATGGTATGTCCTAGAAAATAATGTTTGCAATGTTACAACCATACTATTACGTAGTTAAAATAAAAAAGTCCCACCGTTTCTCCTAACCTTCCTTGCTTCATTGAAACATTGATTTGTCCATCTTTGCTTAATTAAAAAAGTTTGCTATCTTCTACAAAGATCTATTTTGAAATCGTGTTTGGAATGAATATAGACTACACAAATGAAACATGATTTCAGCCCAAAGGTTGTGTTCTTCAATGTGTCTTTTATGAAGGTGGATATGGGGGTGGTTTCACATGACCAAACATAAATCATCAATACTCTATATTAGATGTTTATCAATTTATTCTTTGCTCACATGGCCAAACATTAGTTTATGATAAATTTTGCCCATATATTTATTTGTCTACATATTCATTGATCACATGGCCATAAAATAATTTACCATTACTTTGTTGAAGATATTTATTTACATGGTTCTTGAGTTGCACACTTAATTTCTTGTCCTCCTCTTTGACATTGTGTAATGATGGTGGGACATAAAGGACCATATTTCTATAGAATGAAATGTGTAAAACAATTGAGGATGACCAGGTATTAAATTCCAATAGTGGATGATGTCCATATTGATAACATTGTCTTAATGGTGGGTCCATAATGCACAAGGGTGGCTTTGATTATTGAACAACATGACACTTTTGGTCATTGGTGGTTTGAAGAACTACATCACAATTTGTGGGCATTTGAAAATTGAGGGCCTATTTAACCCCTAAAAGCCTAAACCTTGTGAAGGTGATTTTCGCTACCAAAAGAGTATCAACTCTAATTTTTTTCATGGATCTAAGAAAAGATTGAGAATTAACATAAATGCACCATTGGATTTGAAGAACATCATATGAATAACAAGTTATACAAATTTCAAAACGTTTAGTAAACATATGAGTAGGATCGGGCACTTTGAGTGCACCAATATAAAGTGAGGTAGCTCTTGCCCAAAACTATGGCATACTTTTGAGGGTCCAAAAAAGAAATTTAATTAGACACCACCCATGCAACAAAGCTTCATGATGTATATGTGTGTGTTACCTATCCTATGCGTAAATTTCAAAAGACTTGGGACACATGATTTGGATCCAACGTAAAAAAGAGTAAAAATTATATTACATAGGATCGTTTCTCCTCTTATTTTTTGCCCCTTCTCCATAATTAAAAGAAATTCCCCACCCCCACCCTCCTTCCTTTACTTCCCTTTCCCTCATTTATTGCCATTCATTCCCCCCTCCCCCACCCCCATCCCATTTGTTTATTTCTT
>Ga0116227_10010498_pt1 | contig 16143 bp, 11 predicted proteins | sample S1TSphgellanicum_FD_89693 | JGI IMG/M metagenome (GOLD analysis project Ga0116227, IMG submission 89693) | Host-associated microbial communities from peat moss isolated from Minnesota, USA - S1T2_Fb - Sphagnum magellanicum MG | ecosystem: Host-associated > Plants > Peat moss > Unclassified... | reverse complement strand
GCTGCGCCATTCCGACGAGAGGGTGGAGGAGCTGTCGCAACCGGCCGATGCGAACGCGCTGCTCCACGCCATCAAGGAGAAATCGGACTCCAAATGACCGCGTCAATGCTCGACATCGAAGGTCAATGCTCGCCACGGAAGCGTCAATACTCGAACTGGTAGGACAGCCCGATGCTGCTTCCCGGGTCGTTCTCCGGCGTCGTGCCCTGCACTGTCGCGGTGCCATTGCCGAGTCGCGTCTGCAATTTCAGGCGCTTGGTCAAATCGACGTCGACCTGTACCTGACTCGTTCCGGTCGTCGTTTGCTTGCCTTCGATGTAGACACGCTTCGTGACGTAGCGTCCGGCCGCAACGGCATAGCCGGAATTCTCGGGGCTGCCCGTGGCCGAATTCACGGTGTTGGTGCCGACGGTCAGCCGATCCAGTCCGAGTGACTTCTGTAACTTGACCAATGGGTTGCCGGTGCTGCCGCCAACGCCGCTCAGCGTGGCGAGCGCGTATCCGACCTGGGCGATTTGCAGAGCCGAGAGCTGCGCCGCGGGTTGGCCGAACAGCAGGAGCGCCATGATCGAATCCTGCGGCAGCCCCGCGGGCACACTGCTGAAGTCAAAGCGCGGCGCGTCCGCGAAACCCGTGATGCTCAACTTGACCGTGGTGTCCCCGACCGTGGTCTGCGCCGTGAAATTGAGCGTGGGATCGATCTTCTTGCGCAAGCCCTCGCCATCGAAGCTGATCTTGCTGTCCTGGGAAAAATTCAATTTGTTGCCGGAAATCGTGAAGCTACCGCGCTGCAGGTCCAAGCCACCGCTGGCGACCAATTCATCGGAGGTTCCGCGCAGGCGAATGTCGCCGCCCATCTCCGCATCGAGCCCGCGGCCTTGCACGAGTATTTGCTGCGGCGCTTGGATGTCGACATCGATGCCGATGACCAGCGGGTTTTCCGCCGGGGCTTGCACGGCTTTGCCGCGCCGGCGCACGTCGAGCACGGCCACCTCGGGAGGCAGTGAATCCGGGATGCCGATGTTGGCGCGATTGACGTGCACGGTGCCGGCCACATCGAGCCGGCGGCGTGCAGTGCCGCTCACGTGGATATCAGCGTCGAGATTGGCAGTCAGAATGCTGCTCGCGACGGGCTGCGCGTTCTTCGCGGTGATCGTCAGGTCGACGGGCACTCCCGGCTGCAGCACGCCGATCGTACCGGTCATGGCCACGGTGCCGGAGACGGCCCTCGCGTGGAAGCTCTTGATCTGCAGAATGCCGGCACCGCCGCCCAAATCCGCGGCCATATCCGTCAGATTGAAGCCGCGCGCGTAATCGCGCAGGCTCCCTTGAGCGAGCGTGATCGATCCGCCCACCTGCGGATCGGCGGTTGGGCCCGTCACGGTCGCGTCGGCGGTCAGCTGGCCGGTGGCATGCATGCCTCGCGCCTCGAGAAAGGGATTGGCCACGGCCACATCCAGCTTTCCGCCGATCTTGAGGTCGAGCGCACCCCCGGCGCCCAGGGGCACGGTCCCGGATGCGGTCAGCTGCGAGGCCGGTCCAGCCTCGAGACTCGCGGCCACCGACGCCGCATCGCCATCCAACTGTGCACTGGCGTGCAGGGCGAGAGCGGGCAATCCAGTGGCGGCATCATCCGCAAACAGGATGTCGCTCGCATCGAGTCGAATGCGGCCGGTGGGCCTCGACGTCGTGCCCTCGAGCGTGGCCCGTGCCTCGATGAGTCCGCCGGTCAACAATCCGGGCGAGAACACGTTGACCAATCCGGACTTCACCTGGCGCAGCGACATGCTCAACCCGAGTACGGGCGCGACCTCACCCTGAATCTCGAGCAGCGCGTCCTGCACGCCGATTCTGACGTCATCGACTGCCAGGCCGTTCGCGAACGAGATCTGCGCGGGCGCAAGCAGCTTGACGGTCTCACCGTGATAACCGAGGGATGCAGTCGCGAAGCGCACGTTTCGCTTGACGAGGTCCAAGTCTGCCGTCGCAGCCAGATTCGCCGGCAACCCGCGAAAATCCGGAATGTTCGCGGTCAACTGCATCGCGACAGCGCTCGGGACACCCTTCCCCTCCAAATGAACGTTGCCTGCGAACCCGTCGATGACGAGGTTCGCGCCGTCCAAGTGCAGCTCGGCTTGCGTCTCGCCGCGCGCCGGTGTGACGCGAATGCCGCCCTCGACGCTGCCGGCGAGACTCGTACCGAGCAGCCGGTCGAGATCGCTCAGTTGCGCGATGCGCAGACTCAGCAGTCCGCGACTCTCCTCGAAAGCCGGATCGGCAGTGAGTTCGCCTTCGGCATGAGCGCTCTTCCAGTCTGCGCGGCGGACGGCCACGTGAAAGGCCTTCGTGCCGCTGCGATCGAAAGTCGCATCGAGAGCGAGCGGTGACCCATCGAGCGTGCCACTCGCCTCGATGGTCGCGCTCGGCGCGGCGGGCAGCCCGCGCGCGCGCAGCGACGCCTTGATCGATCCCTGCGGCGAACCTCGTACCGACAACTGCGAGGTCAGTTCCGCCTCGCCGGCCAGCGCGGCGACGGGGCCGCCGACGGAGCCGGAGACGTGCATGTTTCCCGCCAGATCTGTCGAGAGTGCGCCCAAGTCCGACACGTCGAGCTGCCAGCGCGCTTGCAGCTGGCGCAAATTTCGCGCAAGCCATCCACCACCCGCGGCCTCGTCCGCGCCCGGATGAGGTGCGACGCCCTCGGCGCCGCCGCTGGCCACGAGCGTGAAGGCGGGCGCCGCGATGCGCAGGTTGTCCACCTTGAAGGCTGTGCCGCTGCGGCTGCCGCCGAGCTGCAGGGTCGCACGCGGCGCCAACAAACCGGCCCACGGCGCGGTCCGGCCGGCCAATTCGACGCTGGCATTCAACTTGAGCGCATCGCTGTCGGTCCGATGCGTCAACTCAGCGTCGAGGACCGCGCTGCCGCGCGCGTCCACTCCGGTGAACACCTGGAACGCAGCGAGTTCCGGAACGTGCATCTCGAGCGCGGCGGCCGTCGGCCCCGACAGCCCGTTTGCCGTTTCCGTGCGGCCATGTAACGCAAACGAGGAATGGGTCACGTCGAGCGTGAGGGGCCGCGCCGGCAGGTCGAGCTGCCACGACGCAGCGACGTGCAGCGGATCTCCGGCGAAAAATCGCGGCTCCGGTCCCGGTATCTGCATCTCATCGACCAGTGCAGTCAAGCCGAGCTTGCCACCGCTCGCGGTCAGGGTCGCGGTCAGTCGCGAAATGCGCGTCGCGGCGCCGACGCGCAGCTGATCGATCTGCAATCGACCGGTGGCGTTCGGCGCCATCAACGCACCATGCCAGTTACCGTCCAGCGACACGGCAGACCAGGCCACATCGCTGCGCGGCGCCACCGCGGGCGAGTGCAGTGCGTAGTCGAGGTCCGCCGAGCGATGCGTGAGGTCCACCGTGCCGTTGATGTTCGCATGCAAATCTCCGGCTGCCAGCACGAGACCGACGACTTCGGCACGCCGCGGGCCGCGCACGTCGACGGTAGCCGACAAGGCGCCGAGCCCGGGCACGCCGAGCAGGTGCTCCAAGGGACCACCGGCGGGCTCGTGCAGCGTCAGAGCGGCATCGATACGGTTGGGATCGAACCGCAGATGCAGGCTGTATTCGCCGTCGCCGCCCAGTCGCCGGACCTCGATGGCGGCATCCGCATCGTCGAGCGAGCGCAGCCGCAAGCCGCCATGCAGAGACACGGATGCGGCCGTTCCCACCAGCGGTGCACCCAGCTCGACGACCGGCAGCGACGCTGCGCCGATCTCGACGGTCGGAAACGTGACCGGACCTCCGCCCGGCCCGCTGCTCAGCGGCGCGCGTTCGACATGCAGGCGCGCAACCTCGAGCGTATGCACCGTGATCCGGTGCTCCAATAATCGCCATGGCGACCAGGTCAAGGCGATGCCGTCCGCGGTCAGCCAAACCCCTTTTCCGTCGACGAGTTGCAGTTCTTGCAACGTCAAGCGGCTCGGAAACGAGCCCGCCAATCCCGCCAATTTCACCGTACCGCTGGTCAGACGATCGGTGACCCGCTCGATGAACCCGCGGCCTGCATCCGTATTGCCGGCCACGAACAGGGCACCTCCCAGCGTTGCGACCAACAGGACGAGCGCAGCCACCGACCAGGCGCCGACCCTCAGAAAACGTCGCATCAGAATGCCTGCCCCAAGCCGATGTACACCTCGAAAGACGGCTCATCGATGCCGGTGCTCTTGGTGGGAACGGCGATGTCGACCCGCAGCGGTCCGATCGGCGTGTAATAGCGCACGCCCGCGCCGACACCGATGCGAAATTCGCTGAGCGGTGGCAGGCTGGTGCTGGCCGGAACGCCGCTCGCCTGGCCGCCGCTGACTTGGCCCGCGTCGACGAAGAGCGCCGCGCCCCAACTGGCGCCGAATCGCTGACGCCACTCCAGCGTGCCGGCGGCGATGGCGGTGCCACCCTTCGGCGTTTGGATGGGAAATTGTTTCGTGACGGGAAACTGCGGGCCCACCGCCTGATACTGGTACCCGCGAATCGTGCCGCTCCCGCCCGCGTAGAAGCGCTGGTCGGGCGGCAAACTGAATTCATCGGCGCCCTCCGCCACCCCGGCCAATGCGCGCGCGGCGAGCACGGACCGCCCGGGATCGCCGATGCCGAGTTTGTGCAGATCGAAATAGGTCGCGAGCTTGATCTGCGTGATGACGAAGCTCGCATCGGGGTGACCCAATGATCGCGTCGGCGTCACGCTCAACGAGTCGCGCATGCCGTGCGTGGGATCGTCGAGCGGCGAGGCCAGGTGCGTCGAGTCATACGTGACCGTCAGCGGCAATGCCACCAACGTGTAGTTGTACGTGACGAGCGCTTGCTCCGTGACGTCCGCGCACGGACCGGCAACGCATGCGGGATCCGCGACGGTGACCGTTCCCTGTTGCTGGATCTGTTCGTCGGCCGTGGTCACGCCGACGCTGGCGGTCCAAACGCTCGACAGCTTGCGCGTCAGCGTCACGCCCGTGGTCACGGACTTTTGATCGTACGCCGTCAGCGATTGCTTGATCGCGCCCACGGCGAATTGCAGGGACTGATCGCGATGACCGAAGTCGGGAATCGTGAACCTGGCGCTCGTGTCATAGCCCAAGCCCGTCGCCGCGCTGCCGCCGATGTTGATGGCCGACGCCGCGATGGCGAGTTGCTCGGCATTGCCGAACACGTTGCGATCGGTCCAGGTCACGCCGCCGCTGCCACCCAAGTCGCTCGAATAGGCCGAACTCAGCGTGACCGCATGGCGCGCACGCTCTTTGAACACGAACGTGATCGGCACGCCTCCCGTGGAGTCGACGGCCGTACCCACCTTGACCGTCACCACGGCCAGCGGTGCGATCCCCAATAAATCCCGGCGCGCCGCCTCGATGGCCGCGGGGCTGTAGCGTTGGCCCGTGTGCAGCGTCAATCTGCGCCGGATGACCCTCTCGTGGACGCGTTGCAGGCCTTCGAAATGGATCTCGCCGATGTTCAGCTGCTCTCCCGCCGCCACGTGGAACGTCACGTCCAACAGTGGCTCAGCCTGGTCTTCATAGGCCACCGGTGGATCGACCTTCGCAAAGGCATAGCCTTGCTCTTGGAGAGTGGTCAGCAGACTCGAGCCCGCGCCGAGCACGTCGGCCGCCACCGCCGGGGCGCCCTCCTTCAGCGTAAACGCACCGGCCGCGGACGCCGGGATGGTGCCGTCGATGTCGATCGAGCGCACGTGGTACAGCGGCCCCAAATCGAAGGTGATAGCCACCTTGGCATCCTTGGATTTGGGCAGCGCATTCAGCACATCGCCGAGTTGCCCGCTGTTCAGTGCCAGTCCTTCTATTTTGACGGTCACCGAGGATTGATAATAGCCGTAGCTCTCGAGCACCGTTTTCAAGCGATCGACCTCACCGCGGGCGCGGGCGATCAGGCCGAATGGGCTCACGGGCGCGGTGCTACGCAACGACTCGAGTTCCGACGTGGCGCGCAGCGTCTCGTCGATGGCGTGGTCACCGGTGGTGGCAATGTTGACCCGATAGGGTTGCGGATCGGCCGCGTGCGCCACACCCGCGCCAGCCGCGACCATGATCCACGGAATGATGGAACGTGCTGCACCGAGAATCCTGCTGAGGCCCATGATACTCACAGAGTGACGGAGGGCCACGGCACATGCCAGCGCCCGCGGCGCGAACGCCAGCCGCACCCGTGCCCCAGTTTACACGCCTCCGGCATGCGCCCGCGGATGAGAAACGGGCAGAGGCGGCGTGCTACAGTTACGATCATGTCATCCGTCATCGTTTGCCATGCGTGCGATCTCGTTCAACGCCGCAATGCGGTCGCGACCCGCGCCCACTGTGCGCGATGTAATGCCGAACTGTACCGGACCAATTCCGCCAGCATCGATTCGGCCGTCGCGTTGAGTGCGACCGCGGCAATCCTCTTGCTACTGAGCAATCTCTATCCCCTCGTGGTGTTGCAATTGAACGGCGCCACACGCGAGACCACGTTGATCGGCGCCGCGATTGGCCTGTACCAGGAAGGGTATGGATTGATCGGCGCACTCGTGCTGCTGACCACGGTATTGATCCCGTCGTTCCAAATCGCGAGCCTTTTGTATGTGTTGATACCGTTGCGCCGACGGCGACGTGCCAAGCGGCAGAACGAGCTCTTCCGTACGCTCGTGCGCCTTCGACCCTGGGCGATGCCGGAAGTATTCATGCTCGGTGCGCTGGTGGCACTGTTCAAGCTGGCCGCCTTGGCCGAGGTCGTTCCCGGCATTTCGCTCGCATGCTACGGCGCCCTCATGCTGACACTCGCCGGCCTGACCAGCGTGACGCCCACGGAACAGTTCTGGCATTGGGTCGAAGGAACCCGAACTTGACCCGATCCGGGGCCCTGCGCCAGGTTTTGACGGGGCGCCAAGTGGGACTGCGGGTATGCGCGCATTGCCGCGAAACCGTGCGCTCGCCAAGCCACCTCGAGGTACGTTGCCCACGCTGCGGCGCCCGCATCCATCAGAGAAAACCGCACAGCGTCGCCACCACCGCCGTCCTCGTCGCCATCGCCGCGGCTCTGTACATACCGGCAAACCTGCTGCCCGTCATGTACGAGCACACATTTTTCGGCGATGACAGCGACACCATCATGAGCGGCGTCGTGTCGCTCGTCGACAATGGCGCGTGGCCGCTCGCCATGCTGGTGTTCGTCGCGAGCATCGTCGTGCCGATGCTCAAGCTGATCGCGATGACTTGGTTGCTCATCTCCATCGTGCGCAAGTCCTCTCGGCATCCGCTGCAGCGGACCCAGTTGTTCAGGCTAGTGGAATTCATCGGACGATGGTCGATGCTCGATGTGTACGCCATTTCGCTGCTGGTGGCACTCGTGCAAATCCGGTCGCTCGCGATCATTCATCCAGGTCCCGGTGCCATCGCATTCTGCGGTGTGGTCGTATTGACCATGCTCGCGGCCCAATCGTTCGACGAGCGCTTGATCTGGGACCACGCGGCGCATGGCTGAGGGGTCAGGACTGTCGACCGAGGACTTGCCAGAGGCCGTGCCGGACCGCCCGCGGCGCACGCGCCTGCCGTTGGTGTGGCTGCTTCCCGCGGTGGTGATCGTCGTCGGCGCCGGGGTTGTGATTCAACAAAAGGTGGCGCAAGGCCCGCAGATCGACATCAGTTTTGCCGATGCGGATGGCCTCGAGACGAATAAGACCAAAATCCGCTACAAGGACGTCGACATCGGCGACGTCACGGACATCCGCGTCTCCAAGGATCGGCGCAAGGTCATCGTGACGGCTCGCATCCATCGCAACGCACGCGACTACCTGGTCGAGGACACGCGTTTCTGGGTCGTGCGGCCGCGGGTGACGGGCGGCGGCGTGTCGGGCCTCAGTACCCTGGTATCGGGTTCCTATATCAGCGTCGATGTGGGTCAATCCAAGGTCAAGCGCGAAGACTTCGAAGGGCTCGAGATTCCGCCCATCGTGACGTCGGATTTACCCGGGCGCGAGTTCGTCCTGCATGCGGACGACATCGGCTCGCTCGGCATCGGCTCCACGGTGTTCTATCGGCACATCGCGGCCGGTCAGGTGGTCGCCTATTCCCTCGATCCGGGCGGCGCCAGCGTCACCATCAAGATCTTCGTGAACGAACCTTACGATCAGTTCGTAACGCCGGCGACCCGTTTCTGGCAGGCGAGCGGTATCGACATGTCGCTCGACTCGGACGGCGTCAAGCTGCGCACCGAATCGTTGAGTGCGATTCTCGAGGGCGGTATCGCATTTCAATCACTGCCATCCGCGCCAGCCGCGGCGAGCGCCCCACGCGACACGCCTTTCACCCTCTACACCGACCATGAACGGGCCATGCGCCAATCGGACACCGAGGTGCGGACGTTCTTGCTGTACTTCGGCGGATCGCTGCGGGGCCTCTCGGTGGGAGCGCCGGTGGACCTGCGCGGCATCACCATCGGTGAGGTGAAGAGCCTGTCGGTGGAGTACGACCGCAAATCCGGAACGCTGAGTTTCCCGGTCGAGGTCGATGTGTATCCGCAACGCATTCGCGGGCGCAGCCGCCGCCCCGACCGGACGCCGCCGCCGCCACCCGAAGACAATGCCGAGAATTCCAGCCGCGAGCTTCTCGACAGCCTGGTCGCGCACGGCATGCGCGCGGAGATAAAAACCGGGAATCTGCTGACGGGCCAAAAATACGTGGCCATGGACTTTCATACCGAGGTACCCCCCGACCATGTGTTTTGGGACGCGCATCCGGCCGTGTTCCCGACCACCTCCGGCGCACTCGATGAGATCCAGGATTCCATCGGCAGCATCGCGAAGAAGATCGACAAGCTGCCTTTCCAAGAGTTGGGCACGCGCTTGATCGCCACCATGGCCAGCCTGGACGACACGCTGAAGAACGCGGATCGGCTGATCCGGCAGGTGGATGGCTCGCTGGCACCAGAGGCGACGGCGACTTTGAAGGAAGCACGCGGCGCTCTCGAGAACGCCAAGCACGTGTTGGCCGAGGATGCTCCCCTGCAAACCGACCTCAACAACACGCTGCTGCAATTGTCGCGCGCGGCCAAATCGGTCAGCGCCCTCGTCGACTATCTGGAGCGCCATCCCGAATCCCTGATTCGCGGCAAACCAGGAGACGCACCATGAGGTCGACGAGTCGCTGCGCAGCAGTCTGTGCGTGTTTGCTGCTGCAGGCCTGCGCCAGCGAGAAAGATCACTTTTACACGCTGAGCACGCTGCCGGATGGACACCGCTCCGCTGCCGCGACGCCCGGCATGCACGTGCTGCTCCAAGTCAGCGTACCGCCGCTAGTCGACCGAGCGGAAATGGTCATCAATACGTCCAACAACACGATCTCGATACTCGATCATGAACGATGGGCGGAGGCGCTGTCCGATCAAGTCGAGCAGACGCTCGCGCGCGATATCGAAAGACGGCGCGACGACGTGCTGGTGGGCGACCGCGGATTCGACCAAGTCGCCACCCATCCCGTCACCATCAAGGTCGATATCGTCAGAATGTGGGCCCAGCGCTCCGGCCACGTGAACATCGAGGCCCACTGGCGCATCGTCGACACCCGCGCCGGTGAAGACCAGATCGGTAGCGGCATCATCGACACTCCCGTCGACGGCGACAGCCCTGCCTCGATCGCCAAGGCCTATAGCGTGGCATTGAGCACGCTTGCCGACCAACTCGTGTCCCATCTGCGCCAGAGTTGACCCGCGGCCCGCGGCTCGTGCGCATCGCGCCTGACATGCAGCCATGACGAGACAACCGAGCCCGCGCACGTGGGCCTTGCGACTATTTTTGGCTGTGCCGCTACTGCTGACCGTGTGCCCCGTGTGGCCGGCGGACGCGCCCATGGCGGCAGCACCAACCCTGTCGGCAGAGCCCGGCCTGCCACCGGCCCCGTCACCGGTGGTCGTGGAATTCACCGCGCAAATGCGGCGTGTCCGGCAGCACTTGCCGGACATCCCCGATTCGACGGCGTTGGAATCCTACGTCATTCACGACTATCTGGTCGCCGCGCGCTTGCGGCGCGATCTATCGGACAATCCGACGGACGATCTGGACGGCAGGATCGATGCCTTCCTCAAATCCCATGCGGGCCAACCGGTGGCACACGCGCTCCGGCACGACTGGTTGGCAAACCTGGCCGTGCGTAAACGCTGGGATTGGTTCCTGCCGCGCGCGGCGGACTCGACGGACCCGGTCATCGTCTGCGACCGGCTTGACGGCCGATTGGCGTCGGGCGACATCCAGGGCCTCGCCCAAGACGCGCTCGCGCGCTGGACGTTGCCGCAAAGATCACCCGACGAGTGCAGCGTCATCTTCGCCTGGCTTCGTACCCAGAATGTGATCACGCCGGAGCTCGCCGATACCCGCACGCGCGCGGCGCTCATGGCCGACAATCCGCGCCTCGCGCACGATTTTGTCGCCGATGTGCCCGCGCCTTGGTCCGCGCCGCTACTGCTGTGGCTTCAGCTCCTCGATGCACCGAGGGCGACTTTGGCGATGCTCGCGGCGACCCCCAGCACGCCGGTGGAGGCGGATGCGCTGGTGGCCGGATTCACCCGGCTGAGCACCAGCGACTTTCCCGCCGCATCGACTCTGCTGCCGTTGCTGTTGCAGCGCGCCGACCTAACATCGGCGCTGCGCATGCGGTTGCTGCGCGCCGCCGCGCTGGGCGCGGCCTACAGCCGGGCACCGACCGCGGTCGCGGCTTTCGCCCGGGTGCCCGAGGATCCGAACGACGGACCGGTGCAAGAATGGCGCGTACGCTCGGCGCTGTGGGCGGGCGACTTCGCGCAGGCCGCGGCGTGGCTCGATATGATGCCCACCCCCCTGGCCAATCAGCCGCGTTGGCGCTATTGGCGCGCGCGCGCCGTTGCGGCCACCAGCGGGGCTGCCGCGGCCGCGCCCCTATATGCGGGAATTGCGGGGCTGCGCGATTACTATGGCTATCTTGCGGCGGACCGGTTGAATCAACGCTATGACCTCAATATTCACCCGACGCCGGACGACGCCGAGACGCTCGCGATGCTGGCTGCGGAACCGGGGCTGATGCGCGCCCATGCGCTGTTCGACTGCGGCATGGCTGACGATGCCGGCGTCGAATGGTCGACAGCCCTCAACGGTGCCAAGCCCGCGGTGAAGGTACAGGCGGCCCATCTTGCGTCGCGCTGGGGCTGGTATGGGCAGACCATCGCTACACTCGCGCAAGCGGGCGAATGGGATGACGTACCGCTGCGTTATCCGCGCCCGTATGCCGCCATCGTCGCCGACGCCGGCAAGCAGGCGGACATCCCCGGCGACTGGATCTACGGCATCATGCGCCAGGAGAGTCTGTTTCGCCGCGACGCGGTGTCGCGTGCCGACGCGCGCGGACTCATGCAGATGCAGCCGGCCACCGCCATCGCCGTCTCGCGCCGATGGAATCTGCCCGCACCCGGCCGCGATGGCTTGTTCGAGCCGTCGGTCGCGATCAAGCTGGGCGCGCTGTATGTGCGCGAACTCTTGGATCGATACAACGGGCAACTGGCGCAAAGTCTCGCGGCCTACAATGCGGGCCCCATCGCGGTAGCTCGCTGGATGCCGGCCACTGCCACGGATGCGGACATTTGGATCGAGAACATTCCCTACTCCGAGACACGCTCCTACGTTCAGCACATCTTTGAGCACATCGTCGCGTTCGCGAAGATGCGCGACGCAGAGCCGACGCGGCTCTCGCTCCTCCTCCCCATGGTCGAGCCACCGGCCACGTGAGTGCGGCTACGGCGTATGATCCAACACCGTTGACCCGAGCCGGGGCCATTCTCGGCGCCTCCGCGGGCAACCTGGTCGAATGGTATGACTGGTATGCCTATTCGGCGACCGCTTTGTATTTTGCGCCCGTGTTCTTTCCGAAGGGCAATCCAACGGCGCAACTGCTGCAGACCGCGGCCGTATTCGCGGTGGGCTTCTTCGCACGGCCGGTCGGCGCGTGGATCATGGGCCGCTATGCCGACCGGGCCGGCCGCAAAGCGGCGCTGACCGCGTCGGTTGCGATGATGTGCGCGGCTTCCCTCGTCATTGCGGCCACACCCGGCGCGGCGCAAATCGGCGTCGCGGCGCCCATCATCTTGATGCTGGCTCGTATATTCCAAGGGCTCTCCGTCGGGGGTGAGTATGGCGCCAGTGCCACGTACATGAGCGAAGTGGCCGGGCAAAGACACCGCGGATTTTGGTCGAGTTTCAACTACGTCACCGTGATCGGCGGACAGTTGATCGCGTTGTCCGTGGTCATCGTGCTGCAGCATCTGCTGTCCCCGGCCGACATGGCATCATGGGGTTGGCGCATTCCGTTCATCGTCGGCGCCGCGCTCGCGCTGGTGGCGTTCTGGCTGCGGCGCCGCCTGCAGGAGTCGCGTGCGTTCGTCAGCACCACGGCCTCGCCGGAACGGGGCAGCACCCGGCGGTTGCTCGAGCAGTACCCGCGCGAGACGCTGACCATCCTCGGTCTGACTTCCGGCGGTTCGATGCTCTTCTACGTGTATACCACCTACATGCAGAAATTTCTGAGCAACACCGCCGGGTTTTCCAAGGACCAAGCGACCGAAATCAGCGCCGCCACCCTGGTCGCGTTCATGATTGCGCAGCCCTTGTGCGGATGGCTCTCGGACAGGATCGGACGCAGAGCGATGCTGCTGATCGCGTTCGGCGGCGCCACACTCGTCACCTGGCCCGTGCTGTCACGTATCGCCGTCGTCAAATCGATGCCCGGCGCTTTCCTTCTGATTATGTTGGCCGTGTTGTGCGAATCCGCGTATACGTCGATCAGCGGCGTCGTCAAGGCCGAGCTTTTCCCGTCGACCGTACGCTCACTCGGAGTGGCGTTGCCCTATGCCGTCGCCAACGCAGCATTCGGTGGGACCGCCGAATACGTGGCGCTGTGGTTCAAGTCGGCCGGATTGGAAAGCGGCTTCTATGTGTACGCATCGGTGCTGTCGGCCGGCAGCTTTCTGGTTGCCTTGACGATGCAGGACACCCGTCTCCACGGCCGGATGCACGAGGATTGACCGTTCGCGTCGCATTCACGACGCTCCTGGTTCATTACGGGATTTTAATAATACGACCACAGGCGGTTAATCGACCCGGGTTCAGGGTGACGACCATGACTTGGCAAGCGTCGGGATCAGCGGCGTGAAAATCCTTCTCGTCGAGGACAACGAACGCGTCAGCCAGTTCGTCGTCAAGGGCCTGCAGGAAGCAGGTCACACCACCGATCATGCGGCCAACGGTCGCGACGGCATGTTTCTCGCCGTGAGCGAACCCTACGACGTCATCATCATGGATCGCATGCTGCCGGGCGACATCGACGGTCTCGCAATCATCGAGGTGCTTCGCAAGGCGGGTAAGCACACGCCCATTTTGATACTGAGCGCCCTGGCGCAGGTCGACGATCGCATCCGCGGCCTGCGCAGCGGCGGCGACGACTATTTGACCAAACCGTTTGCTTTTGGTGAACTCCTCGCCCGCATCGACGCGCTACATCGCCGTGCACATGGCGTGAACCAGGAGGCACCGCTCACCGTGGGCGACTTGCACATGGACCCTATGACGCGCCGGGTGACCCGCGGCGCCCGTCAGATCGCCCTGCAGCCGCGCGAGTTCAAGCTGCTGGAATTTTTGATGCGCCACGCCAATCAGGTCGTCACGCGGACGATGCTTTTGGAGAACGTCTGGGATTATCATTTCGATCCGCAAACCAATGTCGTCGATGTGCATATCAGCAAGCTGCGCCAGAAGATCGATTTGGAGTTCGAAGTCCCCCTGCTGCGCACCGTCCGCAATGCCGGGTACATGGTCACTGCCGCGAAGTAACGACCATTGCGCCTGAGCAGCATGATCCGCTCCTCGGCCGTGTCGCTGGCGCTGGGCTACAGCATCTTGGGATTCGCGGCACTCATACTGTTTGCCGCCCCGCTTTGGTACGCCTGGGAGACCACGATCCGCGAGGGTCGCGCCGAGATTCTGCTCGCCGATGCTCAGCGGCTCACGGATATCTACCGTCGGGACGGAGCGGACGGCCTGAAGAAGTTCATCGACGCGCGCGTGCACATGCAGATTGCCGGCGAGCGCATCCTCCTCATGACCGACTCGGCCTTGCATCCGTTGGCGGGCAATCTCGACGCATGGCCGAAGCGGGTACCCGCAGCACCCGGAGACTACCGCATCCAAGTCGACATGCCCGGGGGCAGCCAGACGGCCATGGTTCACGTCGCCATGCTCGGCGGCTACAACCTGCTCGTCGGGCGCGACAACCGGCTGTTCGCGCCCCTGGAGAAACGCTTTTGGTACGGTCTGAGCGGCGCGATCGGCGTGCTGTTCGTCGCCGGGCTGTCGATCGGCCTCATCACGAGGCGCGCGTTGATGTCGCGGGTACACAGCATCCAGCAAACCATTTCCGCGATCATTCACGGCGATTTGACACACCGTTTGCCGACTCAGCTCGCCGACGATGAACTCAACACCTTGTCGTGCACCATCAACGGCATGCTGGAGCAAATCGAATTGCTCGTGCACGGCATCAAGAACGTGTCGAATTCGATTGCTCACGATCTGCGCACACCGCTCGCGGAATTGCGCTCCCGGCTCGAGCAACTCTCGCTGATCCGCCCGCCCATGGGGGAAGCCTTCGACGAAATCGACGGTGCAGTGGCCGATGTCGACCGCGTCATTCGCATCTTCGATGCGCTGCTACGGCTGGCGGAAATCGACGCGGGCATGCGCAGATCCGGATTCGTGCAGGTGGACATCGCCGATTTGGCGGCGACCGCGGTCGAGTTCTACGCGCCCGCGGCGGAACTGCGCAACATTGCGCTGCGGTTTCACTCGCAAGGACCGATGCCGGCATCCGGTGATCCGATACTACTCGCCCAAGCGCTCAGCAATCTCATCGACAACGCGATCAAATTCTCTCCCGAGAATGGCGTCATCGACGTCGGCGTCCAGCGCCGTGGCGGCGTCGCGGAAATCGTCGTCAGCGACAACGGTCCCGGCATAGCCGACGCCGAAAAGGCCAAGGTGCTCGAGCGGTTCTATCGCGGGGATGCCAGTCGCGGCACACCGGGTGTGGGACTCGGCCTCAGCGTAGTCCAGGCCATCGCCAAACTGCACGGCAACGCGCTGGAACTGTCGGATCGCAGTCCGGGTTTGCGCGTCGTGCTGTCGCTGCCCGCGTGAGAGCACACCTACACGCCGACAGGCCCATCCTCGGGTGCCCAGGATGCCCGCTCGAGCCTACTGTGGGGGTCGACAATCGCGGGTTTCCAACAGGAGCACATTCTCATGGGCGATGACAAACCACTTGCCGACAAGAACGAAAGCCGACTGCGCGGTCGGGCGCTGAATGGCGCCGAGCAGAAGGACGCCGTCGATCATGCCGATTTTGCCAAGGATCGCAATCCCGATACGGAGTTGCATCTCGACGGGGAAGCCGACACGCTCGACGATGACGGGCTCGACATCGAGGACGACTCCGAAACGCTGGCCGGAACCCACGGCAACGTCAGGCCATGAACTGACGAGCGTGTGATTGGACGCGCTGTCGCGTGGGTCGACGCCGACTCACGCCGCTGGCGCCCCGTTTGGGCGAGGGCTAACATGCTTGCTCATGCACAAGCTCATGCAGCGAATCGCTCTGACGGCGCTGGTCCTAACCGACGGTTGGGCGGTGACTGCGGTCGCGCAAACTCCGGAGCAGCAGCAGATGTGGGACGCGCAGCGGGTACAGGAACTCGCCGACGAGAAGGCGAAAGCGGAAGAACTTCGCAAAGCGCGCGAAGCGCGCAAAGCCGATCCGATGGCGTGGGTTCGCACTTTGGACCCCATGACCGCGGGCGGTTGGGAGTTTCGGGGTGTGGCGAGTGACGGTTCGTGGGCAGCGTACACCACCACCCACCAGATGAAACGGTCGGGCAAGAGCGTCACGGTATGGCTCCGGCAAGAATATGCCGAAGTGCAGGTCAACGCCGACAATCGCTATATGAGCGTCGTCGAGAAGGTGCAATACGACTGCGCGAAAGAGCGCGAGCGCCCACTCGTCGTCATCTATTATTCCGGCAGCAACATCCAGGGCAGCG
>Ga0116227_10010497_pt1 | contig 16145 bp, 8 predicted proteins | sample S1TSphgellanicum_FD_89693 | JGI IMG/M metagenome (GOLD analysis project Ga0116227, IMG submission 89693) | Host-associated microbial communities from peat moss isolated from Minnesota, USA - S1T2_Fb - Sphagnum magellanicum MG | ecosystem: Host-associated > Plants > Peat moss > Unclassified... | reverse complement strand
TGGGTAGGATGGTAAAATGGGGGCAGCTTTAGCACATATGTCCATCGAATAATTAATTAATTAATTAATTAATTTTGAAGATTCCATTTTGAAAATAGAATTTTCTCACAATTTTTCAAAATAATATTTAAGCTTTGGAAGGTGGAAGCTCCATGAGAAGGAACTCCAATATAGAGAGAGGCTTGTACAAGAGACTAAGACACAAACCCAACCCAATGGGGGTGGTGACCAAATTGGTTTCATTTTGACCCAAAGAATTGGTTTACACTAAATTAAACTCACTTAGGTCATGGTCATTTTCCACTTTGAGAATGAGGCGAGTACAGCCCATTCCACTGAGGAATGTCTTGAGCCCAGTAGGGTGACTCATCATTCCATCAGGCGATTACAGATACGACCAGGGCCCGTTCCAACGAGTAACCATGTTGTTCCAACCGTCGCCCATGTGTAATGCATGTGCATTTTTCACCATCGATGCACAAAGTGGCCACCTTTTCCACCTAGGAAACAGCTGGAAAAAGGGCCGGAATAGGACACCACAACCCGTTACGTACAAGAGAGAGTGCCCCCCGTACAAGGGTGGATTTTGATTCCTGATATTCCAGAAGGCAAGGCTGATAATGAATGGCTCATTATGGGCAGAATGTCCTCCAAGGGGCTCCTCCGTGGTGTAATGGCTTTTTAGGACAGATTCTCACAAGGTCAATTTTTTTAACCCATGCCCTTTAAAATGTGTGATGACATCCCAAATAAATCATTCCTTAAAAAGAAAACAATTTTGGTTACCTTGGGCTTGGCTTTAGGCCATATTTGATAACATTAAATTTTAACTTTAATACACATGTGAGTAAAATGGGTGTAATCACATTAATAAGAACAAAAGCAAGTGTAACCAATGCTTTTTTAAAATTATGTTTTAGTGTTAAAAATTATATTCACATTACAAGTTATTTAAAGACATTAATGACAATGAATTTAATTTATTATGAAAACATATGATGTGATTTGAAATGAAGATAAAAATTTCAAAAAATTATAAATTTTTTTTTTTGAGAGATTTATTAAACATATATTGGTATAATAATGTGTTGTAAATAATTTTTTATGTCAAAATTTTAATAAAATTTTAAACAAAAATATTATCAAAATAGTTTTTGGAATATTTTGAGATAAGAAATCACCAAAGGAAGTGACCTTACATCTTATTAACATGTTTGGACCCACATGCCAATCCCCAAATGTTTATAAGCATTTTTTTTTTAAAAAAAAATCTTTATTTATTTCAAATTATTAAAAAATTAGCTTATACTATTGGTTATTTGGAAGGAATAATCATTGTTCGGTGGGTGTGGTTTGTTGGAAAACCCAATTAGTACAAGTATAGAAAGCTCCAAGAAACAACAAGAATAGTCAAGTCTTGGCATGCTAACCATTTCTAAAAGCAAAACCCTATAACAATATTTATATTCACCATTTAATTGATTGTAAATTCATAAATAACTAGTAATAAGTAAGCAAAGGCAAAATATAATTCATATGATGGAAAATATTTAGCAATTATTTGGGTCATCACATTTTGATGTTATTTGTTTGGTATCCATTCTCCTTTGCGACTAATCACCAACCATGAAAATGGCTTATCAAGTTTGACTAACTCATGGGGAAGTTAACAAGAAGGATTTTCATTTTTTATGAATGATTTTGATGCCAAACATTGAGTTAGAATAGTCGACAAGGAGGTGGATGGGTTGAGTAAGAACCCAAGTTCTAGTGAATTGGGTACCATCAAAACATGTTGGCATGGGGAAATTGATTTGGAGATAGTGTTTAGTTGGCATGTTGTTTCATTCCTTTCCATTTTGGCAAATGAGTACCCAGAGGTAGCATATGAAACTCAAGTGGATTCTTCATGCAATTATGAGAGGTTTAAGGTTTGAACTTAGAGGTTATTTTTATCTGCAATAAACAACGCCTACCACATTGAATGTGACAACTAGTCGTGCCATTTTACATGTGAAAAAGGTTTTATTTCATTGTAGATTTGGTTATTTGGTGTAAGAATTTTTTTACCCCAATTAAGGGTGCAATTTGTGTACATGTTTTCATGTATATGACTTTGTTGGTTTTGATAGTGTTGGGCACTAATCTTGAAGCACACAACAACTATCAAGTATTTGCTTCCTATAGTTTGTTATTGGTGGTTGGAACTCAATTCAATGTGAATGGGGTTCTAGTTTATTTTTGTGTTTGTGGGGTTTATCCCCATGTTGTGGTCCCCAAATTTCATCTTTTTTGTTTGAGATTCTAAAGCACATAGGAAAAAAAGTGAATGTTTTGTGTGCTTTTGAAGTTGAATTCTTGGAATTTGGCCCCCACATTTCATCTTTTTTGTTTGAGATTCTAAAGCACATAGGAAAAAAAAGTGAATGTTTTGTGTGCTTTTGAAGCTAAATCCTTAAAGTTTGTCAGTGAGTTTTTTAAAATTTTTGTTAATGTTTCATGTGTATGACTTTGTTAATTTCAATAATGTTGCACATAAATCTTGTAGTGCATTGCATATTTTATAATGCACAACATCAAAAATCATAAAAACCCACTTTGAAGTCATAAAACTCATTTTACAACTAATGGAAAAATATTATAACTTATTGTCCAAATACACTTGACAACTTTTGGTAGATTCTTATGATTAGTTTTTTGACTCCATATCAGATCAAAACATCACACCAACATTGTCAACTTCTTGTTGATCACCATTTTTTCTTTTGAGATGGAAATTCATGTTACTATTTACTTTTCAAAAGGAAAGGGATATTTAATTGTGATGAAAGTGTGTAATACAAAGGAAAATGGATCATGTCCATTCGTGAAACATAATTTTACACCTTGAAGTAGATTGAGATTTGTTAAATGAAAAAAATTATCTCCGTTCTCCGTTCAATATTTGACTTCCTCATAAATCTCTTCCTCAAATCCATCAAATCCATCTTGTGCACAAAAACTTTCATCAACAAAGAGGAATGAGAGAAGAAAATAAAAAAATTACTTAATATTTTTGACTTAAGAGCTTCTAATTTTTTATTTATTTATTTATTTTTATTTTTTTTGTTTTCCAAAAACCATAAAAAAATTAGTGGATTTCAAGAAAAAGTTGGCATAAGAACCAATGTTTTTTTTTATTGGACAAAAATTTTAGGAAAATATGTGATGGTTTTTCAATTTAAATTCGAATAATTTTGCTAAATTTTCAAATATCCAAAAAATCATATTAAAAAACTGAAATTAAGAAACTTTCATTGAACCAACAATTTTTAAAGAACTCATTTCATTAGTTCTTAGAGTTTTGGAAAATCGTGGTTATGTATCAAATTTGGTACTTAGATTTTTTGAGAACCAACATTATACATACTAGTGTTGGCTAGCTTTTCCTTCTTTTTTTCATAATAAATCATAAATTGTTTAAGGATTTCAGAATGTGTTGGGACATGGAGCAAAAATTGGAGAAAGGCGATCAAAATGAAAACTCAAAAGTTCTAATATCTAAGGATCCAAGAACATGTTGGGATTAAACATAGAAAGGTACAAGTTAATTCATCAAAGCAATACTTGGCTCACAACGGTTTGTTCGCCACATCTTTATAGAATGTAAACCTAACATGTAAGGTGTTAGTTTCTTAACCAATGTTAGATTTTACAAGTTAGTCACAAAAAGAAACCTAACATTGAATCCTTGTAGATAATCGACCATTTTCTCAATAATTGATCAACATTGTTATGTATCTTAAACAATTGCCCAAAACCCATTGATCTATTCGTGCCATTTCAAAAGAACCACTCAACATAACCACACATAACCATCCCTTGTGAGAATAGAGATGCCTTCTTTTCATCCACCCAAAGAGTTGTTATGTAATTTTTCATTCAAAGCAATGAAAAATCATTGCACCAATGAGAGCCTAGGGTGGTACCTTGTGCTAACTATTAGGTGGCTCATGAGATGAAGGTTGAAGGTTATGTACTTGCCCTGGCAAGCTTCCCTTGTAGACTTGGTCCTACTTGGCCCATTCTCCAGTACTACATCCCATAGCCTACAATCAGCTTTCCACATTGACAAAATGAATAATAATAATAATAATAATAATTCAAAAAATCAGTTCATTTTTTTTTATTTTTGAATTATTAATATTTCATGATCTACAATAGTCTACTATGATATTGTCATATGAGTACCATTAAAATGATTCAAATTATAGCCTAAAATAATTACAAAGGCGTTTCACACCTCAACTTCATATTTTCACAAAGATTCATTTTGAAACTTAATGCATTATTTAATGACAAAATTGACCCTAGGGTAAGGTAATCAGGTTGGGGTTAGTATCTTCCATATGTATGTATGTATGTATGTATGTGGGATGAGCTAGTCACTTGGAGCTCTGATTTTGTGTTGATCTTATTTGGAGGTTGGATTTGAAGCAAACACACCTGGGAATGCTTTATTCGCCCATTTGCACATGCATTTTTTGTTTTGTGGGAGGTTGTTGCTTCGCCAACAATTTGTGTTACGCCATAATTGGAGTATTACACAATCATCATGCTTGCTGCTCATTTGCGCATGCGTTTTTGTTTTGTGGAAGTTGTTGCTTTGCCAACAATTTGTGTTACGCCATAATGGAATATTACACAATCATCATGCCCGCCCATTTGCACATGCGTTTTTGTTTCGTGGAAGTTGTTGCTTTGCCAACAATTTGTGTTACTCCATAATGGAGTATTACACAATCATCATGCCGCCACCCACCAGGAATTCCGTGCTCAAAGTTCAAAGAGGATTCCCACAATCCCTTATTTGTCACAGAATGTCATCAAAATTCCAAAAAGCCTACTCACAGCTCATAATACACTCTGTGTGTTAGTAAGTACCTAGTAGTACACCGGGGGCATCTTCAACACATCTTGTTCAAGAATTAACTCATTGTGGAGAATTCCACGGTCAGGAATGAAATATTCTCATTACAATTCCAAAAGACTCTCTAATTTCCTTCACCAAACTTTGTTTATTAGAATTTAAATTTGGACAGGGAAATTTCCAACATAATTTTCAACATAATTTTCAATAAATAATATAAATTAGTGATGAAGTTGGCAAGGGTTGCTACTACGGCATTTGTCAAAGTGAAAGGGATGAACTCAAAATACTCACCAGCTTTTGTTAGCGGACTACTAAGTTTTGTCCTAATGTTGAGAACTTCTCTTAAAGGAAGAACAACATGTGTAGATTTTAAGGGTTGGACATTAGAGCTAGAGTAGAAGAGTTCACAACATGGGTTGCAATTGTAGAAGCTCAAAGAACCAGCAAGTTTTCATAAAAGAACCAGACAAGTTGAGTTACACTCAAAATGGAGATGAATTTTTACAGAACATATTTTAAATTATTGGACCAAGTCATTGAGTCATTTGTTTTTTATATTAATTGATGAAACTAATATTTTATGGAAGAGATATCTTTTTGCAAAGAACCAAATGAACAATACTTGTATATCAGAGTCAATTCTTTGAATTTCTGGAGATCTGCAAATATGAAATTAAGAACTGCCTTGATAACCAGCATGGGTTCAGTCCAATTTCTAGTACCCACCCTACTTATGATGCACTCTTGATGTAAACATTGAAGGAAGAAAAAAGGCACAGACCAATATATCTATTTACCCACTATCTAACTATTTTTCTTTCCTTTTGGCACTCTGATGTTTTGAATTTTAGTTTTTCTCAATCAAATTATTTAAGTTAAATTTTCCAGGAAAGCACATGACCAATTGCAGTATGAAATTTCCTGATAGTTAATTTACATATGAGGTTTACTTCCATTGGATAAGAAATGCACGTGGAGATTGTTCTTTCGGTAGTAGTAGGTGTTACAATCTCCCTTCCTCTCTATTACATTAGTTAGTTTTCAACTAGCTTGAATTGTGTCAATGGAGAGGAAACAAGTTTGTACCTCTCTCCCTTCGTGCTCTCTTGAATCATGAAGCACCGGTAGAAAATTTCTAGTGTATCTGGAGGGCACCTTATCCAGCATTATGGTGTTTTGAAAAGTGAAATGCCCACTAGGTTGGCATTTTGCTTCTCATTTTTTCCCATGATAACCAGCAGATACCCACCAGGTATCACACCAAAAAAAACTTTCTGCCAGTGCTATACATCAGGTAATGCCCTTGGAGCAGGGCATTCCTGAAATAAGTGCCCCTTTGCTCTGCCTTGGGCATGTGCTTAGTTCAGTAACACCCCGCATCTCAGCATTACCCTACAATAGTCCAACCCTTATGTCACTGGCCCTTCCTCAACAGACAATACTGACATAATTTGAATCTGTCAGTCTGGAGGCACCATAGAGATTCAGATATTAGATGCTAAAACAAATATCAAATTTTGTGAAGGCACCTGCAAATACAAAGGAGAATTTAGGTCACGCCTTTGTATGATGTTTGAAATCAGCTGACAAAGGTAAATAATAGAAGTCATAGATCAACTATCAAAGTGAAAATGGAGAACATTTACCAAGAGGACAGGATGACTGTGGATAAAATGAAAGCATGATAGGCACAACTGACACTAACCCCTAAAGAACATACAGGTTGCTTGAAAACATATTTTCCCCAAGTGGTCAGCTTAGAAAACTTTCAGGCACCTGCATAAGTCAAGGCAATTGCACTAAATCTAGCTAGGCAGATTGGGGAGGCTTATCCAGCAGCAAAGTCACAATTTTTGGTTATATTGCAATCAGACAAGTTCTTACAGCTAAATGGAAAGTTGAACCATGAAGGGATCTGATTGCAAATGAATCTGAGATGCAACAATTGTGTCCAGAGCTCAAAACATGTACCTCCTTCAGGAACATCATCTCCTAAAACTTGATAATTTTTCAATTTTGTCAATCCACCTGTTTTTTGCTCAAGTCCTTGAATTGTCATCAAGATTCTTAGTAGTGGATAACTTGGGTACTAAAAACCTGCAAAGGAATCTCAAAGGGTTTTCTCTGGACAAGTCTACTCAGCTGAGATTGTTTGAGAAATTAGAAATCAAACAAATATTGATTCTCACACCTGCAAATCATGTGTTGCTAGATTTGATGTGAGTTGGTTTAAGGAGCATTGACCCACCTTCATAATGTTGAACAACCCAAAGCCCAATTCGTTGTTGCTTCTGCTGCTGCTGCTGCAGAAGAGTAGTATGCAGACTGTCACAATTCCGGTCTCTTTGATTGATTCGTTTCCATGTGTTCCAATATAGATCCATAGATAGTCATGATCTGCGATAACCATCTACTGACTTCACCAGTTCCTAATGGTGGCTGTAGATAAATTCATATATTCCACCCAAATATGGGCAAACCATTCTAAAAAAATCTGCATCCTGAGTTTCTGTTACATTTCTGGAAGCGATGGGAAGACCGAATCATAATGTCAGCGAGGAGCTAAGAGATTGCATTACATGTATGAACTTCATGAAATTTCACAGGAGAAGTATCTTAAAGAACCTAGAGAAAGCAAGCTCCTACTTTGCTGTAATTTCATGATTGCAATATTGTTGGAACTTTTCCTGCACCATCCGAATGCTATCCAGGTAATGCCATGCTTTATTTTGGAAGATGCCACAAGGATCGGAATCCTGATACAGTGGCAGAAGAAACTAGAAAGGATGAAAATGCAGAGAATTTTGAAAATAGAAGTGAAAGTATGAAGTATTAGGAGATAATAGTGAAAGTATGGTCATGCAAATGTCCGCTACAAGAGCTGAATGGATCAGTTGAGAGGAAATTTGCTTCAAAAACAAAGCTGTGGGGGCAATGGAAACATGCTTGCAGAAAAAATAAATCAAATCACATGCCAGTAACCGCAGGAGTGCTCCATTGACACTAAATGTGGCTTGATTTATGACTGACACATGCACTCTAGCATACCTGCAATGAAAGAGAAATGAAGAAACAGACAATAAAAGTGCGGAGAAATTCCAGACATCAAGCAACCAACAGATCATCTCTACACAAAGAGGATCATTCAGAAAAGGATAAAAATTGTTCAGGAGAATGAATCCGAGGACTTCTTCCTTTTCAGGATGCCACACCACCAACAGCTCAGAACCCTAGCCAATTTTTCTTCCAAACCCTATATTGAGACGAGAGACCAAAGAAAAAGAAAAAACAGAACTCCTACAGACAAGAGATCCATATGTGAAGTTCTCTTTCTCACCGAGCGAGAAGAAAAAGAGGGGAAAGCAGCAACAAAGCTCACCCAACAACAGATCACGAAATTTTCACCTCGACATCTACAAGTCAGAACCTTCAAGAACTTTCTACAAAAACTCCCCAAATATGCAAGCTTCCAACGCCACAAATACAAAAAGAACTGACAAAAAAGAACCTACTCGGAGAGCTCCAAGCGACGTACGTTGGGATTGAGATCCAAAAATCCTTGCGCAATTCACCCCCCGCGTCGAACACTCGCGCGCGCGCTCTCTCTCGCTCTCACTCTCCGCGCTACAAGTCCCGTCTCTACTCGTGCGCAAAAACTGGACGAAACCCTAACGACGATATCGAACGTTCGTTTAAAGATTCTCAGTTCTCAAACACATCCTCAAAAAGCCCACTTACCAGGCTTTTCTTTTCTTTTTTGGGTATTTTCTTTTTTTTGTGGGGGTTTTTTAATTTTTAATTTTCTCTTAATTTTTTGGAAAAGGAGGAGTATTTCTGGCTAGAAAATATATGTTAAAATACCTTTGATTTGCTACACATGCTCAAAAATCCATTACTCATAATTTATTATAAAGCTCAAATAGTTTTCAAGTAAAATTTGCTTATAATTTTGATGTTCATCACAAAATTGAATATGAAATAACTATTTCAAATAATTTTTGGACATATAACTATTGGAATAGCCATAGGATATATACTCTTTTAGACCCAACCTTGCTAAATTAATTTTCTTTTTTCTTTTAAAAAAAAAATAAACCATAAAATAAAATAAATATTATAAGCACTAAACATGTGACTTAGAAAAACAAAAGCAAATGATGTAGAACATATAGTTAACAAGTGGCAAGTTCCCACACAATAATTGAGGCACTTCAAGAGTCATTAGGATGTATAATAAGAAATTAGAATCATATGAACATGTGTCATGAATTAGAGTTTGATGATGGCATTTGAAAGTTTGGTCATGAAAGTGTGCAACTCTATACTCATTTTGACAACAAAAGGAAGGTGAAGTTAGAACTTGATGGCTATATGGTTTATAATGTGTGCTTCCAATGTACTCATATCAACATAATCGTTATGATAATTAGTAGCAACAAACATCATTATTTGTGTTGCATAATGGTTGTGCCCATAAAAATAATAAATGGGCGATTTTATTTTCTTTCAAACATTTTTTTAATAATTTTTTTAGCCCAATTGTTTTCTTTAAGCAATGAGATCATATGTAGCTAGTCAAAAAAAAATATATATATATATATATATATATAATTTAAAATTCAATCTTATTCCCCCTTGGTGGATTTACTAATATTATCCAATAACAATTAATCCCTTAAAAATTAAATGTTTATTTCTTTTGAATAATTAAAAAAATCAAATGTGTTTTCTTTTTTAGTAATGGATAGGTCCTTTCTTTTGTGCAAGCTTATGGAAAACATTGTGGAATTGATTTTTATTTTGTTATTTTAAATTGACATTGTTAGTTTATAGATCGTTTTCGTTTGTTACAATTTTAAATCAATAAACCTAGGTATGTATTTATTTGCATTTTTTCCCTCAAGTCTTTGTATGGTTCTGAAACATTTGTAAGTATTGCCATTGATTTTTTCATTTTGACAACCTTGTGCAATCAACATGGTAGTTAGCAAACAACATAAAATGATTTTCTTTATTTTCAGCCAAGTGAACAAGGAAGAGAGATTGTTTGTTGTAGTTCAAGATTTACAAGCACTTTTGAAGAAGGTTGAATTGTGGGTTCAAGGAAAGAGGACCACTCTCAAGTTTCTTAAACAACTTGATGGAAGGCCATGAAACAATTACTTGCAAGCAACCTTGATTTTGGAATCATGTATCAAAAGAAAGAACAATAAAAATTTAAAAAGCTCCAAAATGCCAAAAGGAAGGAAATGAAATACTTACACAAATTGGTTACCACACATATTTGGCATCTAATTTTGCAACTTTGAAAATATTTACATTGCAATCTTTCTAGTCTGCTTCATTATTTGAAGACCTTTCATAGAAAATTAGAAAAACTTAATGGTTTAGATATGATAAATTGACTAAAATATCCTTTTATAATTGGTTCACCCCTAGAAGAAAGATAAAAGCACATCTAAAAAACATTATTAAAAAAATGACAACTTCCATGCATGGTTTTTTTTCATTTTCTCTAGGTAAATGGAATGGCTACAATGTGAGTGTGGTGGTATGATTAGGTGGCTTTTTTTTTCAAGGCAATTGAATCCAATTGGCTACATAGAAAATATTTTTCTCTACATTTGGCTATCTTAAATAGCATATGTTCATAAACTTGTGACGAGGATTTAAAGCTTGTTGTATGTGTATGTGACTACAGTTTGATTAGGCCCTTGAGTTCATGTGGCTTTCAAATTTTGTAAGGTGTAGAATGGGGGTGATGAATGTTACCAAAGTTTTGAAACCACAAAATTGGGAAAAAATTTAATCATTGTTAGGATCCACCTCAACTTGTTTATTCATCCTACTTATTTCCATCTTCATATGAGGCACATGATTTACCCTCTTTAAAAATAACATAGAAACATTTGAAAAGATTTATAAGCACCAAGTAAAACTGAAAAAGGTTTTGAAAATGGTTCCACATTCCATAACAAATCCCATTGCCACTTGCTACTATATGTCCCCCATTTATATGTAATATCTACAAGATAACAAAACATTTTCTAATAGTATATGCTATATATATATATATATATAAGAAGATTGTAGACTAAAAACATAATGTTTTGATATGTTGTTCATGTTGAATGGGAAATATGAAATTTGAAGCTGGACATGTGTAATAATTGTTGTTCAACTTGCCACCTTTTCATCCCATCCTTGTTAACAATGTGGCTTACCACATGGATCATCCACCCATATCCATTCCAAACCAATGAGTTACCTACTATGATATGTTGCTGCAAATTCTACAAATTTTTTAAAGCATTCCTTTGTTTGGACTAATTTTTGTTATGTTTAGATATTTTAGTGGCTTTCCTAGTTCCAAAATTGCATTCAATTCCGAGAACTTGCGAACCAATTTTTAAAAAAATTCATCAATAAGACTTCATAACACTTCAACAAACCCCCATTTCAAAGTCATTAAACAATTCTAGTAGCCTTGAAGGACCTGGAGTAAACAAACTATATAAATAAATGAGGAAAAGACCATAATATTATCTGTGAAATATTTCAAAAAAAAGAACGTTTGATACCATAGTAGACATAAAAAACAATAACACATTTGGTTTTCAAGACATGTTTCCACAACACCATTCACATCATTATGGAGTTTCAGGGAGAAAAAATATGTAAGGTCCCTTTGTACAACATCATCATCTAGAAAGTTTCCTTTAGGTCTCATATGCATAACAAATGATAAAAGGATGAAGTTTACCACATCCTCCTCCATTAGTATGGTTCCATCAGTAACATCAACAAAATTTTGAACCCCATCAGCCTAGTAGCATGAAGAGGATTTGAACCCCAATCTAGTTAGGATCCTACCCAAATTATAGTTCACATTCCTGTTTGCACCCAAACCCTAATTAAATAACATGCAATTTTTTTTAAAAAACCTTTTAGTCACAATAAAAATGGTAATAAAGTTATGACAATTGACAACCAAGATTAGGTCATCAACATTGATGAAATGCAATTAATGGAATCCAACATAGTATGAATCATAATCCAATAACAAAAAAACTACCATCCAAGGTTCATAAAATTGTATATAAAGCTTCGTACAAAACTGGTATAAAACCATAAACATAACCTTAAAGTTGTAAAACCATATAAACAAACCCAAAAAAGATGGCAAACTTGCATTAAACTCACTATGTCATTCCATAATTATGTGACTCTTCCTTCCATGCACAAATTGAAATGTAAATAGGAATGTTTCCAAGGAGTAAAATTCTTAAGCATACATGTAAACAACTAGATCCAAATGCGGAATAACCCGAATCTAAAAGTTTAATTTCACAAAAACAAGGTTGGAGAATGCTCGTTCGTCCTCCACATTTCCTAACACCATCACCATGCAAAGACGCACCAATTTAAACCATTTAGAAATGTTATGGTTCAAAATCCCACTTCATTACTACAAATCATGATTTTTTAAAAGGTTCAAATTGATTAACTTGTCATTTTGATTAATGGAGATGTACATTTTGACTAAAGGCCATGGATTTGAATGGCACATGTATGTTTTGATTGATCAATTTGATTATAATGGTTTATTTGACTATATACACATAATTAAGTTGTATAACCTTAGTCAAAATGGCTAATGGTCTTCAGTCAAATTGAATAATTAATCAATATGGCTAAAGATTTTTAATCAAAATGGCCACTGGTCTTTAGTCAAGTTGAACACTTAATCAAAATGGCCAATGATCCTTAGTAAAAATGACCAATGTTTTTTAATCAAGTTGAACATTTAGTCAAGATGGCCAATGATTTTTAGTCAAATATGACATGGTCTACTGCCTTGTGTATCTACCTCCTACCTATTCATCCACCTATTTATTTAGTTAATTACTTGCCTACCTATTACCCACCCACCCACCTACCTATTATTTACCTATACTTTCTCACCTACCTACCTACATACCTACCCACCTACTTACATATCTACCATCTATCCACCCACTTACCTACTTAATTTTAACCACTAGGTGTAACCATGAAATTTACCCATTATGTTTAACCACTATATTTAATCATTAAATTTAACCAAATTTTAGCCATCAAGTTTAATTTGAATTGAACCATTAAATTTAGCCATTATGTTTAACTAGAATATTTTGCACTACGTTTAACATAAATTGAACCATTAAGTTTAACCAATAGGTATAACTTAAATCTAACCATTAAGTATAGCCATTAAATATAACGTAGGTTTAACCATTATGTTTAGCCACTAGGTTCATCAACTATGTTTAGCCATTAGATTAAATCATTATGTTTAATCAAAGTTTAGCCATTATGTTTAACCATTATTTTAAGTCATTAAATTTAGCCATTAAGTTTAACGATTATATTAAATCATTAAGTTTAGCCATTAGGTTTAGCCATTATTTTAAACCACTAAATTTAGGCTTTAGATTTAGCCATTATGTTTATCCATTATTTTAAGTCACTAAATTTAAGCTTTAGATTTAACCATTAGGTTTAGCCATTATTTTAAATCACTAAATTTAGGTTTTAGATTTAGCCATTATTTTAAGTCATTAAATTTAACCATTAGATTTAACCATTATGTTTAATCATTACTTTAAATCATTAAGTTTAGACATTAAATTTAACCACTAGGTTTAACCATTACATTAAATCACTAAGTTTAGCCAATAGGTTTAGCCATTATTTTAAATCATTAAATTTAGCCACTAGATTTAGCCATTAATTTTAATTCATTAAATTTAATAATTAGATTTAGCCATTATTTTAAGTCATTAAATTTAGCTAGTAAAATTTAACAATTGTTTTAAGTTATTAAATGTAACCATTATGTTTAACCATTATTCCATTATTTTAAGTCATTAAATTTAACCATTACTTTAAATCACTAAATTTAGCCATTACTTTAAATCACTAAATTTAACCATTACTTTAAGCCACCAAGTCTGGCCATTATTTTAAATCACTAAATTTAGCTACTAAGTTTAATTAATATTTTAAATCATTAAATTTAACCATTAAATTTAATCAATACTTTAAAGGACTGAGTTTACTAGGTTTAACCATTATTTTAAGCCACTAAATTTAACCATTAGTTTAAGTTATTGAATTTAACAACTAGGTTTAGCCATTAATTTAAATTATTGAGTTTACCCATTAGGTTTAACCAACATTTTAAGTCATTAACTTTAATCATTAGGTTTAGTCATTACTTTAAGGCACTAAGTTTAATCATTAAGTTTAACAATTATTTTAAGCCATTGAGTTTAACCACTAGGTTTAACCATTAATTTAAGCCATTGAGTTTTTAAGATAAAAGGAGACTTTTACACAACAACTTTTGTGACTCGTAAAACAACATGTGGAATTGGAATAATGTTTGCGGGGGCAATTTTCCACTGTCAAAAACTTAAAAAGCCCTTTCAACCTTTCAAATTTTGTAATGGGATAGCTTTGGAGGGATGGGCAACAAGGTTTTGTTGGTCTAAACTAGTTTGTGGAAAGGATGGGAAGATGCACAAAGTCAAATGTTGGGTTTGTTCTAAAGTAGAAGGGAGGGACAAACTATTGGTGCCTAAATTGGATTATTTGATCAAACATTCAGGGATGTGAAAATGCACAATTGTTAAACTTAGAGTTACTATAGGGCAATATTATATTTGTCGTATTAATTCACATGTGAAAAATGAGAAGTTGTTTGATGCCAAAGGTTTGGACATGGTTGTTATTCAACTTGAGAATGGGGGCAAGGCGGAAAGGAAAAAAAATACATCCAATTTGTGGCAAATTGGTCTCATAAACCTTATTCAGTTCCCATTCAATTTTTTTTGTTTTTTCTTCTTTAGTTCACTAGGACCAACTTTGAGTGGATTTATAGACTAAGGAAGGTTTTCATTCACTAAAATGTATTTACCCTTATCAAAAGTGGATGAGTGAGGTGTGGTTTGAGAAGGGGTTTCAATAGAAACATCATATGACAAAGGTGTAATTTGATATGCATTTTGGACAAAAACATTAATTTGACCAAGTGACAGACTAACATATGATGATGGTGATAATGTTGGTGTGTTTGCAGGGTGTTCAAGGTTTGCAAAAGCAGAAAAAACAAAAATCTAAAACTTGGCGGTGGTTTCAAGGGCGCCATCACCACAAATAGGGGTTTGGTTCACTTGAGCAAAAACCGAATAATGGTTTGGAAAGACCAAACAAGGGATAGAGAAGGAAATGAAATTTGATGTTAATAACTACCTTAGGGTTTGAGTTCAATTGAAACTAGTATGAATTGAAAAGCAACACACCTAGACCTTTGAGCTCCAACAAAATGTCATTTCATCTCACACATTTCATTTCATTTCCCTTCACCTCATTTCACTGCACAAACCTTTTCAACTTTGACATTTGGCAACAAAGTTTCAAACTAGAATAACTACACAATAAAAACACTTTAATATTACATACAATGTCCAAAAAAAAACATGCAAAAAAACACTTAAGATGTAAAGTCTTGCTTTAATGTTGAGCCACCACAAGATTGCATAGAAACAAAAACGAATTGAAAATACAACAAACACCAAAATTAAAGCTGACGGAGGCAATCATGTACTTCAAGGTGGTTTAGGAAACCCTAACTCCTTTGTGTCTTGTTGTTTCCTAGCTATGCCTTTAGCATAAGAGCTTTTAAGGTCAACTTACACTAAGGTTGTAATGGGAATAAACTAATCCTAATTTTATTCATTTACACAAAAATAAATAACACAAATTTTTTTTTTGACAAGTGACATGTCATTGGGGTTAAGGAGAGGGTAAATGCTTTTAGACATCTTATCCTTAGAAATATAGGTTTTCGAAATTTGTAGATTGGCTTCAAATTAGGATGTATTAAGAGGTTAGTTTGACCTATTAATTTCAGAAGATTAAAATACCCTTCTACAATTTAAATCTCATCTAAATATGTTTAAAAAGTTTTCACCTGCGGTTTGAACTATTGCACTTGCACTTAGGGTTAAATTAATCCTATTGGATTACTTTTATCTATCCGCTTGTACAAATGATGTAAAGGTTTGTTTAAATGTTTACTCCTCAAACTTTAATGATAATTCTATTTAACCCTCTCTTGGTTTGGGGGGGGGGGGGGGGGGGAAAAAAACTAGGGGCGGTGTTTTTGGAAGGGGTATCCTCTTCCCCA
>Ga0116227_10010496_pt1 | contig 16145 bp, 13 predicted proteins | sample S1TSphgellanicum_FD_89693 | JGI IMG/M metagenome (GOLD analysis project Ga0116227, IMG submission 89693) | Host-associated microbial communities from peat moss isolated from Minnesota, USA - S1T2_Fb - Sphagnum magellanicum MG | ecosystem: Host-associated > Plants > Peat moss > Unclassified... | reverse complement strand
GGGCATGCCCGCCCGGACGCGCTCGGTGAGCGGATCGGTCAGCTCGAAGCGGTCCAGCAAGCGGATGACGGTCGTCGATTCGCCGCCTGGAACGATCAGACCGTCGACCCGCTCGAGTTCCGCGCGCGTCTTGACGGCCGATGCCTCCACTCCTGCGGAATTCAAAGCCCTCAGGTGCTCGACCACATCGCCCTGCAGCGCCAGGACGCCGACCATATTAGCGTACCGGCCCGCACATGCGATGACGGTCGCCCGGCGCTTCTACGCCGCGCCTTCGTCTTCGGGTCAGGATCTAGTTCCCGCGAACGCTCAGGAGCTGCTTTTCGTCGAGCTGACGCAAGTCGATGCCGTACATCGGCTTCGCGCCGGCCAGCGATTTCGACGCTTCGACCAGTGCCTTGGGATCCTCGAAGTGCGTGGTCGCAGCGACGATCGACTTGGCATAGAGCGACGCGATGTCGGGATCGATCTTCGGAAAACCGTTCTCGTCGTACTCGGGCGCGCCGTTCTTATAGACCGCGGCCGCCTTGAAGATGCCGCTGCCGACGAAGATGCCTTCCGCGCCGAGCTGCATCATCAGCGCGGCGTCGGCCGGCGTCGAAACGCCGCCCGCGCAGAAGAGCACGACCGGGAGCTTCTTCTCGCGCGCGACCAGTTGGACCAGTTCGAGCGGGGCGCCGAGATCGCGCGCCCGCGCGACCAATTCCTCGCGCGGCGCGACGCTCAACTCCGCGATCGCGTCGCGGATGGCCCGCATGTGGCGGACGGCCTCGACGATGTTGCCGCTGCCGGCTTCGCCCTTGCTGCGAATCATCGCGGCGCCTTCGGCGATGCGGCGCAGCGCTTCGCCCAGATCGCGCGCGCCGCAGACGAAGGGAACCGCGAAGGGGTGCTTGTCGATATGATACTTGTCGTCGGCGGGCGTGAGAACTTCGGACTCGTCGATGTAATCGACGCCGAGCTCCTGAAGGCACTGCGCCTCGGCGAAGTGGCCGATGCGCGCTTTGGCCATCACCGGAATCGTCACGGCATCCATGATGCGCTGCACGAGCGAGAGGTCGCTCATGCGCGCCACGCCGCCGGAGGCGCGGATGTCCGCGGGAATCCGCTCGAGCGCCATGACCGCGACCGCGCCGGCTTCCTGCGCGATCGACGCTTGCTCCGGCGTCACGACGTCCATGATGACGCCGCCCTTGAGCATTTGCGCCAAGCCGCGTTTTACGGTCGTAGTGCCGGTCTGCGCGCCATTGTGTCCGTCGTTCACGCGAGCGATCTCCTCAATCGGTAAGGGGCCCATGCCCCGATGTCCCCAGTGCGAGTGCCGTGGTCCTAGTGTCCCTATTCTATCAACCACCGGCAACCATAACACTAGGAACGCCAGCCGGTTTCCCAACCGGATCGCCCGAACGGGACGCGGTCATTGCCCGAACGGGAAGCGCGTCGAACCGGAAGCTCAGTTGCTGACGGTGCTGACCCCGGGCGACGCCGTCGCGCCGCCGGCGTGGGCACCGGCCCGCGGGGTGGCGCTCGGCGTCCCGTGCGGCGCGACCGATGGGCTCGCCTCCTCGTCGGGCGGCGTCGTCTCGCCGGGCTGGTGGGAGACCAGCGGAATCGGCATCGGCGGCGACGTGTAGGGCGGCGTCGTTCCCTCCCCGTCGTCGAGGGCGCTGGGCGACGGCACCGGCGTGCGGGTCTGGCGCGGCGTGGGCCGGGGCGTCGGCGGCGGGGGCGGCGGTTCGGGCGTGACCCGCGGGTCCGGGAAGGCTGGATCGGTGGCCACGCTGAGAACTTGCCGGCGCTTCCAGAGCACGCGGCTCACGCCGTCGTCTTGCGCGCTGGCGCTGGGCGAAGGCACCGGCGTGGCCACGGCGCCCTCGGCGCGGCTGCCGATCTGTCCCAAGACCCGGTTGCCCATGTTGTTGCCGATGGCGATCGCGACCAGCAGCACGATCGCGCCCGCGATCAAGACGGTCGAGATCCCCGCGCGCGGGCCCAACGTCAGTGGCCTTCCGCGAGCACGAGATCCGACAAATCGGACGTCGCCGGATAGGACTCGCGATCGGCAGGCAGTCCGGCGAACACGACTTCAAGCAGTTCGCCGGCCTCCACGTGGCGGCGGATCGTCGTGCCGCGAAATTCGAGCGACGCGTCGCGGGGCGCGTCGAACAAATTGCAGATGAACGCGCGCACGGCGCCTCCCTCGTCTTCGAATGCGACGGCGCCGACCTCGATCGGCGAGGTGGTCACCTCGTGGCTGACGTTGGTGCCGGCGTAAACGCAACGGTACGGCTCTTCGGCGGAGGCTTCCCGCATGTCGCCGTAGATCGTCTGACGCACGACGTCGACCACGTAGGTACAGTGACCCGCGCCCCAACGCACGCGCACGCCGGCCGTCCAATTCCAGCCCGCGGGAATCAGCGGCGAGAGGTGCGGGCGGCCGCTGGTCCGATAGCCGTCGAGACCGCACACGGTTTCGGCCACGGCCCACACGTACTTCGCGCCGGTCCATGGCGAGAGATACATGCCGCGGTTGGTCAGCGAGCCGCCGTCGAACCATTCGGCGAATTGACCCGGCACCGTATTACGCGCGGAACCTTCCTCCATCGTGGCGTACACGGCCTCGAGCCAGCGGCAACAGTCGTCGATCATACCGTTGCGCGCGAGCGCCACGGCGAACCATAACGTCAGATCGGGCCACACGCCGCCCAAGAGCCCGAAGCCGTGCGAGGGGAAGTACCAGGAGTCGGCCGTCGAGATCGTGCGCAAGCCGACCGGCGTCACGAAGTCCGATTCGGAGAGCCGGGCGAGGATCGCGCGCCGCTGTGTCGAGTCGGCGACGCCGAAGAGCACCGGAAAAATTTCGTCGGCCGTGAAATTGTCCTGATAATTTCCGTCTTTGTCGTAGTTGAGGACGAAGGCGCCGGTATCGGCGTTGAACAGATGCGCCATCATCTTCTCGCGCAAGGTCGCGCTTTCGCCGGCGTAGCGCTCCCAATGATCCTTCTCGCCCGCCACCGCGCAAAGCATCGCCGCGGCCTCCAGCGCGAACACCGCTTCGGCATTGATCTCGGTGACGGCGCCGTCGAGCGTATAATACGGGATGATGTTGCGCCACGAGGTGATGCCGTACATATCGACGCCCTTGGCGCTGCAGTAGATCAGCCCGTTGCCGTCGCGCTGCGAGAGCAGGTAGTCCGCGACGCGCACGATCAACGGAATCAACTCGCGCACCCATGCGTCGTCGAGCGTCGCGTTGTAGTGGTGGAGAATCGCGATCAGATGCAGCGGCGTGTCGTCGTTGATGTTGAGGTCGTACGAGGTGCGAAAACCGCTAACCCCCCGCACGTACTCGACGACCTGGCCCGAATCTTCGACGAAGCGGTTGAAGACCTCGATCGCGTCCCGGCTGAACTGCGGCAAGAAGTAATCGAACCCGTGAACGAACCACGACGTGTCGCGGGAGACCAGGATGTCGGAGGGCGGCGAATTTGTCGAGCCCCAGCCCTGCGGATACTCTTTGATCACGCGCAGCATGTTGCACTTGGCCCAGACGACGCCGCGGCTGATCGTCGGCGACGGCGTGAGCAATCGCGCGTCGGCGAGGGCAGCACCGTAATAACGCTGTGTGTCCTCGAGCGCGCCGTCGTCGTGCATGAGCGCGTCGAAGCGCGCGCGCGCCGCTTCCAGGCCGCGGCCGTCGAAGACGACCGCGATCCGCAGCCGCTCGCGCGCGCCCGGAGCCACCACGAGGCGATATTCGAAGGCGCCGAAGATCCGTCCGCTCACGTACTCCGCCAGCGCCGGCGTCACTTCGGCCAGACCCTCGTCGCGCAGCGATCCGCGACGCATCGCAAGTTGCAGCACCTGCTCGCGCAGCGCCACGACCGCAGCGTGCGGTTCGCGCGACGCGCCCCAGAAGCGCGCGGCACCGGTCTCTTCGTTCCACGCCCGCACGTAGGCGCCGTCGACGCCGGCACACACTTCCTTCTCAGGCTCGCCGTAGAAGCGCTGCCCGACCAGCAGTGCCCACGGGAAAATCGCCGCGTCGACCGGCTCCGCGCTCGTGTTGTGCAGCGCGATATCGACGACGAACGCGACGCTGCGATCGTGGGCCGGGCCGTGCGGCACGTAAAAGTACTCGTGGACCAGCAAGCGCTCGTCGAGCGCGAATTCGGAGATCTGCGCGTAGGGCAGAAACGTGAACTCGCGCTGGATCTGGTGCGGCAGAATCGTCCGCCCGCGATCGCGCAGCCGGTACGCGATCTGGTGGGTGCCGAAGATGATTTGATCGGAGTCGGCGTCCCATAGGCCGCGCACGCCGCCCTTCGGCGTGCACGATGCGTAGCTCTTGAAGTTGCCGAGGGTCAGACCGAACGGGGTCTCGGACTCGGGAAGCACGTACGCGCTGAATTCGTTGTGCTGTGCATCGTAAGACGGGATCACGGACCTCTCTACTTCGCACCCGGCCGCCCGATGCCCCCAAAGACCCCATCGAACGGGCCGATAGGAAGCGAAGCGCGCAGGCGCGCTCGCCGCAGGGCGGGGGCGGATACGCCCTTGCCCCGAATGGCAGCCGGTAACGTATGCCGACGCTGTTGGCCCCGGCGAAAATCAACGTGACGCTCGAGATTCTCTCGCGGCGCGACGACGGCTATCATACGTTACGCAGCCTGATGCTGCCGATCGCTCTCTACGACCGGATCGAACTCGAAGCGGCCGAGGCGGACGCCTTTCGCACGGACGACCCCGCGCTCGCGGGCGGGAATCTGGTGATGCGGGCGCTCGAGGCCGCGCGGTTGCGGACTCGCTTCGACGTGGTGCTGCACAAGACGATCCCGGTCGGCGGCGGACTGGGCGGCGGTTCGAGCGACGCCGCGGCGGTCTTGCGCGCGGCGATGGAGGGAGCCCTCGGCGAACGGCCCGACCTCGACTGGATCGCAACCGCGGCGACCCTCGGCTCAGACGTCCCGTTCTTCTTGGCCGGGACCGGCGCGCTGGTCGAAGGGACGGGCGAGCGGGTCACGGCAATCGGGTCGCTGCCGCAATGGTGGGTCGTCGTCGTGCGGCCGCACGCTTCCGTGGCGACGGCCGACGCCTATCGCGCTCTCGACGCCGCGCGCGAGCACGGCGGCGCACCGCCGAGCCGCCCGCGCGCTACCAGCGCGTCGCTGGCGGCGATCGATGCGCTGCAGCGCGCGGACTTCGGCGCCCTGGTGCCGGCGCTGGTCAACGACTTCCACGACGTGATCGTGCCGGCATATCCCGAAGTCTCGCGAGCCGATCGTGCGCTCCGCGACGCCGGCGCGCGACACGTTCTCCTCTCCGGCTCCGGTTCGTGTCTCTTCGCGATTTTCGAAGACGAACGCGAGGCGCGGGCCTGCGAACGCGCCCTCGACCGCGCCGCCGTCGAGAGTGCCTTCGCCGTGCCGCTGCACCAAGACCCGGCATGGCGCTAGGCACGGTCTACCAAGCCGTCGTGCTGGCCGGCGGGTCACCCGACGAAGTCAGCGAGGGCACGCGAAACGCGCCCAACAAGGCTTTCGTGCCGATCGACGGCGTGACGCTGGTCGGCCGAACGCTGGCGGCGCTGCGCTCGTCGGCCAAAGTCGGCCGAATCGTAGTGGTCGCGCCGCCCAGCGCTTTCGCGGCCAGCGCGCTCAACGGTGCCGACGAGATCCGCGAGGCCGGTGCGACGATGGCGCAAAGCCTCCGCGCCGGGCTCGCGCGTCTCCCGCCGTCGGAACTCGTTCTCGTGACTGCCTCGGATCTGCCGATCCTCTCCCGCGCGGCCATCGATGAGTTCCTGGAGTTGGCGGAGCGGACGGAGGCCGACGTCGCGTATTCGTGCGTCGAGCGCCGGGTTCACGAAGCCCGATTTCCCGGCGTGCCCCACACCTGGGCGCACTTGCGCGAAGGCACGTTCTGCGGCGGCGGCTGCGTCGCGCTGCGGCCGTTCGTCCTCGAAGCGCTGAGCCGCTTCCTCGGGCGGCTCGGGAACGCGCGCAAGAACCCGCTGCGCCTCGCGTCGATTTTCGGCTACGACATCCTGGCGCGTTACGCGCTTCGCCGGCTCTCAATCGCCGACGCCGAGCGGCGCGCGAGCGCGTTATTGGGTGTTCGCGTCGCCGCCGCGGTGTGCGTGAATGCCGAGATCGCGGTCAACGTCGACCGCGCGAGCGACGTTGCGCGCGCGGTGCAGCTCGTTCGCCGGTTCAGCTCCAACGGGTGAAGAGGTCGTTGGCGATTCCGAATTGATCGAGCGCCTTGCCGACGGTGTGCGCGATGATGTCGTCGACCGTCTTGGGTTTGGCATACATCGCGGGAATCGGCGGCAACAGAACGGCGCCGATCTCCGCCAACTGGGTCAGCGTGCGCAGGTGTCCCAGATGCAATGGCGTCTCGCGCACGACGAGGACCAGCCGGCGCCGCTCCTTGAGGCACACGTCCGCGGCCCGCACGAGCAGATTCCCGTTGAGGGAATGGGCGATGGCCGCGGCGCTCTTGATCGAGCACGGAATCACGAGCATGCCGTCGGTGAGAAACGAGCCCGACGAGATCGGCGCGGCCAAATCGTCGTCGCGATGCACGAACGTGGCCAGTTCCTCGAGATCGCGCGCCGTGTAGGGCGTTTCGAGTTCGACGGTCTTGCGCGCTTGGCCGCTCATGACCAGGTGCACTTCGCAGTCGGCGTGCTCGCGCAGCGCCCGCAGCGCCGCGAGCGCGTAGGCGCTGCCGCTCGCGCCCGTGACGCCGACGACGATCTTTCGCACGACGCGGGGCTTCACAGCGGCGGTTCCGAGGTCCCCCGCACCCAGGCGCGAATCTCGGGAAGGTTCTATGTCGGAGCGTATCATCACGGGGATAGACGCCGCGCGCTCGCCTTTCGTCGGCGAAGCCTACGCGCGACGGCTCCTCGCCTTCGTGCGCGATCTGACCCGTTACGCGTCCGGCGGGAACGAAAGCGACGCGCGGCGGGCACTCGTTTCGCCATATTCCGGCGTCCCCAACGTCGACGCCCGCGCGCTGTGCGTCGCTGCCGGCGAACGGCGCACCGTCGCCGAGGAGATCGCGGCCGAGCGCGTGCCGTTGCCGCACGAGGTCTCGATCGCAGCGCGGCGCTTCGCGCGGCTGCTCGCCGACGTGCGCGACGCGTATCGCGCGCAGGGAGCCGCGGTGCGCGAACACCTGACGACGATCGAACTCGGCCTCGCCGCGCTCGAGCTCGATGCCGCCGAGCGGACCACCCTGGGCGCGTTAGCTGAACTTGCGAGCGCGCTCGATGCGGCGCGCGCGGCGGGCACGCCGTGGGAAGCGCGGGAATTGCTAACCGCGCTCGATCGGCTGGCGTCGCCGCAACCGCAGCGTACGCTGCAAGAGCCCCAAGAATTGCAAGAACCACCAGATCCCCGCACCGCGAACGCGCCGCACGTTCCGAAGGCCTTGCGCTCGCATCCGCCGGAGACGCCGTGGGTCGTCAAACGGCGGCGCGGTCATTTCAGCGCCTCGTCGCTCGGCGCGTTCGCCGAGTGCGAGCGCCGCTGGTATTATCGCTACGTGTGCGCGGCCGTCGAAGACCGGGGATCATCCGCGTCGTTCTACGGCACCGCCTTTCACTGGGCGCTCGAGCGCTTTCACCAAGAGTTTCCGCGCGCCGACGGTGCGCCGCTCGAACTCCTGGAACGCAAGCTCGACTCCTATTTGGCGACCTCGTTCGAGCGTTTTCGTTCCGGCTTCGAAACGACGGTGGAATACGAGTTGCAGCGGCGCCGGGCCAAGCGCACGGGGCGCCGCTACGTCGCCTGGTTCGTCGAACGCGCGCGCGCCCACCCGTTCGCGGTGATCGGGACCGAAGAGGCCGTCAACCTCGAACTCGACGGGTACACGTTCATCGGATACATCGACCGGCTGGATCGCGACGACGCGACCGCGGCCGTCACGGTCGTCGACTACAAGACGGGCAGCATCGCCGAAAGCGCGCACGAATATCGCGCCAAAGTCGCCGATTTCCTGGACTTCCAGCTGCCGTTCTACTATTGGGCGCGGACGGCGGCCGGCGACCGGGTCACGCGCTTGGCGCTCGTGCCGCTCAAGGACTCCGCCCGCGACGTGCGGCCGATCGAACTCGAAGTCGTGCCGGTCGCCGCGCCGCGTTCGTACAGCGATTCGGCGACCGGCACGATCGGCATCATCGAACTCGAACGCGCGCGCGCGAAGATGATCGAACTCGCCGCCCTGCTGGCCGACGGGCCGCTGGTCCGGTTTCCGGCCACCGACGATCCCGACGCCTGCCGCTACTGCGCGTACCAGATCGCCTGTCGCGAACGGCCGTTGCCGCGCGAAGATCGTTTCGGCCGATGACTCGCGACGTCGTGCAAGGCGCGGCCACGGCGCTGGTGGGGCGCGCGGGGACCGGAAAGACGACCGAACTCCTGCGCCTCGCCCTCGAGGCCGCCCAGGGTGGCCGCCGCGTGCTGCTAACCGCGCCGAGCGAAGCCGCGGTCGCGCGCCTGCGCGCACGGTTGCCGCAGGACGTGGTGCCCGGCGCGATCGAGTGCCTGCCGCTCGGGGCGTTGGCCTTCGAGCTGTTGTGCGAAGCGCGCGCGAACGAGGGGCTCGCCGCCCTTACCGCGATCGACGACGTCCGGGCCTCGCAGCACTTCGAACGCGTGGGCGCCCGGCTCTTCGCGCTCGAGTGGACGGAATTCGTCAACGAGGAGATCGATCCCGAGATCACCGGCCTGCGCGCGCCGGAACGCTTTTCGGCCGCGGCCTTCCGGCTGATCCGCAAGCTGCGGGCGTCGCTCGTCTCGCCCGAGGCCTTCCGCGCGATGGCGTTGCGCGGCGCAATGGAATTCTACGGCCGGCCCCCCAATTTCGCCGACGCCGGTCTGATCATGGATACGGACCCCAAATACCGCGATTCGCTGCACGTCACGCCGGCCGAGCTCGAGCGCCAGCGCGCGCGCGAGGTCGATCTGGTCAAGATTCTGGCGCAACTCTACGCGGCGTACGCCGAGGAACTGGTCGCCCGCGGCTGCCTGACGCCGACCGACGCGATCTACGAGGCGACGATGCTGATGCGGCAGCGTCCGGAGCGTTTCGGCGCGGCGCGGCGCCGCTTCGCGGCGGCCTTCGTCGACCACGCGCAGGATCTCACCGGCGCGGAGCTTGGCCTGCTGGAAGCGCTCTTCGGCGAGGCGCTCGGTCCGGTGACGTTGGCCGGGGACGAGGCGCAAGCGACGCGCGGCTTCGCGACGGGCGCGCGCGGCGCCGCCGTCTTCAAGCGCGCCGGGCGGACGATCCCGGCCACGACCTCGTACCGGAGCCTCCCCGCGATCGAACGGGCCGCCCGGCGCGGGCTCGACCCGGCGTCAGCAGGCGCGCTCGAGCGCTCCGATGCCGTCGAGTTATTCCGGGGCTCGACCGCGCGGGACGAGGCGCGCTTCGTGGCGGCCGAGGCGAGCCGCTTGATCGCGGACGGTCTGGCTCCCGAGCGGATCGCGGTGATCACGCGCAACCTCGGCTGCGCGCACGCCTACGTCGACGCGCTGCTGGCGCACGGCGTGCCCGCCGACGTCGCGGGCGCCGCCAGCCTCTACGAGTTCCCGGCCGTACTCGACGCGCTGGCGGCGCTCTGGTCGGCGGTCGACCCGTTCCGGCACGAGTATCTGTTGCGCAACCTGGAAGCGCCCTGGCTGCGCCTCTCCGACGCGTCGATCGCGGTCCTGTGCGGCGACGCGGAAGCCCCCCAGCCGCTGCTCTTCGAGCTTCCCGAGGGCGCCGGCGACGAAGACGCGGGCCCGCGCTGGGATCGGCGGCGCGACTTGCGCTTAGGCCGCAACGTGACGCGCGGCGACGTCGACTCCGCGCTGCCGGACGAAGCGCGCGCGCGGGTCGGCGAATTTCGGGCGGCTCGGGCGCGCTGGGAAGCCGCCGCGCGAACCCTTTCCCTGCCGGAACTCGCGCGCACCATTCTGGCGGAGTCGGCGCTCGCGACCCTCGGCCCCGGCGCCCGCGGGCGGTTCGAGGCCGGACTGATCGCGCGCTTGATCGCCGAGATCGACGCGTTCGCCGCGCGCGAGCCGCTCGCCGCGCTCGACGATTTCTTGGCGTGGGCCGAGTGCGTGGCCGACGCCGAGTCCGATCTGCTCAACCTCTCGCTCCGAGATCCCGGCGCCGTCCGGGTGCTTGACGTCGAGGCCGCCAAGGGCGAGGAGTTCGAGGCGGTCTTCGTCGTCGACGTCCGGGCCGGCGCGTGGCCGCGCTACTACGTGCCCGACGCGTTTCTGTTCACGCCGAAGTACGGCATGATCCCCAAGGAGAACGTCGGCGACGCCGCGGCCGCCCGCACCGCGAAATTCACCTACGTGTTCTCCCGTTCCAAAATCCGCGATTCGTACAACCGGGAGGAGCGTCGTGCGTTCTATTGCGCCGCGTCGCGCGCGCGGACCCGGCTCTACGTTAGCGCTTACGGCCGCCCGACCCGCGGCCGCGCCGCGCCGGAAATCCTCGCAGAATTAGGCGGTTAATTTTCGGGCTCGCACGGGACCGAGCAAGCGCCAAGCCCCGACCCGGCAGAGTGGCTGGCCCGGGTGAGTCCGGACATAAATCTCACCGGATCCTCACGACGCTTTGTTAGCCGGACGACGTTGTGGGAGTACCACAATGAAGCTAGACACTTCCACCGATCCGCAAGTCGGGTTTCGGCCGCCCGGGTCGCTCGATGCCGATGCCCTCGGCCGCTACGACGGCGCGTTTACGCGCCGCCATGCCGCGCACTTGCTACGCCGGGCCGGCTTCGGCGGCACGCCCGGCCAGATCGACGCGCTGACGGCGCTCGGGCCGCAAGGCGCCGTCGATTCGCTGCTGCACCCTTCCCGGCCCGATCTCCCGCTTCCGGACTATCCCGACTCGGCGCTGCTCTTCGATCCCAAGACGCGATACGGCGCCGCGCAGAACTGGTGGCTCGACCGGATGTTGCGCACGCAGCACCCGCTCTTCGAGAAGATGGCGCTCTTCTGGCACGGTCACTTCGCGACCAGCCTCGCCAAAGTGCCGCCCCAATTGATGGTCGAGCAGATCGGCCTCTTTCACGCCCAAGGTCTCGGGAATTTCCGCAGCTTGCTGTTATCGGTATCCAAGGATCCCGCGATGCTGGTGTGGCTCGACAATCGCTACAACGTCAAGGCCCATCCCAACGAAAACTACGCTCGTGAAGTGATGGAGCTCTTCGCCCTCGGCCTAGGCAACTATAGCGAAGACGACGTCAAGAGCGCCGCCCGCGCGTTCACCGGCTGGACCCTCGATAAGGGACTCAACTTCACGTACCGCGACTCACAGCACGACGCGGGCGAGAAAACCTTCCTCGGGCTCACCGGAAACTTCACCGGTGAAGAGGTCATCGACATCATCCTGCAGCAGCCGGTGCACCAGCGCTTCATCTGCCGCAAGCTGCTCGAGTTCTTCGTCTACTCCGATCCGGAACCCGAGTTGATCGAAGGGCTGGCGCAGACGTACGCGCTCTCGGGCTACGACCTCGGCAAGACGGTCGCGACGATCCTGCGCTCCAACATCTTCTTCTCGCCGCGGGCGTACCGTGCGCTGCCCAAGAGTCCGCTCGAATTCGTGATCGGAACCCTGCGGCTGATGCAAGTCGCCCAGGTGCCGCCCGACACGCTGGGCTGGTTGCGGCGCATGGGCCAGGAGCCGCTCGCGCCGCCGAGCGTCAAGGGCTGGGACGGCGGGCCTGCCTGGATCAGCACCGCCACCTTGCTGGCTCGCTTCAACTACATCAACCGGATCGTGCGAGCGGCGCCGCGGCCCGGAACGATGTCGCCGACGTTCCCGGCGTTCGGTCCCGACGACGTCGTCCGCGGCGCGGGCGGCATGGACGCGGGCGCCGTGCTCGCGACGATCTCGCGCGATGCGGTCCAGGACGACGTGACCGGCAGCGTCCGCCAAACGCTCCTGGGCTACCTCGAATCCGCCGACGCTACCTTGCCGACGCCGCTGGGGCCCGAGAACTATCAGGACAAGATCCGCGGCGCGCTCGCGCTGACGCTCAATCTGCCCGCCAACCAACTCAATTGAAAGTAGCCGCATGAATTCACGCCGCGCGTTCATCTCACGCTCGCTCGGATTCGCCGTCCTGGGCGGCACCTTGCCGTCGTTCCTGGGCGCGGCGGCCGGCGCTGCGGAGTTACCTTCGCTCGGTTCGAGCATCGATCCCGATAATACGCTGCTGGTCATCCAGATGGGCGGCGGAAACGATGGGCTCAACACGATCGTGCCATACTCCGACGACGCATACCATCGCGTGCGGCCGGCCATCGGCATCGCGCCGAAAACGGTGCTGAAGATCGACGATCGTATCGGGTTCAACCCGGCGTTGGCACCGCTGGCCGATCTCTTCAACGACGGTCACGTCGCGATCGTGCAAGCCGTCGGCTATCCGAACCCGAACCGTTCGCACTTCGAAGCCACGCAGATCTGGGAGACGGCTTCGCCCGACCGTCCGGTCACGACCGGCTGGCTCGGGCGATATCTCGACGCAAGCGCCGCGCCCGGCGCCGGGCGCACCGATGCGTCCCGGCTGTTTACCGCGGTATCTCTCGGCGACACGGTTCCGGCTGCGCTCGTCGCCCAGCACGTCGACGTGCCCGCGATCGGCGCCTTGACGACGTTCGGCTACAGCGTCGGCAAAGATGCAAGTTCCAAGTCGACGGCCGGCTCGCTCTACGACGGCGCGAAGGCGGGCCAATCGCCGTACCTCGAGCTGATCGAGACGACCGCCCGCGATGCGATGCACGGCGGCGACATCCTGCAGCACGAACTCGCCGGGTACAAGCCTGCGGTCGTCTATCCGACCGACTCCTTCGCGCAACAACTCCAACTAGCGGCCCGCATCGTCGGCTCGAACGTCGGCACGAAGGTGATCTTCGTGTCGATCGGTTCCTTCGACACGCACGCCGGGCAACGCGCGCAGCAAGACCGGCTTCTGGGGTACCTCGCGGGCGGGTTGCGCGCGTTTTACAAGGATTTGGCCGCGCACGGGTTGCAGGATCGCGTGCTCGCGCTGACCTTTTCCGAATTCGGCCGGCGCGTCGCGCAAAACGCATCGAACGGAACCGACCACGGTACCGCGATGCCGCTGTTCGTGATCGGCGGCCAGGTCAAGGGCGGCGTGTACGGCGAGCACCCGTCGCTGACCGATCTCGACAACGGGGACCTGAAATTCGCGACGGATTTTCGCGCGGTCTACGCGACCGTACTCGAACGCTGGCTCGGCCGAGACCCCACCCACATCATCGACGGTTCGTACCAGGACGTCGCGTTCGTTTAACGGAGCCCTGGCGCCACGCGAAGGTGGCCGGGTCGTGGAGCGTCGCGGGAGGCGCTACGCCGACTGACGGCGGAGACGTCTACGTGTCATGGCTCTCCTTCGCAGCGAAACGGCCGGCGTGCGCGCACTCGTGAAGCTCGAGACGATTTCGAGCGCGGCCTACGTACGCGATGTTCTTCCGGATACGTATCCGCTCTGGGGCGACGGTCGCACCTTCGAGCGGTACGTCGCGGATTTCCGCGCGCTCGCCGGCTCGGCGTACGGTAAGCGCCGACCGTTCACGGTCGGCTTGCTCGACGGCGGACGGATCGTCGCCTCCTGTAAGAACTACGATCGCGAACTGCGCTGGAACGACGTTTCGCTGCGCGCGACCGGCATCGGCGCGGTCTATACGCCGGGTGATCTGCGCGGCCGGGGATATGCGAGCCTGATGCTGGGCGCGCTGCTCGATGCCGAACGCGATGCCGGGCGGGACGTGGCGTTCCTGTACGCGGACATCCACCCCGCCTTCTACGAACGGCTCGGCTTCATCGCGTTGCCATCCCGCCTGTTCACCTTGCGCGCGTCGTCGCTCGACGGTTCGCACGCGGGCGCGACGCCGCTCGAAGCGGGTGACTGGCCTGGCGTGCGGCGCTGCTTCGAGAGCTTGGACCGGCGCCGTGCCTGGAGCTTCCGGCGCACGCCCCTGGTTTGGGAGTGGATGCGCTCGCGGTGGAACGCGCCGCCGGCGAGCGGCGCGCAGCCCGTGCAGCTCGCGATCAAACGCGGCCGCGCGACGATCGCTTACGCGATCGGCCGCCGCGTGTTACGCGACGATACGTTCGTCGTCGACGACTTCGCCTTCGACGAGGACGGCCGCGCGCTCGTGCCCGCGTTGCTGCGCGCGGCGGCCGGCGATCTGCGCCGCGTCGGCGGCTGGCTCCCGCCGCCGCTCGCACGCGACGTCTTGCCGCGCGTCTCCGTGCGCGCGCGCAAGACCGCCGTCCTGATGCTGGTTCCGCTCTCGTCGCTGGCCCGCACCTGGTGGAACGAAACGAAAGAGGCGACCCTCGGGGGCAGGGCCGACCCGTGCTGGAACGCAGATCACGTATGAGTTCGCGAATCGCTTTATGAGAACTTGGATGACCTGCGGGTCGGCGAATACATTTGAGTAAGGAACTTCGCGCGCTTGCGATCGTTTTCGCCGTCCTGGCGGGGCTGGTCGTGTTGGGTTTCGTGGGCCTCGCGGTCGCGTTCGGCATCTTCGTGAAGCACGTCGCGTCGGCACCGCGCGATCCCGCCGCGCTCCGACGCACGGTGGGCAAGATTGCGACCTTCGACATCCCGCGCGGCTACGAGATCGCAAGCGCGAACGATTTCGGTTTCTCGCTGACCGCGAGCCTCCGGCCGATCAACCGGTCCTCGGCGTTTCGCATCCAGTTGCAGGGCTCGACTTTCCCGACCGCCGGTAACTCGCAGGTGACGGGCACCGCACTCGGGATGACCTTCGCGGAACGGCTGCTGGGCTGCGAACCGGGCCCTGCGAGCACGGTCGAAGTCGCGGTCGGCCACGCGCGCGCACCGCTAAACGTGTTGCACTGCACGAGGAAGAACGGCGAGGCGATGCAAGTCGAGTTCATCACCTTCCCCGGCAACGTCGCCTCGGTCAGCCTCTCGGCGCTCGGCACGGGCCACGACTTCGACGAGGCCGCCGTGCGCGAACTGCTCCGATCGGTCAAGTGACCGTACCTCGAGTTATGCGGAGCCTTCACCGTCCTCCGCGCGTCTTGGGTTATTCGGTGCAGATAATAACAGTCGCGCTGCGAAGATGATCGCGGTTAGTGCACATCCAATAATCGAATGCGTCGATTCCATTGCGCATTCGATTTGCATCCAGGTAGCTGCTTCGGGGACGTTTGGTTGATGCTTATTGCCTCGCTCTTGCTGGCTGCGCTTGCTCCGCTGTCGCCGGCTACGCTGTCTTCGCCTTTTGCCGGCTACGCCTTTGCCGGCTGGGCCGTCCTTGCTCTGCCGGCTGCGCCGTCTCCGGCTTTGCCGGCTACGCCATCTCCGCCGCCAGGCACCGACCTCGACGCGCGAACAATATACAAGAAGGCGATGGCCCATATGCGGTCGTTTCCGATCTCGGCCGTCATTCGCTATCACTATACGGTCGTGCTCGATCATCACTCGAAGCAGAAATCGTATAGTTACACCGTAATCGAGCGCTTGCAAGATCATTACGGGCGGTTCATTTCGCTCAACCCCGATGGAACGGAGAGCCAGGATATCCAGCTTCGGCAGACGCTCGTCTCACCCGCCTTCTTTCTCGAACCCGCACGGCCCCAGGAGCAGGACGACGGCCTCAAGAGCATCGGAGAGGTGGTCGCCGCCCCTTACGATGCGGTGCTCCAGGGCAACGAACCGGCCGGCACGTGTTCGAATGCGTATCGCTTACAACTGTCGCCCGTAGCTAATCCCGGGCGCTTTCCACTGCGAGAACTCTGGGTCGATACCGAGACGTTCCGAATCTGTCGAGCGAAACTCATTCGGTCGATTTACGTCATCACGCGCGAGCCGGCGTTAGTCGATCTGGACGTCGACGCGAACGGGTTCGTGGATCGCTGGCAACTTAGCGGCACCGGGCATTTCGCCCTCTTGTCATACAATGTAAATGCTACCGGAACGTTCTCCGACGTAACCAGCTTGGCCGACGCCGATCCAGGACTGTTCCGGTAATGACGAGCAGGGACGAGTTCGCGACCGACACGGCTGCAGCTCGATAGACGGTGGGAAGGACACGCGGGAATCGTGACGCGCTAGG
>Ga0116227_10010494_pt1 | contig 16148 bp, 19 predicted proteins | sample S1TSphgellanicum_FD_89693 | JGI IMG/M metagenome (GOLD analysis project Ga0116227, IMG submission 89693) | Host-associated microbial communities from peat moss isolated from Minnesota, USA - S1T2_Fb - Sphagnum magellanicum MG | ecosystem: Host-associated > Plants > Peat moss > Unclassified... | reverse complement strand
TGGTTTTTGGTGGGGGCTGGTGTGGTTGTGGGGTGGGGGAGGTGGGGGGGGGGGGTGGGTGGGGGGCCGGTTATTAGAAACGGCACATAACCCTCCGGGTATCATGGCGGTCCTCAGGGTTGATGATCGAGGTTCTCAATTATCAAATACCCCTTTCTCATATATATTTTTTCACGGTTATCAAGAAAATCAACTACCCAGTTTACTGATACATAACCCTGGTACTCAATTTTTTGGGGAAAAGTCAAATAACCATGCCGGTTCTATCACAAAACCTAGTGGTTCTTTGATGCTTTTGAAATAACTGGAGATGGTGGTTCTTTGATTCTGATTTCTTCACATACCCAGAACAGGTGGTTATTGAAAAAAAATTCAAAGAACTGCCCTAGACTTCTCCTGACATTCCAATCTGAAAACACTTTGTAGGTAGTCTGTGGTAGTATAGCTCTAAGTAGGAAATATCAGAATCAGCGCTGGTGGTCAATTCTGCAATTTAATGCATAGGTAGGTAGGAAATATCAGGTAGCAGAGGTGGCCAAATCTTGCAACTTAAAACAATAGATAGTTATGCAACATCAGAATCAGCAATGGTAGAATTTGAGGCCTAGGCAGGGTTGGAAATATTGGAATCAGCAGTGGTGGCTGATTCTGCCATTTAAGGCAGAGGTGGATAGGAAATATCAGAATCAACAATGCTGGTCAATTTCTGCCATTTAATGCAATAGGTATGTAGGAAATATTGGAATCAGCAGTGGTGGCTGATTCTACCATCAAAGGCATAGGTAGTGAGGAAATATTGGAATCGGCAGTCCAGGTGGCTAATTCTGTCATTTATGCCATAGGTTGGTAGGAAATATCACAATCAGCAATGCTCAAAAGGGAATAGGTAGGTAGGAATTGACCTAAAAGTGCTGACAGTAGGTAGGAGGAATTCACAGAATCAGCCACCAGTGCCAATTCTGCCATGAACAAGAAACCTAAAATCCTCCAGAACAGCTAGAGCACAGATTTGTGTAGAACATAACCATCCCTAAGGAGAATCTCAATGCACTGATTGGCTATCAGGTCATGAGTTACAAACCATAACCGTCAACCTGGATTTCATCAGTGACCTACTAGTTAGCAAAAGGTAAAAACCCTCGGCTCTCATTCTAATAACCGCTCTTTTCATGGATATTCTAATAACCAGGCTATTAGAAGATCATCCTTTTAAACCATTGCCCAAAGGTTTAAAATGCAAGGGAGATAATCACCAAACAATGTCTGAACCTTGGGTCTTAAGCCTGATCTTTAGGTGCAGATGCAGCTTGTGTCTTACGACTAGCCCTCAAACCTACAACTAGGTACCTTTCACCTTACTAATGGGTGGTGTAGGGTGCCTCCATTCTTAAGGTGCATTCACACTTGGTGTTAAGGACTCTAGTATTAAGTCCCCTAACACCAAGCTAGTCATTTAGAACCTAAACCTATTTACCACCAAGATTTTATGCTTAGTTAACATTCACTTAATATTAAAACAATCACCCATTTAACGTTGGGTGCCACCTAAGATGCCACCTAGATTTTCACTTAACACTGACTTAACATTAGGTGTGAATGCACCTTTATAAGGGTGTCTATTCATGGATATAAGGTGGCCTCTCCTAACACTAAAAAAGTTTTTAGAGTGCTTTATGAGGGGCTCACCCTGCAGACGTTTGCAAAACACAATGCCCACTGGTGACATCATCAACTCATTATGTCTTATTGACAAAAACTGTGTTGAAATATTTGAGTGTTGGATTGATATATAAGGCTTGTGCCTGGTATCAACACTGGTATCAAGGACCCTAGCAGACTGGTATGAACTGAGGTGATAGGAGTCTTATACCGGTATGAGCCTGGTAGGGATTTGAGGCAATACCAAGTATATACCAGCCTTATACCAAATTCAATACCAGATTTATACCTGCCTCATCCCAGGCAAAAATCAGTCTTTGAACCAATACCAGAACCCAGCTCGTATGAAAGTTTCAAAAAGGACCTGATAACCCTGGTATGAAAGTTTTAAGTAATACCCAACCAAGAGGCAAGAATGTGTTGGCCCTTTCATTGTGAAGTGATTGTGTGGAGGATCTTACATGAGAGTTTGAATGATGATATGGTCTCCTCCAGGCGCTTATTCATTCTTCCCCTTGCCAAGTTACATATCTCACACACAGTTCAAAATGAATTCACTTTGGCTACATCACAAAACTCCTTAAAAGACACTGCAGAGAGAAAGATGGAGGAAACATCATCATTGCCATTACTAGAGTAGCCATGAGGAGGAGGAATAGGGGTAGGAAATGAAACTTCTTGGAATGATCCTTTAGGTCCACCCTATGGTTTGTAGAGCGTTTCCACTCTACTTCATTCTTACCCCTAATGTTTATTGGGTTGGCCATAGGCAAGAGGCTCCATATTGATACCAGTATTTTGGGGGTAAATGTTTTTGACAACCGCTTCGTATTTGGGAAATTGGCAAAGGAAGAAGATGTGCTTGATTCTTGCTGACAACCCCACTATTGATGATTACAAATACTTCAAATTGTGAGATTTGCAAATAAATATGGTATTGGACCTAAAATGATGTAAAACCACATAATACCCACCAAATTGTATTGCATCAAAAGATTAAAATAAAGGAGTGAAAAAAGAAAATGAAATGTCTAACTTGAAAGTCCCACAACAAGAGTGCAATGTTAGGTTTTGTTACAACCAATGGTTCGTAAAAACCTTGGTGCCCCATGCTTGGTTCGCAAAGACATGGCAAAAATAGTCAACTCACCTATGTAAATATCAATTTTTATTGCTAACGGAAGCAATTGGCTGCTTGAGTGTTAATCAAATAAATTCTATTCCTAAAAGCTTGTGTACACACCCTTTGAAGGTCCAATGCCTTGCTTAGGGATTGATTCGGAAAGTGTGGCCAAAAAGGAGATATGCATTAGTGTTGGGCGGGTATTTGATTTTTTCAATATCAGTTGGTTCAAGGTGTTTCAAAAATCTTATTTCAAAAGGTATGAACTAAAGTTGGAGGTTTGGATAACCGTTGAAGGCAAATATAGTGCACCAGTGTTTAACAAATATGTCAGGTGTTTTAGTGTAACTGCCCAATTAGGTCCTAATTGAATAGGATAAATTAGGTTAGCCTAATGTTTAAATTTACAAATTGTGTCCTAAACTAGTACACATTCCACCCAGTTTTCAATGGAATGCCAAAAAAACCACTAGAGTGGTTTAGGACCTATGCATAATGGATTTCATTAAGAAACAAGTTGAATGTGAACAGGTCCATGCACTTTCCACTCAACCACCCCATACAATGGTTGCTCAATGTTTTAGTCCATCGTATGGATGGTTTGTACATGTACAAATGTAGTTTAATGTTATGCTTCCACATGCTTGGCCTAGGTTAATAGGCTAGTTACCATAGCTTAAACGAAGTACCTTAGGCAACCTAGGCAAAAAATGAACCTAGGATAGGAACCTAGGTAACCTAACCAAGCTAGGCACCTTAGTAGGCTAATATGGTTAAGTAATCTACAAGTGTGAAGAATTGAACCTTTCACTTCCACTTTGAGGGTTCAAGCTTTTAACTAATGCACCACATTTGTTTTATGTAATAATAATTGTCACCATAATATTGCAAACATCTAATTCTAACAACCTAATATTGTTGTTTATATCATTTTGGTGCTCATAACTAAATACATCACCTTGTCAAGTAGTATTATGTCATTTGGTTTTTGTGTGTGTGGACAACAATGGTTGTAGATGTTGACATGGTAATGCATAACAAATACCCTATTAGTTTGAACCCACAAGTTTTTATTATAAACTTCACACATAAAAGAAATACACTTCACAAAAAAAATTAAGTGCTTTTGAATTAGAAGTTGGTTTGATTTTAACAAATTACACATATGGGTGAATGCAAGGTATAGTGGCTCACTTTTGGAGTTTTTGCAATTTTTGCAAGGTGCTTTGTGTTTAAATGCTTATATGGGTGAAAACACAATCATGTAAACACTTCATGATCCTTATCTGTGTAAAATGGAAAATAGCCATAAAATATGTTTTAGTGTATTGAATTTTAAAATATTCTTTATCCCAATGATTAATATGAACATGTTGATTATTTTTATGCCAATGATATCAAAAAATTAATTGTTTAATATGCATTTAAGTAGATTTTTCAAAACTACAAGTAGATTTTTTTTCTACTTTGCGAGCATGTATTTTTTCAAAAGTAAGCCTCAAGTAGAAAAAAATATTTGACAATTTTTACTTTCTTGGATTTATTGTACTATTGTACTTATGTGCTTTCAACTTATATAGTAAAAGTAATTATTTTTCAAGCTTCAAACATAAAAGTATTCTTGAACACCATATGGTTAGTTTGTTTCAAAAATATTTTTCACCTACTTTTATTATACTAAAGTTTTTCAAACTTTATATTAAAAAAATTATAAACTCACTCTTGAGCAGCTAATAGTTTGATAATGATTAAAAATGTTTTGACTTTACTTTTTTCCATTTATGTGTAAAAATGTGACTACATGAAGTATAACAACTTTTTGTGTCTAATTAATTGTGTTTTCACCCATATGGTGAATACTTTAGTTTTAAATACATTAATAATGACCCAATTTAAACTAACAACTTGGTTATGAAGACACTTGCATAATCATTTTTGAAAATATTGCAATCATTATCAATAGTGGACTATTGAAGGCTAAAATATGGACTAATTAGTTGATTGGAATGTTAAGAAATTCAAGAATTCATATTGAATTCCACTCCAAATTGTTTATAATGATTAAACATGGGTTGAAGATAGAATTCATAAAGTTAAATTTGAAATTTTCTTCTTTAAAACATTAACCAAATGGTAGTTATGAATTTTTGAAAGGTTGGCATTGAGCTTAAGTTATTTTCAAAAGTCCTTTTGAAATGATTTTTTATTTCATTTGTCAAATTTTTTATGCCCAATGGGTACATAATTGAAATATCTAAATGAGTTTCATTCTTATGGAATTCATGGGTTTTTTTTTTTAGGATTTTCAAATTGATTTCACCATACCATCTAATAACAACATTTTTCAATATGGATTTTGACCTAGTTTTAAGAAGTTGCATAAGTTATTAAAAGTTCAGTAGTCAAAAATTACATTAATGAAATCTTTAAATTTAAAACCATATCCATATGGATCTTTATAAAAATTTGCTTGTGACTCTTGTGAATGTTGTATTTGCTTAAAATCACTACAAGGAATCCTATCCATTCCAACCCATGTGTTTATGACTTCTATCCAAATCAACCATTTGTGCAATTTTAGATATGACTATTTTTTATGGCACTTGGTAAAAATGATTGGTAGTTGCTTAAACAACTACAAAGTGGTTTGTAGTTGCACATGCAATTCATGTTTGCGACTAATGTCAACTTGGATGAAAATGAAAAATACACTTATATCATCCATTTTTAATGGCATCCCAAAATAGATGAAAATATAATTGTTTATAAGACTTGGAAGGTGGTTCAAGGGCCATTAGATACCACGTGGCATTTTTCCAACTTGATTTGTAACCATAAATCCTAGTCACAAATGCACATGTAATTAAATGTGAAAAAAAGAAAAGTTTGGCCCATGGAATTGTTGGATTTAGTGATTTAATTATTTTCCATTAACTTTTTTCAATGAATTAACCAATAATTTGTACTGAGGTTTTCTGGATTTGTGAAAATTTCAAAGAACCCACGGTAATTAATGGTAAAAGGGTAGATGCACAATCAAGTGGCTCACTTTTGTGACATTTCGATTTTTTTTCTTGGGTACTTTTTATTCAAATGCATATGGTGATTAATATATCCTTAGATCTACTAATTGGGATTTGGATTCAAATTAACAATTTCATTGAGAAAAGAACCATGTGCTTATTTATTGATAAAAAACTCATTTACTAGTAGTAATGGACTTCTAAAGTCAAAAAATATGGACTGATCCTCTAATTGGACCATCACAAAATGGAAAATTTTATATTGACTCATATTCCAAATTTGTCATTGGAACTCAATATATGATGAAATACAAAGTGATAAACTCATATCATGAATCTTTGTTTTGAAAACCTTAAGCATTCAGTAACTAAGGACTTTTCAATGATTAAAATTTGACCATGTTTTCATAAGTCCATATGAGTTGCAATTTTTGTTTGTTTTTCAATTTCTTTGTCCCAAAAGCATATGTTTTGGAATGTTTTAGATGGGTCATTATTCATATGGACTTTATAAGTTTTCCTTTTAGGACTTCCAAGTTTAAAAAATAACATCAATTACATTAAATATAAGTTTTCACATAAATTTAGGAAGGTTTGTAGGTGATTAAGCATATATTATTTAAATTTTAGAATAATAACATTTTTTGAAGTAACAATCGTGTCCATTTGAATCATTTAAAAAAGTCTTGTATGGACTCATAGGGACTATAATTTTTGCCATTTTTGGGCCACTTGACTGTGCATTCACCCAAAAATGGGCTATGTAATAGGTAATCTGTATGTGGTTAAATAGTATATATTTTATCAAGTTGTTATGTCATAGTCTTTTAATTAGTTAATTAATTAGGTAGGTTATGCAATTAATTTATTAAACATGTAATAAGTAGGATAAGTAATAGGTAGTAAATAGCAATAGGTCATATGTATGTGGGCTAAGTAATAAATATTTTATCATGTTGATATATGTGATTTTTAAAAATTAATTATTGTATTAAGTAGAGAATGTAATTTATTTATTGAATAGGTTAGAGGTAATAGGATTAATTTGTGACCCATTTGATATCATACATTTAAATTACATTTTGTTAGAACAATTATGATTTATTATAAGAAAAGTTGTATAATATCATTTCTTAAACTAAATAAAGGTTTGAGATGTGAAAAAACATAATTTTTTTCACATAAAAGTTTTAGCATAATTTTGAGTAAAACTTAATATATTATGTGTAAACATAATAAAATTTATAGTTCCATAAAATTATTTAATTATATGGCATTAATTAAAATCCAGAAATTAAGGGACAAAACATATAACTAGGAGCCAAAAAGGGCATAAGATGTTAGACATAATTAGTCAAAATCAAACCTTTTTTTTTATTAACATTTAAAACCATAATAATCATGACAAGTTATTCATTTGATCCAATTTTGAATTTTGGTTTTAACTTAGAATGTTTCAAAATGTGCACCTACTGCGTTAAACGGAACCAATTTTGTAAAGCACTCTCAAAAGAACTCATATAATAAAAATCAATTCATTGAAAAAATGTAAACAATAAGAACATATTAACCACACTCAAAAGCACTCATACTTTTAAAAATGTCGAATTCGAAAACTTTAAAAATTCAAAGAATGTTTCAAAATTGCTTCAAAATTTCAGAGCTTCAAGAGTCCTTCAGCACATAAAAATGAGTTATAATGTACATGATGTGTGAAGAAAAAGTTATAGCTTAAGATATAACAAAATTAAAGAATGTGAAATTTTAATTTTTCAAAACAAAATATTGAATCTATAAGGAATTTACACACTTTCAAAAATTCATATTTATGCAATATTGACTAACAAAAAAAATGATGGATTGGGGAAAATTTTAATGTTTTTTATAACAAATTACAAAAAACTTCATTCAAAAATTCATTTGCATGTAAAAGTTTTTTTTGGGCAAAAAGACATGCACTCCTTTTCCAAAGTAATAACACATATTTAATTAATTTTGGACTTTGAAAAATCCAAAAATGAAAAAAATGAACTTTGAAAGTTTAAAGATAAATAAAATAACATTTTCAACCTGGTGGGCACTAAACAAAATCTTGAAACAATAAATTTGCATAAGAATTTTTTTTCACCATGAGAACAATTAACATTCATGACAATAGATACACATGGTGGCCATTAGATATTAAGAAATGAAAAACCATAAAAAGAAGGGTGCAAAATTAAAACATTACATAACATCATCAAGTAAACAATTCATTAGCAAAACTAGAAAACGAAATTTGAAATATCTACTAAATTTTGTCATTGAATTGTGGAAAGTATTAACAAAAGAATTTACAATACCTTTAGGTATTATATATCATAAATTGTTAGTGAACCATTGAATAGAAAAGTTTATAAGACACTAAGCAATTGAAAAAAGTTATTTATTAAAAAAAAAAATCATTTGGTGGCCACCAAGGGGTATAATAGTCTTAGTTGGAAACGTACTAAGACATGTACATTCAACATGTAGCCTTGAGTAAGAAGACTTTGCTTATTATGAAATATGGAACATGAATTCCACCCATAGGAACAAACAACAAAAGTAAACATCAAATGCATGAACAAAAAAAGATTATCAATTTATTGATTTCATAAAAATATATTTAGTATCAAAAATGATCTCATCATCAATATAGGAATTTAGAATATGAGCTATTGAAACTAAAATTCAACTTTAAAAGCAATCACAAATTGAGGAATCATCCAACCTTTTAGACCAAAAGTCACATATGTAACTACATCCTTTGCCTCTATAAAAAGAGAACTTGGTTGACATCATGATTTTCTATTGGTTAAAACAATAAACGTATTCGTGCAATCTCCAAACAAAGATCAAAATCCATTACAAACAGAAATGAATAATTGAAAATTTTCAAAACCTAGAAACATTAGACAAAATATAAAATAAAAACAAATAACTAAACAAACATGAAATGAAAGACATAAAAAACATAACTGAAACAAGGATAGTTTTAGGGTTTACTTAGGATGTCACTTAAAGGAAGTTGCAATATCGCCAATTTCCCGCTCAAACTTCCTTCAAACTACTTGAACCAAGAATAAGACGAAATTCAAAAACTGAACAATGGCCTTGAAAACTACATAATGACTATGAGATGAACATAAACTATCGTAACCCTACTTTGAGAGAGTGTGAGGATGAAACTCACACTCCCAAAATTGGGACTTGGGAGTCCTTCGGGATTCCCAAAATTTCAAAGTTCGATTGTAGGGGCCAAAACACCTTGCATTGAAGTGTTATTTATATCATTGAAAAGCTATCAAAGTGTAGATGTCGAAAATGGGCTCACATGGGCCATTTGGACATCTACAACACAAGTTATGGCAAAAAGAAAGGTCAGGAGTCAAATTGATAGTTTGACTCCCGACCACTAAAAGTCGGGAATCAACCCGACCCTGGTGCGTGCAGGTCGAGTGCAATACATTGTTGAAAAGCTCTCAAGGAGAGATACAAGTTTGCTTTAGACCTCATCCCAATCAAAGGTCTAGGCAAAGAATTATGACCTCGCAAAGTCCCATGAATCCAACTGGGATAGTTTCGGGACTCCTCCGGGACTCCCAAGACAAAAAGCCATTCGGATGTGGGTGCCGCAAAGAGACGTACATAATACTATATGGGGGAAGGTGGTGGCTTCCCTCGAGTTCGGGCCGTGGTGAATCTTGTGAGTCCAGAATTACCCGTGGCTTGTCTTAACACTAAAGGTGCTACAAAAAGTGAACTAACCAACTTGTTGGTTGGCTTGATGCAGGTTCGAATAAGTAACTAAAGCTTGTCACTCGTCCTAGTCCCATCCCAGAGCTTCAACACACCCCTCTACCCCTTTTAGTGCTGAAAGCTGGGAGCATGCCCCAAGTTCCTCACAATTCCATTGTTTGAGTAACTTAGTCCCATCTTGAGTCTAACTAGAAACTTGGGAGCACGTCACTTGGTATCAGAGCTCCGGTAGAGCTCGATTCACTTCTTGGGAGTTTTGGATGGCACCCAAGAATAACCATAAGCAAGCACAAGAGACCATGTTGGAAGAACCTGTCAAAAATTGAATAGTCCCACCGGGATCAATTGGGGAGGAGGAACCAAGAACCCGGGAGGGCCAAGATGAGCTCGAAAGTGAAGAAGAGCAACGGAGCTCAGTCCCACTCACTCAGGAATAATTGGAAGTCCTCCTCAAAATGAATAGGCTCGATTTCAATGAATTGATTGCGACCCTCAAAGGAGGATCGTCCAAGAATGCGAGATTTCAACCGACTAAACCCGGGAACTTCGATGGTAACCGTGACCAAAAAGGTTGTGGATGTTTGGCTTGCCAAAATGGAAGATTATTTACATGCCGCCAAGGTTGGACGGCATTCGGCCGTGGAGCTTACCCAGTTCTACTTGAAAAGTTGTCGCAACTTTAACCTTGGGCTCACGGGAGTCAAGGCAAAGAGGTCGCAAGGGTGCAGGCCAAGAAGAAGAAGCTTGGGAGTCACATCACATAGTCCCGGGAGTGTAAGAAAATGTGAGGGAGTATGAGGGAGTGAACCTTCACACTCTCAAGGCAACTCCCACTTTGGGAGAGTTCTAGTGGACTCCCAAAACTTCAGAGAGCGATTTCAGGGGTCAAAACTCAATGGCTTGTGGCATTCTTTATATCATTGGAAAGCTCTTGAAACTTAAATGTTTAAAATGGGCTTGCATTGTTCATTTGGACATCTGAAACACAAGTTATGGCCAAAAGAAAGGTTGGGAGTCAAATTGCCAGTTTGATTGCCGATTAGAAAAAAGTCAAGAATCGACCTGATTTACTTAGCTGCAGGGGGCGTGCAACATACCGTTGAAAAGCTCTTGACGAGAGCTACAACTTTGCTTTAGACCACATCTTAATCTGAGGTCTACTCACAAAGTTATGTGGCTCCAAAGTCGCGGGAGTCCCAAATGGCGCAATTTCAAGACTCCCACTCGGGAATCTCGGGAGAAAAAAACCATTTGGATGTAGGCTCCGTGGCCAGTCACAAAGTATATTATAAAGGGGAAGGTGGTGGCTTCCCCCAAGTCGAGGCCGTGGTCAGTTTAGTGTGTCCGTGTTGCATGTGGCTCATCCTAGCACCAAAGGTGCTCCAACTATGCACTAACCACTTTGTGTGGGTTGTGTGCAGGCTCGTGTGAGTGAGTGAAGCTTGTCAATTCATCCTAGTCCCATCCCGGAGCTCCAACACGCCCCTCTACCCCTCAAAATGTTGTGAACTAGGGAGCGTGCCCCGACTCCTCCCTCTTCCGTTGTTTTCTACTTGGATTCACATTTGAGTCCTTCAAGGAGTTGAGGGTGTGTCAAAAGTTATGCTGCTACATGGTGGAGGACAGTGAGACAAGAGGAGGGGAAGAACCATGGTTACACTTGGGAATTCTTTAAAGAACGTTTTGAATCCGAATTTGTTCCAAGGAATTCCGACTACATCTCGAACTGCAAACTCCGTGACCTTGTGAATGCAACAAATGACAACTTGCAACAATATGTGGGGGCTTATTCCGAACTCATGGTTGAGATCTGACACATGCATGAGCTAGATCGCGTGTGCCAATTTGTGATGGGGCTTCCAACTTGGGTCAAATGTAAGCTTGAGGAAAACTGGCCCTCCTCACTATTCGAAACCATCATGAAAATGGAAGGTTTTTTGAATGTGAGACGAGATGAAAAATCCGGGTTCAAGAAGGACAACAAGTTCCTTCATAAGAAGCCACGCCATGAAGGAGAATGGAACCGAAGGCAAGGAAGCCCAGGGAAGGAAAAACCTAAACAGTTTCAAGGTTCGGGATTCAAGCCTAAGGGAAATTTTGTGAAGAAAGGGGTTCCCTTCAAAAGGAACGACCCTAAGGGAAATGTTAGTGGGAAGCCTAAAGGAACATGCTTCAACTATAACAAAGTGGGGCATTATTCCAAAGATTATTCCAAGTCCAAAACAGGGAATGGAGGCTCTAAGGTAATTACCCTCAATGCCAACCTAGCCCAAGCTAAATGCAATCGACTTATCTTCTTGAAGGGGAAGATTGTTAAACAAGATGTGTTATGTCTTTTGGACATAGGGGCTTCTCACAACTTCATAATCTGAAAAAATGCTGAAAAGGATGGAGTTCCAATTGGAGGAGTTCAAGGCACCCATCAAGGTGCACTTCGCGGATGGGGTTCCCCATCCCATTATGTCACAAGCAAAGGAAGTGCCTCTTCAACTAAGAAATTAAAGAGGAAAGGTGGACTTGCTGGTTTCCACCTTGGATGGAATGGATTGCATTTTGGGAATGGAATTCATTACCCGAAACAATGTGCTCATAGAAGGGCACAATAGATTAATTAGAATCCCATCCAAAAGCGGGATTATGCGGGTGAAGGCACATGAAGTGCCTTGTGTGGGTGGATTAACCATCTACTTTATGTTAGGAAAAACTTGGGAAAAAAAATGCATGGGAGGTTACGGCATGTTGTGTGCGATGCAGGTGTTGGATGAGTATAACCCAAGGAAGTCGTCAACTTGGTGATTTCCCCGAATTGCATTAAACGAAACTTGGATGAGTTCTCGGATGTGATGCCCGAAGAGTTGCCCAAGGACTTGCCCCCGAGAAGACGAGTTGATCATGTGATCGAAGTGATACCGGGAGCAACACCTCCCGCCAAGGCCTCATATCGGATGAGCCATGAGGAATTGAAAGAACTTAAAGTTCAACTCGAAGAACTCCTCACGAAAGGATACATTAAACCTAGCAAATCACCATATGGGGCAGTCGTCCTTTTTATTCACAAGTAGGATGGGATGTTGAGGATGTGTGTGGATTATAGAGCCCTCAACAAGGTGATGATGAAGAACCAATACCCATTACTTCGGATTGATGATCTCTTTGACCGACTTTCAGAAACTAAAGTGTTTAGTAGGATTGACCTATGTTTGGGGTATTACCAAATTTGAATTACAGAAGGGGATGACGAAAAGACTGGTTGTCGCACAAGGTATGGCTCATACGAATTCTTGATGATGCCTTTTGGGCTCACCAACACACCCGCCACATTTTGCACTCTCATGAATGACATTTCTGGGAATGGCTTGATGACTTTGTTGTCGTCTACATAGATGACATTTTGATCTGTAGTGGCTCCTTGGAGGAACATGCGAAGCACCTTCGGAAGGTGTTCCAAATATTGAGGGAAAACAAGTTGTATGCCAAGTTCGAGAAGTGCAAATTCGGGGTGACAGAAGTGGATTTCCTTGGACATAGGATCATTCAAGAAGGTTTGAAGATGGATGATCACAAGGTGAAGGCAATTTTGGATTGGGAACTGCCTAAGTCGGTTCCTGCCTTGAGATCCTTTTTAGGATTGGCCTCCTATTATTGCAAGTTCATTAAGAACTTTGCGAAAATGGTCGCACCCTTAACAAACCTCTTTAAAAAGTCCGCTAGAACTTACGAATGGGATGGAGCATGCAACGAGGCCTTTGAGACCTTGAAAGGCATTTTGGTGAAAGCACTAGTGTTGAAGTTACCCGATTTCGACAAGGATTTTGAAATCCACTCCGATGTCTCCGACTTTGCAATTGGAAGAGTCTTAGTGCAAGAAAGAAGACTAGTGACATTTGAGAACAAGAAGTTGAGCGAAACGGAACGAAGGTGGCTAACACATGAAAAGGAAATGTGGGTGGTCATACATTGTCTCAAGACTAAGGGCCATTACATAGGCTTCAAAGATGTGGTGGTGTGGACCGACAATGTGACCTTGAAGTACTTTGCCACTCAACCCAAGTTGTCTTCAAAACAAGTGAGATGGCAAGACACATTGGCCTTGTTCAATGTAGACATTCGACACAAGCCTGGGAAGGAAAACGTGGTGCCCGATGTGTTAAGTCGAAAACACCAACTTAAAGTGGTGTATGTGGGAAAAACGGAATTTCAAAGGGAAGTTTGACTAGCAAGCCGTCGGGACGAATTTGCTAAGGAAATGAGGCAAAAAATTCAAAATGGAACCAAGTCACACTTCCAATTGCGAAATGGACTATTGTGGTACAAGCAAAATCGGCTCTATGTTTCGGAAGGGAGGATGAGGGATGTGCTTTTGAAGGAATGTCATGATGGGCCGCTTGTGGGCCATGGTGGCGTAAAGCGCACCACAACATTCCTTAAGAAATCCTACTATTGGCCCAACTTGAAAGACGATGCAAAAGAGTATGTGAAAATTTGCTTGACATGCCAACAAAATCGGATGTTCAACAAGAAGCAAGCGGGCTTGTTACAACCTTTGCCAATTCCTGAAAGGCCGTGGGAAAGTGTGTCCATGGATTTCATGGTAAACTTGCCCCCATCAAGGGGTTTTGATGCCATCATGGTGGTGGTGGATCGATTTAACAAGATGGCACATTTCATTCCCACCAAGGATGAGGCCACAGCCCAAGAAACGGGTAGGTTATTCTTCACGCATGTTTTCAAGCATCATGGTCTCCCAAAGAACATAATCTTGAATCGAAACCCAAAGTTCACAGGCAAGTTTTGGCGAGCCTTATGGAAGCGAATAGGGTTAGAGCTCAAGATGAACACTTCCTTCCACCCCCAAACCGATGGACAAATCGAAAGGGTGAACTTGGTTATCCAACAATTCCTGAGGAATTATGTCGTGGCGGATCAACAAGATTGGGTGGACCACTTGGAATTAACCGAGTTTTGTTACAACAACTCGGAACATTTCGCAACTGGATCCACCCCCTTTCAAATGGTGATAGGCAAGTCACCAATTATGCCCATGACTTGGGCAGCACATGGAGAACCCCCGAGTGATGCAAATGAGGAAGTGCCAATGGTCACACAACTTGATGAAGAAAGGTGACGCCTGTGGGAGGTGGCAAAGGCCAACTTGGAAAAGGCACACAAGCGATACAAGGATTTTGCAGACAAATCTTGACGAGAGGTGAAGTTTCAAGAAGGGGATAAAGTGTGGTTAAACATTAAGAATTTCCCATTGACAGAAGTTTTGAGTCACAAGTGCTTGGGCCCATATGCAAGCCCATTCAAAGTTACAAGTTACAAGTTAGAACTATCGGAAAATCTTAGAGTTCACCCCACATTTCATGTTTTTCTTTTGAAGATGGTCACCCACAATGCCTCAAGGCCTAATCGGGAACACAACTCAAGGCCCCCACCAAATTTGGTTCATAATGAACCAAAATTTGAAATGGAGGTTGTGCTCAAATCAAGGCAATGATGTTCGTTTCCATTGTCGAACGTGGGTTCCCGATGATGGCCATTATCATTGGCTACGAGGGCCAATCAACCCCCTTCTCATGGAGCACCAAGCCGAATACCTCGCTCGCACCATTCGTCACATTCTAGATTTTTTGCAATTGTGATCTATCCTTTAAGTTGGTTATAAAGTTGTAATTCACCTGAGGCTACTCAGGCGAAAATGTTAATATTTAAGTTTGAGTTGATTCTATTTAGAAGTCTAATAGAAGTGAAACTAAATAAAGATGTACTAGGACTACATCCTAAAAATCTTACAAGTACAGCATTAGTGCTTGAAGATTTTTCTACAGACTAACTTAACATTGTCATGGCAAAATGCTATTGTTAATTATGGGCTTGTATTTCCTATATATCAATAAATCACATCTAATTCTACATCCCCTTTCCCTTCCCTCCAACATAAAAGGGATAATGTACTTTAAAAGGTTTACTAGGTGCTTAACTGATTAAGCGTTACATCAACTGAAATAAAGAAATACTATATGCCTGGAAATATCACAAAGGCTGATTCAACTATTAATAATCATTACTTGGAGGCTTATAAGCATTCAAATCATTAGTACTAAGGAAAATTACGGAACTAAGGCTTAACTAATTGTTGAGCTATAATCCATGGCTCACAGAAGGCCTCCATCCTTATAGTAGGAGATGTTAGTCCAACACAAAATATACAAGAATGAAGTTGATATCCAAAACATGGAAGGATAATTTTGTTAGGGAATTCAATAAGAACATGGACTAAAACACACATATCACGACCTAGCGACCACCAAGTAAATGAGGGAGAACACTTGGTGGCCACTAGGTTGATAAGGAAAACAATTGGTGACCACTAGGTAGATGAAAGAGAACACCTAACGACCACCAAGTTGATAAGGAGAACACATGGTGGCCGCCGGATGCACTAGAAGAAAAACATGTATTTTCGACTACTCTTTGCGACTAAATTTTAGTCGCAAGAGACATTTTGCAACTAAAATCCTTTTAGTCGCCTAAGACAAGTCGCATGTGAAAACTAGTCG
>Ga0116227_10010493_pt1 | contig 16149 bp, 17 predicted proteins | sample S1TSphgellanicum_FD_89693 | JGI IMG/M metagenome (GOLD analysis project Ga0116227, IMG submission 89693) | Host-associated microbial communities from peat moss isolated from Minnesota, USA - S1T2_Fb - Sphagnum magellanicum MG | ecosystem: Host-associated > Plants > Peat moss > Unclassified... | reverse complement strand
TTTTTGTCCCCCTTTTTTAAAAAAAATACTCTGGGGCCCCCCCCCCCCCCCAATGTTTCCTAACAAAACATGTCATGGTAATGCAAGTGTTTTTTGTGCGAGACACAATTAGAGGTGGTGATAGGTGAGTGTTGTTGCAAAAGGAGCCTTGTGCCAAACGAGTGGTGGCTGAAGTTGAAGAATTATTTTTTAAAGGTGGACACCAATGGTGAAGAGGGTGGCTTGGTGGTGGATGTGGGACCTAACAATAATATTGCACAATCGTATAATGAGGAAGGTGGGGAGGAGGTACTTGCCATAGAAGTTGAACATGTGGATGTAGAATTGTTAATGTGTCAAATAGACTATGATTCTAAGGTGGAAGGTGATGATCAAAAGTGATATACATTACATTTGGGCAATATCCACCTTATCATGCGGCCACATGGTTTGGTATGCATGTGTTTTTCCCATAACTTTCTTGAATAATGATTTGTTGGTGTAGATTACAAGGTCTAGTTCAACAAATGGTCACGTGTACATAGTCCTCAAATGTGTAGCATGGCATGTGTACCTTTAAAAGGGGTTTCTTCCACCAAGGCCAACTTGAACATGTACATCATGGGACATCTGACATGCCAATCCCACAAAGATAGGGTTGGATGTTGACAATGTGTAATTTCACCATTTTTACCAATTCAACAAATATACTATAGGTCGATAATTTTTGGAATAAGGTTTGGGTGTCAATATTAGAAGTCAAAAAGGTGCATAACTTAGATTAAAAGTGTACATGTAGATTTGGACATATAGCAAAAAATTAACTAGTATATTTTTTATGAAATTGTAGGTTTAGTATACTAGTAGTGTTAATTAGTATGAGTTTATGTGTTCGAGCCATGGAATATATAACATGTTTCTTTGGGTAATCTTCTATTGAATGTTTGATCGATTCATAAAAGAACATAAATTCAACACCATGTTTTCTATAACAAGGACAAGAGGAGATGTACACATCTAAACCTCATTTAATTGTTGTAGCAAACGTGGTAATGAGATTCTATTTTTTGTTGGGTGCCCATTGGATTGGACTTGTTGTGCTAATAGTGGGGACGGTGGGGAGGAGGTACTTGTTACATAAATTGAATGCTTGGATGTAAAATTGCGCATGGGTCAAACAATTTTTTTGGAGTGGAAGGTGATGATGAAAAATGATATTGCAATTAAGGTGGGCAACTTCTACGCTATCATGTACATGTACATGTGGTTTGATATATGGTCCAGACATGTAACCCTTCTTAAGGTATGGCTTCTCAATGCACATTGTAAGGTCTAGGTCTACAAAGGGTCATTAGTGTTATCGTCCATTTGATGTGTGTTGGTTGGATGTAGGTAGGCATATGTACCTTTAAAGATTTTTCTACATTACCAACTTGAAGTGTATGTCATGGGACGTTTGATTTGCCCAATGTCATAAATATATGAAAAGGTTGGCAATATGGAGGTGGAACATTTTGACCAATTCAACCAATATACAAGGGGGAGTTGTTGTTAGAACCACAACTTAGACATGTTTTTTTGAAAACTTGATCAAAAGGACTAGATTAAGTGGGTTAGTATATTAAAAGCCTAGGAAATGGATATTATACTATAGTGGAATCAACATAAAGTAAAGTTAACAAACATCCCAATGACACCCGAAGTTTAATAATGTGAAGCGATTTACAAATGGAATGGGGCATGCCAAACTATTGTGGGGTACTTTTCCCATGAATGTTCAATTCATAGAAAAAGAGAAACTCCCAACCATGTTCTTTATAATTAGGACAAGAAGAAAGGTACGCCCTAGACTTCTTGTAATTGTTATAGAGAACATGGTAATGAGATTATATTATTTGCCCAATATGGAGTTTTAGGGCAATGCAACACCATATGTAATCATGTTCATTTGAAGAAAAGGTAGTTGCATGGACAATAAACGCCAACAACTAGCTAGTTATTTTGGCGTAAATTCAAGGGACATCTATCTATGCACATCAAGGCACATGGATCAAATAAATAAATAAATATATATAATGCCAAGGTTATGGCTAAGGGAGGGTGGTGCCATCATGTGGGAGCAATAATTGGATGAATAGAATGGATAGTACATAACATTTAGGATGAACACAATGTACTTGATTGAAGCAAATTGAAGTATTGTAGTGAATATTTATGGGCATCCAAATAAAAATTAAAGCAATATTCAAGCACCTTATAAATATGAATTGGCAATTGCACTTTGTGTTATAATCTATGTGTTGTAGTTGCATTAAAGCTTGTGTAACGTTGAAATTGTCGAGTAATATATGTGTGTGTGTGTGTGTGTATTTCACATGTATATATAGAAAGGTTGGGAATAATAAGTGAAGTGTATAATTTAATTAATGTGCAATATTCATTTGGTACAATTGTAATAGTTTTTCACAAGGGCCAATGAAACCTCAACCCATGGAAAGAGTACCCACAAGTTAAATTTTTAAAAAATACCTTAGATAAACAATATAATTGTAAACAAATATTCATGCCACCATTTAAAAGTCCACTATATATGCCCCATAGTGAGGTGGGGTTGTGGTGGAAGTGGTCCATTAATAGTCATTAGTTACTCAGTGGTTTGCAATCTTCATGCCACCAAGAATCCACTATACTTCATAGTGATTTGGAGTTGTGGTGGAGATATAATGGAAATGGTCCACCAATAGTCACAACCCAATGGTTTCAATTATCCATGCCATTAAGAATCCATTATGCTCCATATTGCGGTGGAATTGTAGTGGGTCTATGGTGGAAGTGGTCCATTAATAGCCACCACTTAATATATTCAGTGAAGGTGTAGTTTATGTTGAGTTCCAATCCACTCATTTCAAATTAGGTGGAAGTGCATAGGGGAAAGGGGATAGGTTATGTAGTAGAGTAAGTAAGTAAGTAGGTAGGTAGGTAGGTAGGTAGGTATATACATATATGTAATACATATGTATTACTAAATAATCTATACATGTGACTACTAGGTAGCATACATACCTTATGCAATTATAATGTGATTATTTTGGTTGCATGTGTAACTAAACATATATATGATGTTGTAAAAAATATAAAGACATCATGAAAAATCAACCTATTGAAAATATGAGATATGTCATAGTTGCAACTAGTTGAAAAGAAGACCAAAATCCATCCAAATTTGAAAAATAGTCACATAGGTAACCATTTGTAGTTGTAGGCAACATTTAATTGCACATAGTCGCACAAGGAATGGTTGTAAATGATAGGATTTTTACTAGTGGATCATGACAAAGTTTAGGAAATAAATTAGGTTGCAATGTCATTAAATAATTGTTAAATAAGATTGTTACATGGGTTCTATTCTTTTGAAATGCATTTTGTTGTAGAAATAAAAATATTTTTCAACATAATGTGTGTAGTGCACAACTCATTAATTTCTCAAGCATTTTCCCATTACATCATTATGTGGACTTCTTACTTTTGACTTATTGTGTGATTCAACTTAATTTACACAATTTATTATTTCACCTTTTTACATTGTAATGAAGCTCCTTCAAGTTTCACCTTTGACACCTTTTTTTGCATATGAAGTTAGACACGAAAATTATGTGATTCAAATAATTTCCATTCATCATAAATATTTTGGAATTACTTTCATCCAAACATTCAACCAGTCAAAAAAAATTTCATCCAAATAATTCATCTACTTCCAATTATCATCCAAAAGTTCATTAAGATATTTCATCATTTTTGTAATTTTCATCCATGTATATGTGGTTTTCATTCAACATAATTGTTTTGGAATTAATTTCATCCATACATCTCACCCTATTGAATCTTTCATCCAAACAATTTGTGTACTTGCATTTATCATCCAAAAATTTCATTTATGTTCAACTTTCATCCATGTATATGTGGAAAAATAATTTCCATGTCATTCCTATGTGGCATAAGGATATTTTGAAAATATTCTATCCCTATCATTAAAATATTCCAAATATATTCATTCTTCCTCATAGGCTCATGCTCATAGGCTCACGTTCATGCTCACATGTTCGTTTTGTAATATCGTTACTTACTTTTGTCGACCTAACCACCATTGTAATAATATTATTAAAAATAAAATAAAATAAAATATAATTAGTCAAAATGACCAATCAAATGATCCATTTCCCCACCAATCAAAATGACCACCCATTCACAATGGACATGTTAAAATTGACTTGTCCAAAATGATAGGGGTTTTTTTTTTTGACAATTTTTTAATTAATTTTTTTAAAATTAAAAATTCATGTCAAAGAAAATTTGTTTTCTATTAGTGCTATAAATTAATTAAAATTTTAACATTTTTTTTTCACAATTGAGCTCTATAATCAAGGTCATGTTCACATTTGGGTTAATGGCATAGGCCACATTAATATATCTATTAAGGAAGATTATTTGTTTATTTTGTTTGTCATGTTGAAATCTCCCTAACCATAGCACCTTTTGGCATGCTCTTGGCATAGTTGGAAAGCCTTCAACGAGCAAGGGTGCACAAGGTGATTTTGTAATGTTTAGACCTAAAAGTGCAATAATTATTGAATATTGAACAATTTTGTAAACAATTCAACAATATGATTAAAATACAAATTGCGGTAAAACCTTGGTACTATTGGAAAACCTTTGATGAATGGGATTTTTTGGGAGATAATTTTGTAATTTTAAAACCTAAGGAGAAGGAAATATTGAATATTTTATATCATTAGAAATTAATTTAAAATTTAAAAATTAATTTCAAAATTGGGTTCTATTGTCCAGGTCCTATTCACACTTGAAAATAATCATGTTCACACTTGCACAAATGGCATATGTCACATTAATATCTATATATCAATGAAGGTTGTTTAATTGTTTTGTTTGTCATGTTAAGTTCTCCCAAACCACAATGCACTCCACTATGCACTTGCTATTGTTAGAAAGCCTTTGATGTGTAAGACTGCATTGAGATGGTTTTAAAAACTTCAACCTATTGTACATTGGTTATTGAAAATTGATTAATTTTTTCAAAGAAAATATTTTTTAAAAAAAAAAACAAAAAATTTTAGGGAAATTTGGGGTGCATTCTTCGTATTGTTGGAAAGCCTTGGATGAGGGGGATTTCTTGGAAGGCATTTCATAAGTTTTAGAATTATGGTGCAAGCTATATTGAATACTAAAAAACACTTGAAAAAAGAAATTAGTTGGGTAATGAGTTCACACTTGAGGCAATGATACAATTGAACACTTCTTAAATTCTTCATTTAAATTGAGCCTTGTCAAAATAAGATTTTGGAAATGTTTTAAACTAATACCTAGTTTCATGAAATGGTACCCAATTTTGCTAACTATATCACTATAGAAAACTTAAGAATGAAATAAGGAATAGATGATCAAACTAGGTCCCACATAGAGGGTGACTTTGCTAGACAAATATTCCAAATTTGACTTTGTGAATTGTAGTTCAAATAAACCACTTCAATTAGAAACTAATCCCTAGGCTCAATTGCATTCCTAGTTTGGGGATAAAATATTGGGTTGACTGTGAGTACACTACAAAATTAGGGATCAAACTGAGGTAGGTACTACAGCTAACAAACTCCTACAATCTTCAGTAAAAGAGGAAAGCTTCTCCCTTCTTGCTTTCAAGTATGGTAGTTACCTTGACAGCTTCAACACAATTTTGTCTATTAATTAACTAATTTTGAAATTTTCATTTCGCTAATAGAATATTCTTGAACATTCAATTAATTTTCCTTCACACTTTTTTTTTTCTTTGGAATTTTTTTAATTTGAAAATTGGTGTTGAAACTGCCAAAGTACCATGGTACGTAGTTAAGGGTTCCCAAAGTATAGTGTCTAGGTAAAGAAGGCCAAAGAACAAAACATCAAAAGTGTGTGCAAATAGCCAAAAACTAGTGAACACGTAATTGTTCTCATTAGAAATCACACACACAAAAACAAACAAGCACACATCCAAATCACTTATAGGGTTACCTGTAAAGTACCCCCCAAACAGGGGTTACTGGACCCCAGTTTTGTCAAAACTGGGGACTAAATTACAAGTCAGGATGCAAAACAGTACACATGCTACCCACAAATTGGGGATTAAAGAGTCAAACTAGGGCCCAAAGACAAGGTGACTTTATTGATAACATTATTAGCTCAGAGAATTGCAACCGCGTGCACACATAACAAGGGGTGTGTGTCTTGGCCTTGCCATTTACATAAAAAAGTATCTTAAGGCAAAAGAAGAATTATGAAAATTCAAATAATTCACCATGCAAAAATATATAATCTTCAAAAAAATGCTCTGAAAGAAACCAAATCCTTCAAGATTATCATAACTCTATAACTAATCTCAAGTTTCAACACAAGCCAAAATAGCATCTTTTAAGAATCCTTGTATAAAAATAGACCTACTACCTGCCTAGGGGCCAAAATCCCTTAAGCTACTGTACTCTATAATTGAGTCTAAACTCCATATCCTTGCCTTGGTAGGCAAGGGCAACAAAAACCAAAATCACATTACTACTTAATATCGCACCCAAGTCATTTTGGCAAGACCCAATAACAAGTACTATCACATTACACCCAACCCTTGAATAATGCCCAAGGCTGTGAGTGCTCATGCAAGAATTGGAATTAGGGTTTAGGGTTTGCATTCTGGTAATGCCCATGGCCGATTTTAAAATTTTTTTTTCCCCCCTTATGATATCTGGGAGGCATCATCATGGGGAAAAAAAAATGACAAATGGCATTTCACAAAATGGAATGCACGTTTCATTTTCCAAAGTGTCCTGGGGATTCTTTAGTTCCGGAAGTGTTGAGCTAGGTTTTTGCAAAATGGACATAACCTCCTACTAGAGCACAAGACCCAAAAGACACGGAATTTGGTGGGTTCTCCATTCCACAAGGCTACTAAGTCCATTTTGCCAAAACCTTTGGCAAGGTATGAAGGTTTTTGCAAAATGAAAGGTTTTTGCAAAATGGGCAGCATACATGAAATTTTTTTAACCTCATTGGGCTTGATTTGGGGTACTGCCCAGTGCCAACGCCTTGTCAGCAAGGCCAAAGCTTGTCAGCAGCGTCTGGGGTGTGCTGTTGTGTGTGAATAGGAAATAAAATAAAATAATAAAATAATAAAATAAAGGGACCTAGGACAAGGTGATAGCCAGGTTTGCCTAGTGAGTGCTTACCTGGCAGATCCGCCTTCTATGGTCTTTTAAGTGCCAAAGAGGAAAAGGAAGAAGAAAGGAAGGTTGAGTACTTCTATCTCCTTGGCAAAACATCCAATCTATCATGCTTGCAATGGCCTAGTTACTAGAAGTAGTAGTGGGTGATGCACATTACATGCTTGTGTCAAAGGGTTCTTCTTTCCCAACTCTTTGTTGTTGTCCAAAGCTTGTTCAAAATGTTTTTTGAGGTGGGTGGGAGGGCGGGGGGGAGGAAAGGGGAAGAAAGAGGTTGGTTCTTTGTTTCTCCTTGGCAAAACATCAAATCTATCAAGCTCGCTTGCATTAGTCACTAGAAGTAGTAGTGGGTGATGCACGTGACATGACATGCTTTGTGTTAAAGAAGTTGTTCTTTTCCAACTCTTTGTCGTGCAAGGCCTGTTTGAGATGTTTGTGGGGAAGGGAGGGGAGAAAGGGTAGAGAGAGAGGAGTGTCCCAACAGCTTTGTGAAGCTCATGTGGCTGTTGGGTGAGCTTTGATGGTGGAGAGGTACTATGTGTCATGTGTTGATTAGGCTTTCCTGCCATTGAGGAGAGTTTGGGTGGGTGGGTGGTTGGGTTTGAATTTTAGGGTGGGTTTGCAAGGGGTTCAGGTTTTAGGAAGGAAGTGAAGCATCATGGAGCATGGTGATAGTAAAGCTCAAGTCAAAGGTGGGAGGAGTCTTAGTGCTATTAGGGCGAATACTGGGTTTGGCCCCATGGAGCAAGTGTGGAGATTTTTGGTGTTCCTTGGCTTGTGTTTCATGCTCTTCATTTTAGGGCTTGTCAAAGGTGAGGAAATTCTACAGGGATCCTCCACCAGCTCATGTCTCTCTCACCAATTTGCAATTTTGGGTTTTAGACTATTTTTCATCTCTCTTTCTTTTTTCCAAATTATGCTTGAGCTATATGTGAGATTTAAAAATATAATAATTTTTTTTTGGTTTTTTCTTGGGGCTTTGGCTTGGGTGGGTGATCTTTTGCCATGTTTTTGCAGAATTAGGGTTGCATATAGGGCACTCTGGGTTTTTTGCAAATGGATGTACAGGAATTGAGAGGTTGCAACACAGTGTGCTTTTGTTAATATAGCTTTGATTGTGAGTTGAAGTTGTTTAGTAAAAAATGGGGCATGAGTTTGGAATGAAACAGCTAAGAAAAGAGTAGTGCAATTCACATGTGCAGCTTTGATTTTGTTCAGGGTCTATTGTGGGACTACCATCAGCATTGATCATATTTGCAGGGCACATGGCTGTGGTGATTGGGCTTTGGCCAGTCCATGTTTTTTGCACATACCGCACTCTTGCAATGTATGGGCTCCATGTTTGCCTCCTGGTTTCTGATCTGATTTTTTGAATCAAGGGAAAACATCAATGTTCTCTGTGGGCTTTTTGGAGGTGTGATTTGAAGTAAGCTTTAGCAAGCATAGATAGATCTCCTTGACAGCATGTGCAATTCTTTATCTTTGACAATTTCTGATGAACTGGTAAGTGGTGGTGATCACAGGACAAAGAAGCTTGGAATTGTCGTGAAGGTGCTTTCACTGCTTCTGGTGCCCATCCCATTGCTACTCTGGCCTTGTGTGGTCGTTATATGCAGCTTGCTGGGAGGCCTAGGTTATGGCTTTGGCCAACCCCTGGTGGCAACTTTTGAGGCAGTTGGTGAGAATAGGAATGCAAAGTTTCATCATTCTCTTACGGTATGTGACGTAACCACAATTTTCATGTCTAGCATGATGTTCTTGTATGTTTGCTTGTGCATCACAATAGATGTAAGACATGGTTGGGTGCCTTGTCAAGTTGGTGTTCATTTTTTGCCTTTGGTTTTACAGTTTTTCAGGAAATCTAGTGTTCTTTGTTGAAAAATGCAGGATGGCACCTACAACACACTCAAGGGCAGCTGTACAGTTGTGCGTGATTTCACTGATTTTACATTCCATTCTTACTTTGATTTGATTGATGAATTTCGTACTGGAGAACTGAAAGGAGCAAAGCCATTTGATATCAAGTAAGATCTCTGTACTGTTAGACTGTGAATCATATACCATCATGGGTGGTATCACTGACCATATCTGATCTCATTATGAAGAATCTGATCTTGGTATTTTCTCTCTATGGCTTTGGGACAGGTTGGTGGAGATTCCTGGATGTATCCTTGTGGGATTGCTGGGATTGATTGTTGACACGCCAATTATCAGCTTGGTGGCACTGGCAAAGAGCCCTTTGATGCTTCTTAAAGGATGGCGACAACTGATCCTGGACTTGGTGGGACAACCCAGTTCCTGTGTGGCGTGTGTACCCTTTGCTGGCCTTGCAATTGTGCTGTGGCCTCTGGTTGTTTGCGCAGCTGTATTGAGTGCCATCTTTTGCAGCCCCTTTCTTGGACTGTTTGGCGCAGTCATTGTGTACCAGGTGGGAAATCACTCCTTACCCATCACTCCTCACCCATCAATGTCCACAAACCTTGTAACCCATATGCTTTTAGTGACTGTTGTAACGTTAACTGTAGAGTATGACTGGAGGATTGTTTGCTGTCAATTCTTTCAAAGGAGATGCAAGACTGGAGTCTCTTATTGGAAGTTAAGAGGCAGCTGTAATTGGGTTAGGGTTAAGAGTTTTGCATTGCAATTTTGACAGCATATTGGAGATTATATCTGTTGGCCTTGAGAATTTTCTGCCTGAGATTTGAGTTGAACCACCCATCATGCTGTATTCTTTGCAGTATGTATCTAGAAGATGTCTGCCCCTGGATGGTGGGGATTTAGGCATCCGCAGTGTAAGCTCAGTGAAAGAAGTCAAGCACAACATCCAGGTGCAGTGGAACATGCATCATTTAATTAATTTTGTTGCGGGAAGGTGAGTTGTTAAACAAGATTATGTGGATTTTCTGGTCCTGGATTGCAGGAAAATTCCTTCCGTCTTGGGTTGTCACATGTAGTAGCAGTGGTGGCTGAATTTGATGAATATTCCAATGATGTTCTTGATTTGAATGGAGGTTCCTGTCTCCCAAGGTATAATTTCACTCCTAAAGTTGTGAGATGAATAGAGCAAGGAAGGTTCTTGTTTTGGTTCAATTTTCATTTACAAAAACAAAGAAAGCTTTGCAGTTTGAATGAAGTAAATGGCAAATTTTTCTGTCTAGATTTGATTACTATGGTTCCAAAGGATCTCTTACTTCCAGTGATTGTTTTTTTGGCAAAATTTTGCAATCTGGTGACAAAAATAGGGGCCTTACAACAAGTACAAAGTTTTTTTTGGAAAAAAATGGCCTGCTGTCACCACATTATGAGGGGAAATTGTTTGAAGTCGCCATACTTTGACAATGGGTTGTAGAATGTCACCAAACTATAGCATGATTCCTAAACTTTTCTACTGTCCTCTTTGACACATAGTCAAATTTGGCTAAGTCCTTTTGTGGATGATAGCCAACCCACCTACCTCACAAATTTGGAAAAAAATCCACTGCTTACTTCCCAGCTCAGTAAGTACTAAACTTACATTTCCAAACAGTTTTTCACAAGGTTTCAGTTTATGGACAGCCAGGCCCAGGTATCGCAGGAGTACAATGGAAAGCAAGAGGTCAGGAGTTGTGTCTAAGCCTGACATTGAAAGTGGAACTAGAGAAACGGTACCAAGGGAAAGTTTCAGTAGACCTGAAGGTCCACAGCTCAATACCCAACGATCACTCAAGCAGACATTGCAGGAAGTAAAGTTGGTTCAGGTTAGTATATACCAGAGAGCTGACCTCATGGACTCTTTGGAATCCACTAAGTGATTTATTAGTGCATGTTGTGAACAAAGATCCATGTGAAATTGACTGTATCCTGATTTTGAGCTTGGAGCAATACATATCAATGTTTATGCTTTGTCTCAGTTGGTTAGCCAGTGTTCAAACCTTTTAAAATGGCGGATGCAGATGTGGGACCATTTTTTCAGGAACCTGGACAGTGGAGGGAAAGTTCTGATTGATGCTGGGGTGTTGAGGCCTTCTGATCTTGAAAAGTTTATCAAAAACTCTAGGAACCCAAATATAAAATGGGTTGCAGTTGGAGTTCCTGCCTATTGCACCCTCCAGGGTCTTCTTGCCTCTGCCAAGTCTGGCACAGTTGGATTTCTGCTGCGTAAGTGATGTTTGTTGGTTATGCTTCATTGGTTTGTTTAATTGTGCATGTGATCAAACAAACATGGATACTGTCAAGTAATCCTTTTCTACTGGGAAGTGAAATCCTATGTGTCTGATACCACACTGGATCTCTGTGTACCTTCCACTGAATTACACCTTAGTTCCTCAAGGAGAGGGTTTAGGGTATATCCTTAAGAATGCAACAGAGATTGAACTGGGATCAATACATTTTATGCAAATCTTATGAGCAAGATACTAAGTTGTCCAAAACTGCCTAACCAAGCTGAAAGACATGCAGCATGGCAGTAAGTTTTCTGACACTTAATGAAATGCTGAACAGTAAGTTGTAACTGAGTTCTGCAGTTACATGCTGGCATATGATTAGGTGATGGGCTTGAAGTGACACCACTCAACCGACCAAAGGAACGTTTTTCAGATTGGTTCTTTGAGCCTCTGTTAACAATAAGAGACCAGTTGCGGGCTGCAAATCTACAAGTGAGTGAGGATTGCTACTTGGAAAAGCTGGTGCTAACAGTGGGCAACACAGCACGCATGAATGAATGGGACAATGGTGCAGTGGAACCAGATGATGGTATGCGCAAGGCAGAATTGCAAGCTCTTGCTCGCAGGTGTGTTTTCCATGATTAGTTTGGTGCTACTTGAGCTATTTGTAATTCTAAATACTCTTGTGTTTGATTTGGGTTTCAACAGCTGGTACTGGTATTGGATCTTTTGTCAAAATTCCCTACTGTCCTGCTATTGGTATTGGATATTTTCAAAAAACTACATACTGGCTTGGTACTGGTATTGGATCTTTTTGGAACTTTCATACCAGCCTGGTCCAGGTATTTAGGGTCCAAGGCTGATTTTTGGCTGGTATGAGGCATGTATATATACTTGGTATTGAGACCAGTAGAGCCCTGTTATGAAGCTGGTATTACCTCAAGTCCCTACCAGGCAGGTACTGGTATGAGCTGGTATTATTGCCTCTGGTCATACTGGTCTGGTGGTTTCTTTGATACCAGAAGTAGTATCAGTCTATATACCCAGGGTAGCCTCCCAACACAGGTCTGGACCTCGTGGGCAATGGAGAGTTTTGTGTGGAGAAAAAGTGTAGGCTGCTACTGAGAGTGTCCCGCATTGTCAACGCAGGCTGCAGGGTATTGCAACCTCAATTTCCAGACTTCCCACACATCGTCGTCGCTTTGAAGCCTTGGTAAAGACTCTGCTTGCATATGCCAAAGATAGGAGCAGTAGAATCCAAAGAGATGACATGGGACAAGTTAGCTGGACAGAATCAGACACATTGGGGAGTGACAGAAAAGACTCGTTGCAAAGTGGCTCCCCGGAATTGAGCTCACATTTGGTAAGAGATGATGTCATGTAGTTTCTGAGTTTTATTGATCTTTATATTGCCCATGTACACTCACTACTTGTTTCTAACAATCTCCCAGGCATGTCAATAGCTGAAATTCTGATAGCCTTCTGTTTGGTAGTTTAGATTTAGATACTTAAATATACTTTTAAAGTCAATAGCTGGAGTTCCAATATTGTTTGGTTTTGGAATGTAGATTTAGACACCCAAATCTACGCAAAATGATTGGGGAGCTTCTATTGCTGGTTCAGGTCTCCTTAGTAGTAGGGTGGCAATATGAGCTTTGGTGCTACTACCCAATGCTGTCTAGGTTTCAGCAAAAACAATTTGTTCTTTCCATTAATTTCAGCTTCCTATTTTGTGAGGCTTGAGGAATAAGAAGAGTTCCAGCAGCCGCAGACCCACTTGGGGATGTGAATGTATTGTAACATTTTAGCACATAGAAAAAATAACTTTGGCAAGAGAATTTGGATTTTAAGTGGCATTTCCCACCTTCATATCGAAACTCTTATGCTATACAACTCATGATGTTGATATTTTGTGTGGAGATGGAATGGAAGATAAATTAGTTGTATGGAATGAGGAGAACATTTCCCACTTCATTCACCACTTTTTCTGGACAGCTAAGACTAGTTCTTGTGTGGATGCAAACCTTTCAATCCTCCAATAGTGAACTTTTTCTATTGTATTATCTTCTCTTGGCAAGAACTAAGAGATTACTCCATGAATCCTTTGAGTTGAAAACTGATAGAAAGAAACCGGATGAAAAGGATGTTCAGTCACATGAGGCCTTGAGAAACTTAAATTCCTTCTTTCACATCTAGGTAACACAACAAATTCAACTTGGCCCCAACTTTGCGATAATGAATCCTAAACCCAAGGATTTGTGGAAGAAAAATTCTTTTCTCACTAGTGTGATGGTTGGGCTATGTAACACAACAATGAAAAGAGGCAAATAAGACTACTGAGAACGCATCAAACTTGCCATATTTGTTGAAACTAGTTCCAGAAAAAAAATTGGTAATAGGTATCAAAAGTCAACTACTAGTAGAAGGTTCAAAAAGATTGACCCTTCCAGTATACCTCAAGCACCTTCTTGCTATATGTGCTAGTTCCTTTCTAGCTTTATTTAAGAATGTATGGACAAAATTCAAGGATGCTGATAAATGGTATGGTGCAACCCCCTTGGGTTTTAAAAGTGAGCAAGAATACATAATGTGTGAGATTGAAGAGCGAGAAAAAAAAATCCAAAAACATGCTTTGAAGGAAGTAAGACAACAATGAATTGTGGTCAATACCATTTTTGGGGAAGCAAGAGGCTCTACAAATCTTCCCATTAGGTACTTGACTAGAATATTGGAGGTGTACATAGGTTGAGAACTTGAGAGTAGTTCACAAAGAAATTTGCTTCTGAGAAGGCAAAGAAATGAAATGGAATTTTCAATATCTGCTATCTTCATCATTCCTCCTTTGTCCTAAATGTCATCTTTGCTTTCATCATTCATTTCAATACAAGAAATCACAACTTTTCAAGCTCTCCAGTTTGAATACTGTGTCTGGAGATGAATAAATCTGGTGAGGCAAGGAATCTCCAATACTCATGATTAGGAAAGCGAGAACAAGCTTCCAAAACTTTTTCCTTGAAGTAGGAAAAACTTCTAAATAAGGAGTGAAGAACCAGGAAGAAGAAGAAGAAAAACACACAAGGGAACAACTTGATTGAACTTCTGCAACACACCACAGAGGTATGCTCCACTTCCAATCCAGAAACATGCTATGCTTCCAAGGCAAACAAGAAGCAAATGGGCAGTTGTGCACCACAACAAACAGTCAAAATGAACCTAAAAATGACTAGAAGGTGTTGTATGTTTTTTGCAAGAGATTTGCATATCAAGCAGAGTGTTGTAATTTTTGTAAGAGATTTATTTGCATATAATTGAGCACAAACTTGTGATGTATTTTTTTGGCAAGAGATTTGCATATTGAGCACACATTGAGTGTTGTAGTTTTTGCAAGAGATTTTCATATTCTTGTCATATTGAGCATTTACACACTATTTGTAATCTACTACTGGAGGTAGTAAGGTGAGTAGCCCCACATGATGATGAGTGTCTGCAGCACTTGTTCTTCATCTCCTCCAAATTCAGAGCTCCAAGCTCCTGCTGAATTTTGTTTCCACCCCAAAAAAACATACTTGCAGGGAATTCTTCATTCATGACCTGAAAAAAGTCCATCCAAGAACAAGTTCCCCAACATCAACAACTGCCGCTGACAAAAAAGCTTTACAACACAACAAGCTACACCAAAAAATCTCTACACTTAAAAAAAAACCCCATACAAAAATCTCCATACAAGTCCTCCAGACCTGCATCACCAGCTAACTGCTACAGAATTCTAACAAGGGCTAATTGCGGTGAATTCCGCAGTGCAAGAGAGAACAAATGCATAACCAAGTGTGGGGTGAAGATAGATTACGTACATGATGAGGACGCTCTTCTAGAACTGATGCGTGTGGTGGCCTCCGTGGTTAGGGGGAGGTGGGGGATGATGGTGAGGGGGATCCGGAGGGTAGAAAGGAGGAGGACCTCCTCCGTGCGGAGGATGATGATGATGAGGAGGATCAGGAGGGTAGAAAGGAGGAGGACCTCCTCCGTGTGGAGGATGATGATGATGAGGAGGATCAGGAGGGTAGAAAGGAGGAGGAGGTGGGTGATGCCGATGTCGGTTGAAGCTTGGAAACCCAAAGAACGTGGGAGGACCCGGCCGTGGATAGTCGATTCTCCCGGGCTCGTCATAATACCCGTGCCTCCGCGGCCCGTCATAGCTCCGAAAGAAGAAGGGCAAACACATGTTTTCGTCTACCGAGTCTCCAACCACGTCACACTAGACACACGGCTACCACCAAACAACAACCAACATGCAAGAAAAAAAACCTCGCGAGAAGTCCAACAAAAAACCTCTTCAAGATCATACACTAAGAAGAGAAAGAAAAATTATTTCTGAAAAAGCAATTCAAGAATCCCTAAGTGAAATCGATCTCCATCCTCCGAGAGACAAATTGAGAAGCTTTTTGATTCACGTTTGAGAGAGCCTCTTCGCTGGAGGGTTTCTTCTGCTGCCAGCAAACTGTTGACAAACACGAAAGAGGAAGGAGGGAGGAAGAAGAGGGCCCAGAGGGAACAGGGAACCAGCACCCACAGGCGCAACAGGAAGGATAGATGGATGGATGAGAACTGGTCAGGAAACAGTTTTCTGTTGAGTTTCAGTTCCCTAGCTAAGGCCAGAGTGAATTAACAGCCACCAATGCACCAGTTGGCCGTTCTGTCCACTGGATGGGTTGCGTTTTTTCATTTGGCGCCGGATGGGGTTCATGACAGTCCATTTCTTTTTGCTGCTGACC
>Ga0116227_10010492_pt1 | contig 16149 bp, 5 predicted proteins | sample S1TSphgellanicum_FD_89693 | JGI IMG/M metagenome (GOLD analysis project Ga0116227, IMG submission 89693) | Host-associated microbial communities from peat moss isolated from Minnesota, USA - S1T2_Fb - Sphagnum magellanicum MG | ecosystem: Host-associated > Plants > Peat moss > Unclassified... | reverse complement strand
CACTACACGAAAGCATGTTGGTGAGCACGAGATAGTCTCTAAATTCTGTTTTTGTACAACAAAGCAGTGGGGGAGTGAGCTTTGTTTGATGGTCCTGGAGGTCCTTTTTTATACTAGGTGGTGTGCGTTTTTAATTTTGTGATGTAGCCAAAGTGACAGTCATCCAGAGGAAACTTTTGCCAAATTTGGCTAGAAACCACATACAAAAGTAAGAACAAGTACAATGGTTCTATATTCTTGGTTACCTGTTGGAACATATTACAAAAATCTAGCAAATTGGGGTCATATATTTTTCATGAAAAAATTCATTGTGTATGTCAAAATCAGATTTTTTCACATAAAAATTTGGCAAGAAGAAAAAAAATTAAATGAAAAAAAATTAAAATAAAATAAAATGGCATGGATGGTCCATGTAGGGTTTCAAACTGAGACAAATGTGCGATTGAAGTGCAATTAGGGTGACTGGGGCGCTGTGGTGGAGATGCTCTTAATATAAGAAGCTTTGCTAGGATTCCTGAAGTATGGTGAGGTGAGAATTCATTTTGTGTAGGTTAATGCCATAGGATAAGGGGCGTTCCCAAAATAATGGCCCCCCCAAGCTAAGAGGCTGAGGGCCTGTTACTTCGGGAAGCCCTGGCCTGAGGGCGTTGCCCAGCATAAAAATCGGAGCCTTTTTATCCTTTTTTAAAAAAAAACTGCGATACCCAGTGGGTACCACCTGGATAACCACTGAGTATCAGTGTAAAAACATTTTAAAAATAACATGAGCATTTCAAAAAGAAAATTGCCCATGTCTACTTTTTGAAATGCCCCGGAGCTTTTACACGGTCTGTAAGAGCACCTCAACAATGGACCATGGTTGGTGTGTTGAATTGTTTTCTTAGCTGGTGGTAGGTGGGTAGGTAAGGACTGTGGACAGGGGCATTACCAGAATAAGGTGACCACCCAAGGAGGCAGCTGAGGGCATTGCCAAATTCTGGTAATGCACCCAGCTGAGGGCCTTACCATGAGTAATGACCACTCAACTGCTTCTCTGACACACAAAGAAAGAATGGTGAGCACTTACAAAAATGTAAGAGCCCACCCAGAAATCCAAGATCTATGACCTTCTCTGTTAGGAAGGAATCTTACAGATTTAAAGCTCCCTCCTAATACACTTGCGAAATCCCAGCAATGTCATTACGCATACAAAAGCAGCAGTGATGCCTTGAACAGGTCTTTGCATTCATTATCCGTGCATCACTGTGTAAACCTTAATATGTGGATTGCCTGAAAGCATCTTCACAGACAGCAGCTGCAAGTAAAACAATTTCATGTATTGCAATTCAAATGATGAACAATTAGCAAACAATGCAACTTCTCCCACTCAAAATGATTCCTCGCAGGGAAATGGTTGCAACTGTGTGGGCTTTGCATCTCAACACTCCAGGTGCTCAAATATGTAACAAGGAGATGCAATTCAAGAGTGTCTCTGGCAAAAAAATTCACTGTACTCTTCACAACCAGCTAGTCATAGATAGTAGCAACAGGATTGATATTGTCTGCGATGAAAACACACGTTTGGAAAATGGCAATTTTACAGGGAAATTTTAGAGAGATGGCAGACAGACTCAGGACCAAAAATAGAATCTGAAGAAGCAGATATTGATCAAACAGAATTCCAGTTGCATTCTGCAAGAAAGGAACAGACACTACTGGCCTGAGAAAGGAACAGCCAAACACTCACTGGCCTGGCTGATGGCTCCTCATCAATGGGCATGAACATAAGGTTTCCTTAACCTAGGGGTCTTCCAGTTGCTGAGTAGAGTGGGAGTGTTTACAGTGTGCTATTGTGACTTGCAGAGAACATTGAAGATCAGAGATCATGCTATGGCTGAGTGGCTGTAGTAGGACACCTGCACTGTCACTGGCATTTGATTTTCTTGGAGCACCAATATAAGCTATTCTTGAGGTTTGCGACAAGAAGCTCAAGCTTCCAGACAAGGTTTTTTGAGCTGATACTGACAGCTTTTTCTGATCTGCTGCTGGCTTAATGCAAGGCAAACTGCCTGCTGCTCTTCTGGAAAGAAGAATGGTGCCATGAGGAGCTGTTGCTGCCGCTGCTGATATACTAACATTATTATTGTCCATCTTTACCACATCATTTAGGCGAGGAGGCATCTTCCCATATAATGGCTTCAGCATCTTGATGTACTTCATCCACCGATCCCTTGCTTTTGACCTCTCTCCCGCACCTGCTCCTACATTGGACATGAAGCGCTCTTCTGCTGTTCCAGAGACAGCCATAGAGTGTACCTTCTCGGATTCTCCTGGAGCTGTTGAATCGTTATTCTCTGGCCCACTCTCATTCTCACTAGATTCTGACGCGGTCAGTACAGCACCATTTGCTCCGTTCTTGGGTGGCAGATGGGATGGGTCACTTGTTCTTTCTCGTCTTTCATGATCTGAAGTGGCTTTGAGTACTCGTGGGTCTTCTTCTGCTGTGGCAGACAACATTACAGAGGAAGCTGTTTCTTCACTGCAGCTTGAACCATGTTTAATGCTAGGTGTGCAGGGTGGAGGAACTACAGTGAAATGCGGCGGAGCTGGCGGAAACGAAAAGGAGGATTCTGAAAACCGATTGATCTGCTGCTGTGTCTGACAGGCCTCTGGTTTCGGCTCTTGAATTGAAGGCTTTGAAGAAGCCTTCTTCAGTGCCGCGAACAAGACATTCCACTTGAAGGGTCTTAACCAGGAAGAGAAAGTACTAGACTGATCTTGCTGCTTCTTACTGTGAGTGCTGAAAACTTCTCTATTGTGAAGAAATGGCGGCTCCTTGGAAGATTTGAGCAGCACGGGCTTATTATAAGGCGGCACGTTTTTTTTCGAGTTATCAAAACTCTCGTTGCAGCAGCTGGCAGCAAAAGACGCATCCTGTGAACTGCCATTGGAGTCCCGCGAGGAGCCACAGTTATCAGCCGCACTACCTGACTCCCAACTACTGTAGCTGCCGACATGTGATTGAAAACTTGAGCTCCGAGAATCAGTAGCCGTAGTAGTTTCGATACTGGGAACATCTTCTGCTGAGGAGTAAGACACACAAACGTCCTTCCGATACGCTGGCTGGAATAAACGAGAAAGATTGGTGGGAGACTGTAGCAGCAGGTTGCTATAGGGTTCAGCAACTGTCGTGCCTGCAGCTTGGAAAACACAAGAAGAGGAATCGTGCTGCTGATCGTCATGATCAGCTCTCTCTTGTTGATTCTCGTACAACAATTTCTCAACCATCTGCAGGCGGGGTCGGAGATGGAGTGGCAGCAGCTGTCCTTTGTAAAAAAGCTCATCCGCATGTGAAAAGCGGGCGTCGTCAATCCCAGCGCCCTGATCAGCTGCTTCAGCTCCTGGAACTACCATGCCGAACTCGAAGTCACGAGCTGAGCTTGACGAATGCGCCCTGCAGCTGTTCACCAACGACTCCCAATGCAAAGGCAAAGTAGCATTCGCGTCAAAATACAACTGCTCCCTTTCGATCCCCGGCTCCCCGCCGTCCGTAACTGGACTTCCGAACGAGAAAGCACCATCCCCGGCCTCATGCGGCTGCAACCTTCCAGCTGATCTACTCTGCGTCGATCTAATGAACACTTTGTAGTCCTTCCCGTCTCCGTTCCTGTCTCTGGCCATTTCTGCAGAAGCAGCTAAAGACTGCAGTCTAACTCTACGTTGATCTAGATGCTGCTCCATTCCTTAAACCCCTCTGTTAAAAATCCTGCCGTGCACCGGCTGAGTTAGAGGAAGCTATCTATCTCTATCTATTCACTGGCGCCTGTGTACCTATCTAAACCCTCTTTGATTTTCTTTGGGTCTGCTTGCTTCCTATTCCTTCTTCTTTGACATGACTATTCCTAAGACACCAAGAACTGTTGAACCTGAAAAAATATTCACCGTCCCTTTCTCCACTTGTTCTCTCTACCCCATCATGATCCACAGACGGCATCACGAAGACCTCATGAAAGAAAGGGCGATGGTGACGTTGATTCTGCAAAAACCTACGTCAACGATGGTGAGTCCTTAGCCGTCCATTCTGCAAAAACTTATGTTGACGATAGTGAGTCCTTGAATCCTTAATCGTCGATTTTGCTAAAACCTCTGTTGATGATGGTGGGTCCTTGAGTCTTTAGCCGTCGATTCTGCAAAAACCTATGTTGATGATGGGGAGTCTTAAGTCCGTAGCTGTGGATTCTGCAAAAACCTATGTTGATGATGGGGAAGTCTTGAGTCCTTAGCTGTCGACTCTGCAAAAACCTATGTTGACAATGATGACTCCTTTATGAAACCCAAAAAAGAAAAAAGAAAAAACACTCATCCACTCAAACGTTCCTGGCTGCACGAAATGTCCACCCCACCCCACTCCACCCTCATTCACGAGGTTGTTGTGCACTCCTCCTCCAAGAGAAGAAACGAAACCAGAAAAGAGGACACCGAGACTGGGGCATTGAAGAATGAAACTAAGAAAGGAAAGAGGAGGACAAAAGACCATAAACGATTTTGCCTTGGGCGAGAAAGGCAGAGGAACTCGAGATGATTGTATCTAAAGGAACACGGAGATGGAAAAAAAAGAAGAACAAAAACTCTACTTAGCGTACCAGGGAGCCAGAAATGCCACATTCAAAAAACTGGAGTTTTCCACTGGCTTCCGGCAATGGACAGAGATTGTCCTTCACAGCAGAAGCAACTCAATTTATGACACTGAAACTGTAAAAAGTGTGGAACAGATATGGAAGTACATTATCTGATTCGACACCCAAGTGCTGAATAATTATTTTCTCTTTTGGCCTAGGCAAGGATATTGTGTTAAGATTCATTATAGAGTATAGTAGCTTAAATGGATTTTGGCCCCTAGATAATAGGTCTATCTTTATATGAGGATTTTTGAAAGATGATATTTTGGCTTGTGTTGAAACTTGAGATTAGTTATTGGGTTATAATATCTTGAAGGATTTTGGTTTCTGGTAGAGGATTTTTTGAAGATTATATTTTTGCATGGTGAAATATTTGAGTTTCCATGTTTCTTCTTTTGCCTTAAGATACTTTTTAATGTAAATGACAAGACCACAGTGTGACACACCCCTTGTTAATACCAAATTTGGCAATGAAAATATAATTTATGAAAATTTCGGCTTGATAATACTATGCTGAATTATTTTTTTAAAAACTCAGCAATGGTGACTCAGTATTGCACTTAATCTGCAGGAAATGTATGATCTCTTCCTGGTTGCAAGCAATCAGGTCTTTGAACTTTATCTAACAACTTAAATGAGTTGTAGTGGTACACGTTGGAGTGAGTCTTATGAGTAAAGTGATTGATAAAATTGCCTACTTGTTAAAAATTGAGTGGGGAAAACAAAGAAAATGATAGATTCCAAATATACCTTACACACAATTGTCAACAGTTTCCAAAATTTTGACATCGAGCGGATTTTTTTATAAAAAATATTTATATTTTATTGAAGTTGAAAAGGTACTAGGTTTTTGAAAATGTGAGAATCGTCAAATTTCCCCCAGGCCTAAAAATCAGATAGCCTGAGATTTTTTACATCAAGGTTTGGGACAGGGTTTTTCATTTCCCACCTCAATTTTGTGTTGTAGCCACATTGATGATCATCCACAATAGGAATTATCCAAAATTGGCTACAGATCAGAGAGGAAAGTAGAAAACTTTTGAGACTCCTGCTATATTTTGGCAACATACTGGAACCTATTGTCTAAATATGGCAATTTCACAAATATGGAAAACTTAATTTCTGGGCACAAAATATGAGAACTAATCTGATGTGGCTTTTGGTCATTAGTCAACAAGGGGTGTGTCACAATGTGGCCTTGCCATTTACATTAAAAAGTATCTTCAGGCAAAAGAAGAATTATGGAAACTCAAATATTTCACCATGAAAAAATATAATCTTAAAAAAAAAATCCTCTAAAAGAAACCAAAATCCTTCAAGATATCATAACTCTATAACTAATCTCAAGTTTCAACACAACCCAAAATATCATCTTTCAAAAATCCTCATATAAAAGTAGACCTACTACCTAGGGGCCCAAATCCCTTGAGCTACTACCATATACTCTATAATGAATCTAAACACAATATCCTTGCCTTGGTAGGCAACGCCAACAAACTTACATTGATGATAAGTCATAAAATTCTTTCAGAGTAGTCATCTGGTTGTAGTATACGAATTGGCTACTGTGAAGTGGCTACAATTGGGTTGTGGAAAGAGGTTAAATGTGAATCAACATTTTCATGTTGTAATGAGGTGGTGTTTTACACACACCCTGGATATCCAGAGCTGCATACACCTATTTGAAGAGATTAGCAGTGCACTGAAGCAACCTCATTCTAAAATTGCAGTAAAAAGAGTGAGAGATAGGACTTAATTTTCCATACACTTTGGCTTGTTGCAATGATTTCACCATTTCAACCCACTCATGTAGTTCAATTCAAGTATTTCCATCCCACATACAACTTCACAAGTCAATGGACCTTATTTATTTGGTGCTTTCAAAAATTTGTCTGTGTGGATCTAACAGATGGGGGCTTGTTGTGAATTGAGAGTGGAACAACAGAAGGCTCTAAACTCTAAACCCTAAACCTTCTGGCTTCAATAAAACTTTGACATGCAATGGTTGATAGTCTCTATCCTTTCACATGTACAGAAAAAGTAAGTAAAGAACATACAACTAGCAAAAGTACAGACAGATTTCTACAGTTTATAGCACACATCAGAAAGTTTTTTCATTGGAAAGAATTCTATCAAAGCAATGTCTCCTGAAAAAGTGAACTGACTATACCTGGGGCCATTGTTTATTGCTGATATGAAGAAAAGTGACAATTACATTAGGGGCTAATCTTATCTCTTGTCATAATCCCTTTTCGATAATACAATGGAGATCATTCAGTTTATCAAGTGACACACCACATGACATAACAGCCAACAATGGATGCCAACCTTAGGTCATAAAAGCAAGAACAAGAGAGGTTGGAGATCAATGTTGTCTTGGCTTAGTGTTAAACCTTATGCCAAAAGAGAACATATCTTGTCTTAAGCATTTTGGCCAAAGGTTGAACTCTTTCTTGACGTCTTAGCCTAGGGTTAGCTATTTTGCTCTAGTCCTAGAGTATTTTTTGTTTGGCTATTCCATACACTAGGTACCATGAGATTTGAAATATCCCTAATGAGCTCTATCCAACACATTTTCTGGCTTGTCTTTTTGCGCCTACTTGTTTTACATGTTTAGCAAAAAGTTTTTTTTTTTTTCCTTGCGAATTTTGTTGTTTTTCGTTGATTTTGAATCCAATGCTTCTCAAGAGAAACTAAGCAATACCAACTAGCAACATAGATTTTGGATCCAATGCTTTTCAATAGAGATTAAGCAATATCAACTAGTAGCATAATTTTTGCCTTTGAATAACAACAATATTATTTTCTATTTAACATAAAAGTAGTGTCAAAACAATCAAACTTTGCAACAAAACTAGATGGCTTTGCATGTTGAACATTATTAGTCATTCATTTTTGTGTTAAACATAGTTCATTAGAGGATGTTTAGTGTCTTCCATGAGTTTGATGTTTGAGTTCAAAATAATGCTTTTATTGTACATTTGAATGAGTTGACCATGCTTTGAAGTGTGCTACTTTAATGCCATGTAAATCTTTATAATATGTATGTAACACCTGATGTTTGTATAATATGTTACTAATTTCAACATATGTATGCACCTTGAGATTTAGTGAGTGTGCAAAAAAAAACTTTGATAAAAAATAGTCATTTATAATTCCTTTTTACCAAAAACACCTAAATTTTTTAAAAATAACCCTAGTGGGAAAAAACCAAACCTCATACAATTTTTTTTAAAGTTAACATTTAATTCCAAATTATTTGACCCCCAAATGTACCATCCACTATTCATGAATCCATTGTGGATGAACCATATGGCCCATTTGAACCACCACCCATCAAGGCAGCAATTGAGGATGAGGTCATTATGGTTGTTAACAAATGACCTATAATCATAACCCTACATCACCCCAACCCCATTAGTTCCTATGTAATCTCACCTAATTCCTTCCTTCCCTCTTCCTTCCTCTTTCTCTTTTGTGACCACCACCATCACCACCTTTTCTTTGTCTCTCTCTTTCATTGTTATCATTGCCATGGAGTTTCAAGCTTGAGAAGGAACATGTGAAAGAAGAACCTTGTTGAGAATTGTGAAGGACAATCTATGAAAGAACTGATTTGCAACTTAAAGTGAATAAAGCAAGTCAAGTTTCTTCCCTCCTTCCTTCTCCTACCCTTTTCAAACTTCTCTAATCTCTTTCTTCTATTTCCTCCTGTCCTTCCCCCTTTGTCTCCTGTCCTTCCCTCTTTCCTTCCCTCTCTTTTAACTTTTTTTTGTTTGTTTTTTATTGCCACACTTTTCATTGATTTTCATTGATTTTTTTTTGTTGTATTTTTCATTTTTTTGTGCATTTTTACTATGTCATATTATTTGGCAAGTAGTGTAATAAATATTTGTTGTTGCATTGCTCATCAAACAACATGACAATTTTTTTGGTCAAACTTGCAATACTCACATGTGAGTCACAAAATATACAATGTTTATTTGGGCCTATCCTACAATACATGCATTCATTTCTATTTATGCATTTAGATGTCATATATTGAATCTAATGAAATATTTTTTTTAAAAAAAGATAAAAAAAGAAAAAATGGAGACAAGAAAAAAAATTAAAAAGAAAAGAATAAAAGAGAAGAAAGCCCCCCAAAAATATTAATAATAAAATAAACTTACAAAAAATAAGAAATCCCAAAAAAATGACTTAACAATGAAATATTGCAATGCCTTAAAAACATTTACCCATTGTCAAGTTCTTAGTATCACATGAAGCTTTTACAATCATTTAAACATTATCTTATCTATGATTATGGTTTCTAACAACATGAGGGTATTTCATTTTGCTACTCACCATTTATGTAAACCCTTATTTGAATGGTGGTTGATAATTTGTAATGCACATCATTTGCAAATATTGTAATATAACATTATGCAATACCTACATTTTGTAAGGTCCACTTTATATTATCATTGAAACATTAAAAATTTGTTCAAAACAAAGATGTTGAGGTTTCTGCAATATATGCATGTGGCAATTAAGGATAGCATCTTGTCTTTTCACATTGGTAGGTTTAGGTTGGTAGGTACATACGCAGATAATATGTAATAGGTTGATAAGTGGTTGCTATTGTAAACAAGGTGAGTATTTGGTGTTACTAGATGGATGGTTTGTATATAACTAACCACAATGGTTAATTATGGGACGTGAATATAATGAAAAAAATGTTTCATCTTCACACCCATCTTGTATGGTGAGTGGGTTGGTGTTGGTTCATTAGAACTTCTAATGATTCACTAGAACAAAATTGTCAATTTGCAATTGTAGTTTTTAATCAAAAATAAGTTGCAATGACAATCAATAACTAAAAATCTAATAGTTACCTATATAAGTGAAATCACATGCAATTTCTAGTTGCAAATGATGATTAACCACAATAACACATTTCACATGGATGATGTATATGTTCAACACATATGTTCTCATCCATTGATTATCCATATGCAACTTGCAACTAGTCCCCATTTTTGCAATTAACATGTAACCCATTCATTAATTACCACTTGATAAAATAATAGATTTTTTAATAATTTTTTTTGAAAATATAAATTGAATCATCATCATCTATTTTAAATGGTCTACAATGGCACCGCATTTATCAATGGAATATGCCATGTAATAAATTTGTTCAAATAGGATTTAGCCACGTGACACTAATTTAGGTGAAATTCATGAAAATTAGATTTTTTTTCCAAATTAAATTTAAATAAATGTTTAGGTAGGTAGGTAAATAGGACAAGGTACATAAATAAATTAGGGGGCAAGAACCTAAATAAATTTATTTTATTTTGGGTTTAGGGTTACATCTTTCTAATGGTTCATCCTAAATGACACATGTTTTTAATATAAAACAAAATGCTCTCCTCATATAATTTACAAAATGGAAATGAAGGACAAAGCATATGGGATAAACTTTTTTGTTATAATTTAGTTTGCAACTAAGCAAATTAAGTTGCAACAAAAAAGTTCATCCCATATCCTTTGTTTTTTTTTTAATTTTGTAGATTTTATAACTAAATGAGTAAGTAATTAACTAACTATTGAACTAATTTACTAGCCACTAATTAATTACTTGCCCACCTGCCTACTACCTAGTACTCCCTATTAATTGATAATAATATTTTTTCAATAAATATTAATTATTTTACTTAATAATAATTGAATAATTAATGAATGATAAGTTATTAATTAAATTTTAGTAAAATTTTAAATAAATAATTCATTCATTAATCACTATTAATTAATTATTTTTATTAACTAACTAATTGACTTGTGAATTCCAACCCACCATTTTAGGGATTATTTGTCACTAAACCATGGTGGCAAGTATGGTATTTAAAAGGTTAAATTTGGAAATGTTTCATAATAGTTTAAAGTATTTTTATAATCCAAAAAATGATTTAGCTTTTTGTTAAGTTTTTTCCCCCATCTCTTTAAGGGCTAGTATCATTCCTATTGTTGCATTTATAAGGAGTTGGGCACTTGCTACTTCATGTTTGGCTTTTCATTTTTTGATTAACCAACATCTTTTCTTGTTGAAGGCTTTGATTTACATTGATTTAAGCAACCTCCCCTTTCAATAATGATTGAAATAACTTGTGACCTCCAACTACCCATGATGAACATGTCTTCCACCTTTTGAACAATGTATTAAAAAATAGTTCAAACACCCATAGGACTCCAACCTAAAACAATTGCATCATCACACCTTTTCCAACATTTGTTTGAATGGGGCATTCGACATCCATTGAATTTGCATCATTTCATGGTTAGGCTTCAGTTCAAGCACATGGTTCACAACTTGATTTATCTTTTTGAGGTTTTAATTATTATTTCCAATCTTTTCCAATGCTTTATGAATTTGATTTAGACTACCCCATCTTGCAATAATAGGCCTTCCTCATTGGGTGTTTAACCAACCCATTGTCCCATCAGGTATACATCTATAGTGTGCTAATAGTAGTGAACATGAGCATACAAGATGCCATACATCATGTCTTTGCATCTATTGCAAATTAGAAAGTATTTTTATGTGGTTCGGTAAGAATTAAATGTTTTTTTATCTTCCACATTTCAAATATTGAAATGACACATCAACATTGTCCTCTCCAAAGGTGAGGTTTGTACCTTGGCAAATGTCATTATTATTGGTACCATTTGTGCAATTTTTTTTTTGTTTTGAGCAATTTGTACATGTTATTTTGCAACTCCAAAGAAAGCAAAAGCATAAAAGAATAAAACATTGAGACCAATCCCCAAGAAATTACTTCCTTCCCTTGGCTATAAGGTGTAGACATGGTCAAGTAGACCCAAAAAATAGTCTATGTACCCATAATTCAATTTTAAAATGAGACATGTTTTGACATAAACACATTAAACAAATATTTAAAACTTTTATAACTAAAAATTTGAAACGAGTAGTTCTTACATTGAGTTTATGGTGGGTTGGATATAAAATTTGAAAAATTTTAGTATAATAAAAATAAGTTACAATAAGATTTGAAACTAAGTAATCAACATAGTGTTCAAATTTACCCTTGCATTAAAAAATTTATACATTATGATTATAATATGCACAATTTGATAACACATAAGTATCTTCTAAACCTTCATTAACTTAAAATTTTTTAACAAATTGATATTTCATCTACCTGCAACCATTTTGTAAGATAAAAAATCTCATTCAAGTAAATGCATTTTTAAAAATTTTACTTAAATATATTTCAAAATGTGCATCTTTAATATTATAATAATAAAATGGTTATATATCATCATATTAATCATATAATAAACTAATATTTCTAGTTGTAATAGGCCAAAACCATTTATGGTTAATTGTAATTTTTTTGGCAAGTAGCATAGACTATATGCTTAACCATGCTTTCAACCTATATAAATCTTTGATTGTCTGCACAAACAAATTAATGAATTCTTACCATTTTTGTCTCAACAATGCATGGGGTACAAATGGTTTAGAAGGACCTCCCACCTCCATGTTAACCATTATTTTCAAACTATGGGTTTTGATATTAGGTTTGTAGTCATGTATGCCACTAATGACTACATGACTATGTGGTTGATATCGACATATCATTTTTGCCCATAGTTGCATTATTGTTCATAATTGCAGATGTCATTTGTGATCATGTACTTCACAATTGTAGTAATAAAACACATATCCAATGGCAGTATGAAAAAATTGTGTTCGTTGCAACTCATCCGATGTAACTAGAAACTATTTGATAGAACTAAATTACAGCTAGATAGACAAGTTGCAATGAAGATGACTTCTCATAGCGTGGTCCATATTAATTAAATTTAAAATATGAAATTTATTAACCTATTAAGTGTTGCCACACGGTATGCCTACAAATATATATATAGGTACTCTAAATGACCTAACTAAGTTTAAGCACCCAAAGTGTCTTAAGCTAAGCTAAAAAAACCTAGACCAAGCACTTTCAATTGCCTAACCTAAAGTATGCCCTTAGGCACCTTAACTTAAACTAAGTACCTTACACAATCTAAACCACCTAGCCTGGGTAAACTAGGCCACTTAGGCTAAAAACATACACAAGTACCCTAGTTAGCTTAGGTGGGTAGGCTCTAGGTAGCAAGTGTAAGGATTTGATCCCTTGACTTTCACATCAAGGGGCAAATTCCTTTCCATTGCACCACAACATTTTATGTGAAAGAAAATGTAATGACATTATCATAAACATTTTTTAAAACTTACATAAGCGACCTAGCTACCTACCTTAGGGACCTACCTAAAAGCTACCTAAGGGTTGCTTAGGCTATCTAAAAACTATTTAAAAGTTCATAGGGTTACCTAAGCTTGCCTAAAAATATCTACAATTTTTCCCATCCCACGATTTGGTAATGGAACGGATGAGAAATTTGTTTTTTCATAAGTTCGTATGTTTTGCACATGGACGTCTTGCATTTAAAACACAAATGATGATCAAATAAGTACAAGGCTAATATGATATTGTTAATCCCATCTCATTGTTGTGGTGAGTGATCCATGCATCACAACTTTTGTCACATTCTTTTTTGAAATACTTGAATGTGGCAAAGATTGCCATGATTCATGTTCTAAGTTCTATTGACAATGAACAATTTTCCAATTCAATTTATTTTTTGAAAAGCAATCTACACAATCATTTGAACCCTCGTTTGTAGCTTGTTGTTGCTATGTATGCACAAAGGTTCACCACACTAAAATACTTTCCATACCACAATACAAATGACATGTGGTCAAATGCACGCACTAGAAATAGTTGGGGTTAGTATGCTTGAGCTCAAATGTTGAAGTTGGGTCTTTACCTCTTGTTTTGACAATATGAGTAGGGGTTGGGGGTGGACAATTTTTTGAATCATACTATGATGCTATTGAGGACTTCAACATAGTGAGTTTGTGGCAAGATTTTGAGGAGGTATCTTGTATCCATAGCCAGATTACGATTGATAATTAGGAGATTTAATACCCAGCTCATGTAGATAAGAGCAACTTGGCTTGTGAACAGTTCGGACTATTTGTAATTGCCTAAGGTAGTAGTTGCCCAGTTTTATCAAGCTTACCTCCTCTTTCTTTAGTTGATATGCTTCATGTGACTGGTGGAGGTTTCAATACTTAGTAGTTCCCTTTCCTCTGTGTGGGCATGCCTCTTTTGGGCTGTTTGCTTGCTTGGACTTTGGTTCTCTCCCTTTGTTAGGTGCTTTCTTTTTATGAAGTTTGGTAAGGTTTTATCATTTCATCATCACCTAGAAGGGCACTTTGATTATAGTGACAACAGCCTCTATTTTTTTGACTGCACTCTTGAGTCTCCACCAGGTGTATCCAGCCAGTGAAAATATTTACTTCCTACGCCACGACCCAAAAATGAAAATAATAAAAATGCAAATGATTATGTATTTTTTCAGCTTATTTTTGTCAAAAGCCCTTTTTGTCTAGGAATTTAAGTTTCGCTGCACGCTAGCAGATTCACAACAATTGACCCTACTTAAATGAGATGATGAATCATGAGATTAACTGAGTTTGATAGAATTTATTTTTTAATAGGTAGTCACACCATGTCCAGAATTTCGAGTACAGACATTCAGACCACAAGCCTGAGAGTTGAGGACTTAAACACAACATTAATACACCATATTAATTAATTTTCTAATTAAACTTCATCCAAAGCGGTTACAATTAGTACCTGAACAAGATTGAAGGAAATCCACAATAAATGTAGAGGAGATACATTGCCAGTGCTCGCAAATCGGCCGAAGCCCGCTGAAATGAGTGATTGATTGGAAGGCTGATGGAGGCTAGTGTTCTTTTTAGGAATTTTCTTTTGGGGCCACAGTGGCGACCATTTATAGAAAGAGGTAGAAAAATTGGTGATCGTCCTTCGGAAGATTTAGCCAAATTTGTAACCATCCTTATATACGTATTTATATGGCTACACACTGGAAACCAAATTTAGGGATCTGGCTTTTTTTCTTTTTTTTTATTTCTCACTTTTGAAGGCTGAAACGCTTCAAAAACATTTCTTTCTGTACAAACTTCTCTCCTTGGCGAATTGGCAATTTGGTGTTAATCCTCAGGCATTATCCAAACTTCGCTGCTGTGTTGGGGCATGGAATTCTGCTTTGTAAGGCACATCACTTTTAGTCTTTTAAAAATGGGCAAGGTCTTAGAAAATGTAATTTTCTAATAGTTTTTATGATAAGTTCCAGTAGGTAGCAAACAAAATAGAAGGATTTGGATTTTAAGCTGACATCTGGCTAATGGTGCACTTAGGGTATAAACCCTATTAACGCATTTCAAGACCTGATTTACTCAGAGGGGTGCCAATGTTTGCATTTATTCAATTTTTTATTTCGTACAACTTGTGTTCAAAACACATTTTTGGACCACTATGTAATATGAAGCAATAATTTGAAATACATTCAATATCTGATTAATATTCCACAATATTTTGAGCACATGTCTAGACTCTAGACTCTATAACATTGTAAGAAGCGCCTCCAAAGAATAACTTGAATATTTATGGTTGTGCATAGTTTTTATTTAATAAGGGATCTTCCCAAAGGTTTAGTACTCCCTTTCGGTAGATTATGGTAGCTATCATAATTTGCTATTGTAATATTCCTTCGATATCATTTTGTATTTAATTATGGTTTTTACATGATAATTGTGTCGCCTTTACTTAGTCAATCTCATTCTCAATTGCTAGTGTAACTAGAATTCTAATAAGTGAACACTCACCCATTTGGTTATGTTACTCAACATATCTACATTTGAGTATTGTGGCTGCTCGAATGTTGTTTTATAAATAGATGTTTTGCACTTCAGTTCCCCCTTCAGGGTACATGCTGCCCTTCACAATTCTAACATTCAATAACATGAATATTGTATCATGGAAGATTTAAAAGTTAAATAAAAACAGATTTAAGCCCAACCGAATCATTTGTCTGAACTTCCTCAGTGTTAATTATATAATAAATGTGCTAGTCATGAACACAATTTATACAAAAAATTATAATTCCTGCAGTGTTTTTTTAAAAGAATTTTGTGATCTAGCCAAAGTGGCCATCATCCATAAGAATATTTAGTCAAATATGGCTTTTATATAAATATGAAAATATAAAATTAAGTGGAATTTTCTTTTTTTAGGGGGCTACTTATTGGAAACGTACACAGAAATCTGAATTTTTTTGCTTTTTAGGGGAAAAATATTCTAGCAAGTGAAACCCAAAAAATAACTTAATATATTTTAAATTTCATTTTAAATTTCACTTGTTGATGAAACTTCACCAATAAAAGAAAGGCCTGAACTCCAGACTATATACAAAATTTTATAGATCTCCTTCATAGTGTTTTTTTTTTTTTTTTTTTTTGGCTAAGTGTTTTTTGTTATTTGATTAATTTTTATTTTTGAGATTG